>UOEJ01000250.1_pt1 | contig 10409 bp, 11 predicted proteins | sample 1989191 | NCBI WGS metagenome assembly UOEJ01 (sample SAMEA4712195, study PRJEB27164) | hydrothermal vent metagenome | biome: marine basaltic hydrothermal vent biome; feature: marine hydrothermal vent; material: mineral | place: Pacific Ocean | collected 2011-06-14/2011-07-23 | depth 1719 m | reverse complement strand
CCCATATTATCCTGATAATCAAAACCGCTTGCCGTGACAGTTACTTTCCAGTCACCAGAACAAACGGGCCGGGCGCCAACCTTGGCGGCATGGGCCACAATGGCGGCTTTGGCCGGGGGGGACTGGCTGGCGATAATTAAAGGCACGCTGCTTTTGGCAATACCGGCCTTCTCGCGGGCAATGCCGGCCAGATCATCGCCCAGAAACTGCTGATGATCCATGGATACCGGCGTGATGACAGTGGACAGGGGCCGGTCGATCACATTGGTGGCATCCAGACGTCCACCCAGCCCCACTTCCAGCAGCAGCACATCACCGGGATTTTCGGCAAAGGCCCGGAAGGCAAGGGCGGTGGTGATCTCGAAATAGGTGATCGGCACATCACCGTTGATCTTTTCACATGCCCGCAGGCAATCCAGCAGATAATCCTCGTCAATAAGCTTACCGGCAAGGCGGATGCGCTCGGCAAAGCGCACCAGATGGGGTGAGCAATAAACATGAACCCGAAGACCGGCGGCCTCCAGTATGGCCCGCAGAAAGGCTGTTGTTGATCCCTTGCCATTGGTACCGGCCACATGAATGGTCGGCGGCAATTTGCCTTCAGGGTGGCCAAGCTTCGCAAGAATATCCCGCATCCGGTCAAGGCTGAGGTCGATTTTCTTCGGATGAAGCCGTTGCAGGCGGGCCAGAATCTGATCCGTCGGACGGGTCATGATGATTATGCCGCTTTGGTCTGTTTCGTTAACAGGCCAAGCAGCTGGATCAGTTTATTGCGCATTTCATGGCGGTGGACAATCATATCGACCATGCCATGTTCATACAGATATTCCGAACGCTGGAATCCTTCGGGCAGTTCCTCGCGGATGGTATCCTTGATCACCCGTGGTCCGGCAAAACAGATCAGCGCATTTGGCTCGGCAATCTGCACATCGCCCAGCATGGCATATGAGGCGGTGACCCCGCCCGTGGTCGGATCGGTCAGCACCACCACATAGGGCAGCCCCGCATCCTTGACCATTTCCACCGCCACGGTCGTGCGCGGCATCTGCATCAGTGACAGGATACCTTCCTGCATGCGCGCGCCACCGGCGGCGGTGAACAGAACCAGCGGGACTTTCTTTGCCACCGCATGCCTGGCAGCGGCGATGATGCCATTGCCCACAGCCATGCCCATGGACCCGCCCATGAACAGGAAATTCTGAACCGCGATCACGGCGCTCATACTGCCGATCTGGCCGATGGCCACCGCAATGGCGTCGGTAAATTCACTGTTGGCGCGGGCGGCTTTCAGGCGGTCGGTATATTTCTTCTGATCCCTGAATTTCAGGGGGTCTTCATTGGGGGCGGGCAGATCGATCAGGGCATATTCGCCGTCGTTAAACAGATTCTTGAATCGTGTGACCGGTTCAATACGGCCATGGAAACCACAACTCTGACAGACCGACTGTAGTTCCAGATAATCTTTTAAATAAAGCAGCTGTCCACAGCCCTTGCATTTATGCCACAGGTTATCCGGGGTATCTTTTTTCTTTTCCAGAACCGCCTGAATTTTCGGACGGACAAAATTGGTAATCCAGTTCATTCTCTACCCTTTGAATCTCTCGCTTCAAGCACGCCAGCCCCAAGCGATTTAACAAAGTCAAGGACTCTAGCCTCTAACGCAGGATTTGCAAGTCCTTCTTGGTCGATATTAGCTGAAATGATGTTAACAATTGCCGAACCGACAACAACGGCGTCGGAAAATTCGGCAAATTTGCGGGCATTTTCAGGGGTTTTAATGCCAAAACCCACCGCGACGGGTAAATCCGTCTGGCGGCGAATCATACTGACAGCTGTCTTTACCGGCCCAATATCCGGCTCGCTTGTGCCGGTAATTCCGGCGATGGAAACATAATAGACAAAGCCCGTGGCATTCTGCAATATTTTCCCCAGACGGGCCTTGTCGCTGGTCGGGGTGGCCAGGTGAATAGAGGCCATACGGGCTTTTTTGGCGGGAATGGCCAGCTCGATATCCTCTTCCGGCGGCAGGTCGACGATGATCAGCCCGTCCACACCGGCATCAAGCGCGTCGGTCAGAAATTGATCCACACCATAGATATAGACCGGATTATAATAGCCCATCAGAATGACCGGGGTTGTCTGGTCATATTGTCGGAATTCCCGCACCATCTGCATTGTTTTGCGGGTTGTCATACCACCCTTGAGGGCGCGGATGCCGGCGGCCTGTATGGCCGGGCCATCGGCCATGGGATCGGAAAAGGGCATGCCCAGTTCAATGATATCCGCCCCGGCGGAAGGCAGACCGCGCATAATACCAAGGGCCGTGTCATAATCCGGATCACCCGCCGTGGTAAAGGTGACAAGTGCCGAACGGTTTTCCTGTTTCAGCCGGGCAAAGGTATCTTCAATGCGTGACAGGGCCATTTTAAATCTCCCCGCCGGTGGCGCGGGCCACAGTGGCAATATCCTTGTCGCCGCGACCGCTGAGGTTCATGATGATGATATGATCTTTGGGTTGGGTCGGGGCGAATTTTATGACATGGGCAATGGCATGGGCGCTTTCCAGGGCGGGAATGATGCCTTCATATTGCGTGCAGAGCTGAAAGGCGTCGAGGGCCTGCACGTCTGTGACCGGAATATATTTTACCCGCCCCGTTTCATGGAGCCAGCTATGCTCCGGCCCGATGCCCGGATAATCCAGCCCGGCGGAAATGGAATGGGCCTCCTTGATCTGTCCATCCTGGTCCATCAGCAGGTAAGTGCGGTTGCCATGCAACACGCCGGGCCGCCCCCCGGTGAGTGATGCGGCATGCTTGTCTGTGTCCACGCCGTGGCCCGCCGCCTCGACACCATAAATATCAATATCATCATCCAGAAAGGGGTGGAAAAGACCAATGGCGTTGGACCCCCCGCCGACACAGGCCACAAGACTGTCCGGCAGCCTGCCTTCTTTGGCCATGATCTGTTCACGGGCCTCATGGCCGATGACACACTGGAAATCACGAACCAGTTCCGGATAGGGGTGGGGGCCGGCGGCGGTGCCGATGATATAAAAAGTATCTGTCACATTGGCCACCCAGTCACGCATGGCTTCATTCATGGCATCTTTCAGGCTTTGCGAACCACAGGTGACCGGCATGATCTCGGCCCCCAGCAATTTCATGCGGTAAACATTGGGTTTTTGTCGCTCAATGTCTTTTTCACCCATGTAGATCACACATTTCATGCCAAATCGGGCGCAGACCGTGGCGGTGGCGACCCCATGCTGTCCGGCCCCGGTTTCGGCGATGATGCGGCTTTTGCCCATGCGCTGCGCCAGCAGGATCTGACCGATGCAATTGTTGATTTTATGGGCGCCGGTGTGGTTCAGGTCTTCGCGCTTGAAATAAATCTTTGCCCCGCCCAGATATTCGGTCAGCCGTTCGGCAAAATACAACGGGCTGGGCCGACCGACATAATCGCTGAGCAGATTGTCAAATTCCGACCTGAAGGCCGGATCATTTCTGGCCTCTGTATATGCCTTCTCCAGATCGATGATCAGCGGCATCAGGGTTTCCGCAACGAATCGCCCGCCAAAATGGCCGAACCTTCCCTCATGATCAGGGCCGGATCGACAGGTGTTTTTATCCATCTTCATTCAACATCCTTGCTTGTCTCAGGAAGGCATTTATTCTGGTGATATTCTTCTCGCCGGGGTGATCTTCAATGCCGCTTGACACATCAACCATCTTTGCCCCGCTTGTGGCAATGGCCTGGGCCAGATTATCCGTCTCCAGCCCGCCGGACAACATCCAGGGCAGGGCCAGGTCGGCCCCCTTGATCAGTTGCCAGTCAAAAGCAAGCCCGTTGCCGCCGGGCAGGGCCTCTTTGAGGGCCGGTGGTGGCTTGGCATCAAAAAGCACCATATCCACCATATTTTCATATGTCTTTGCCAGGGCAATATCTTTTGGGCCGGCCACGGCAATGGCCTTCATCACCGGAAGGCCGAAGTGGTCCCTGATCTCCTTCGTGCGTGCCGGGCTTTCACCCCCGTGCAACTGGATAAGGTCGAGCGGTATATGGGCCAATATATCGTCAAGTTCATCATTGGCCGGATTGACCAGAACGCCGCATTTGATGATATTTCCGGGAATCAGTTCCGCCAGTTTTCCGGCCCTTTGCGGGCTGATATTGCGCGGCGATTTGTCAAAAAATACAAATCCGATATAACACGCCCCGGCCGTCACCGCCGCCGTAACCGTTTCCGCAGTGGTTAATCCGCATATTTTGACTTTAACTGTCAACGGCCCGGTTCCGCCTCGTTTAATTCACGGGCTATATCCTGTGCCGCCCTGACCGGGTCATCGGCCCCGGTGATGGAGCGGCCGATAACGATATAATCGGCCCCGCGCGTCACGGCCTCTTGCGGGGTCATCACCCGTTTCTGGTCACTCATCTCACTGCCGGCGGTCCGGATTCCCGGCACCACCAGTTTGAAATCGGGGCCACAGGCTTCGCGGATGGCGGTGATTTCAAAGGGTGAACAGACCACCCCGTCCAGATGGTTTTCTTTTGCCAGCCGGGCCATGCGAACCACCTGATCCCTGATCGGGGTTGACAGGCCAACCGCCTGTAAATCTTTCTCGTCCATACTGGTCAGGATGGTCACGCCGACAATGACCGGGCGGCGGCAGCCCACATTTTCTGCCGCGCGGGTAGCGGCCATGGCGGCGGCCCGCATCATGGCCGGACCACCGGCGGTATGAACGGTCATGATCGTCGGCTGCAGGGGCATCAGGGCATCTATGGTTTTGGCCACGGTATTGGGAATATCATGCAGCTTCAGGTCAAGAAAGACCGGCAGGCCGGATTTTGCCACATGATTGAAGCCGGCGGGCCCCTGCGCCCCGAAAAATTCCAGACCGAGCTTTATACCGCCCACATATTTGCGCAGTTTCCCCGCCAGCCCGAAGGCCAGATGAGGGTCAGTGGTATCCAGTGCGCAGAGGATACGTTCATGGGGTTTTAAAGGGTTCATGAATTTTTCCCGTTATCCGGATCAGGGGCTTGTGTTGTTTCAGGGGGTTTCAGTTCCTGTATCTGACGTTCCAGATCGCGAATTTTTCTGACCTGTTTGCGGGTTTCGGCAGCCTGCCTTATGGATTTGCCAATGACCACCATGGACCCGGCCGCCAGACCGATGAATATGCCGGCAAACAGCAGGTAATAGAGGGGCATATCCCAGACAAGGGGCAGGGGCTGCAGACTGAAAGATATTATGGTCCGGTTGGATATGCCGACGATGACGCAAAATATCGTAAAGATGATAAAAGCTGCGAGATAAATAATTCGCATAATATATTCATTTCTGATTTTAACTTTAATTCCGGATATTTATCCAGGAACTGGCCAAAAGGTGGCTTATTTTTTGTTAAGCCGTTCCCGCAGGTCCTTGCCGGTTTTGAAATAGGGCACATATTTTTCCGGTACATTGACCGTATCCCCGGTGCGCGGGTTACGTCCGGTGCGGCTGGGGCGATGTTTGACGGAAAAGGCTCCAAATCCTCTGAGCTCGACCCGGTTACCTTCGGCAAGAGCGTTGGTAATTTCCTCAAAAATTGTATTGACGATCCGTTCAACGTCACGCTGATAAAGATGCGGGTTGGCTTCGACCAGACGTGAAATCAGCTCTGACTTAATCATCACATTATTCCCTCTAATATTTTTTTCTAAATATACTATCCGCCGACAGGGTGCCAGAGACTTTTTGCGCCGTCAAGGTTAAGTCCCTAAAAAAAAGGCATTTTTGGCGATATATGGCCATAATAACATGATTCTTGCGGGATTTAATGGAAAAAACCCGCCTGGCGCACCAGACGGGTTTGTAAAATGACCGGATAATCCGAAATTGTCAGTCGAAATTATCAGCCGGATTAATCGTCCTTCTTGGCGGCCAGAGCGGCACCCAGAATATCACCGAGGCTCGCCCCGCTGTCAGAAGAACCATATTGTTTAACGGCTTCTTTTTCTTCTGTTATTTCCAGAACCTTGATGCTCAGGCTGACTTTACGGCTTTTCTTGTCAAAGTTTGTGACCATGGCGTCCACCTTGTCACCCACAGAGAAACGCTCGGGGCGTTGCTCGGAACGGTCACGGCTCAGATCGGCGCGACGGATGAAGGCGTCCATCGGCGTGTCATCTTCGCCGATGGTGACCTCAAGCCCATTTTCAGTGACCTTGGTAATGTTACAGGTTACCGTGCCGCCTTTTTTCAGGCCCTTGGTGCTGTCCATGGGGTCGGATGTCAATTGTTTGATACCAAGGGAAATACGTTCCTTGTTCACATCAATATCCAGAATGACAGCTTTGGTCGTATCGCCCTTTTTATATTCGGCAAGGGCCGCTTCACCGGATTTATTCCAATCCAGATCGGACAGATGAACCATACCGTCAACATCACCGTCCGCCAGTCCGATGAACATGCCGAATTCGGTGATATTCTTGATTTCACCTTCGATTTCAGAGCCCACGGGATATTTGTCGGCGAATGATTCCCACGGGTTATCCAGGCATTGTTTCAGACCGAGGGAGATACGGCGTTTTTCCTGATCAATTTCCAGGACCATAACCTCGATTTCCTGGCTTGTGGAAACGATTTTTCCGGGATGGACATTTTTCTTGACCCAGCTCATTTCAGACACATGGACCAGTCCTTCAATACCTTCTTCCAGTTCAACAAAGGCACCGTAATCGGTGATATTTGTGACCCGGCCTTTAAGTCTGGTGTCGATGGGGAATTTCTTCTCCACGGCAGACCATGGGTCTTCCAGCAATTGTTTCATGCCAAGGGAGATACGCTGGGTTTCCGGGTTAAGGCGAATGATTTTGACATTGATGGTATCGCCCACACTCAACACTTCGGATGGATGATTGATGCGTTTCCATGAAATATCAGTCACATGCAACAGGCCATCAATACCGCCCAGATCAACAAAGGCACCGTAATCGGTGATATTTTTGACAATACCCTCAACAACCTGATCATCGGCCAGTGTTGTGATCAGTTCAGCGCGCTGCTCGGCGCGGGTTTCTTCCAGAATGGCGCGACGTGAAACAACGATATTGCCCCGCTTGCGATCCATTTTCAAAATCTGGAAGGGCTGGGTAATATTCATCAGTGGTGTGACATCGCGAATGGGCCGCACGTCAACCTGTGATCCGGGCAGGAAGGCCACGGCACCATTCAGATCAACGGTGAAGCCACCTTTGACGCGGCCAAAAATCACCCCGTCCACACGTTCTTCTGCCTCGTATGATTTTTCCAGTATGGTCCAGGATTCTTCCCGGCGGGCCTTTTCTCTGGAAAGGATTGCCTCACCGGTGGCATTTTCAATGCGTTCGACAAAAATGTCTACTTTATCGCCGACGGCCAGTTCTGAATCCTGTCCGGGGCTTGCGAATTCTTTTAACAGGACACGGCCTTCTGCTTTCAGGCCTATGTCAATGGTTGCCGCTTCTTTATCAATGGCGATGATGGTGCCGGTAACGACTTTACCGTCGAATCTTTCGTCTGCACCAAAAACTTCGTCCAGCATAGCGGCGAAATCTTCGGTACTCGGGGTTTGAGTTTCAGTTGTCATTTAATGTTTTCTCTTTCAATATATATCATTTTATCAGGCCAGCCGGTTGTTTCCGGCGGTCTTGCGGTAAAAAATAAAAGGCACAAAACACCCGCCCCCTTAATCTGTTCAAGAGGATCAGATATTTGCCATTTTGTCTGAAACAAGCCTTAAAGCCTGTTCAAACACGGCTTCTATATCCGAATTCGTTGTATCAAGCAAGTGCGCGTTTTCAGCAGGTTTCAGGGGTGAGAGCGCACGTTCTGTATCCCGCCTGTCGCGCTGGATCAGTTCATCCAGAATGGCCTGATATTCTGCCTCACTGCCTGTCGGGCCATATTGTTCCAGAAACCGCCGTTTTGCACGGGTTTCGACGCTTGCGGTGATAAATAATTTCACATCGGCATCCGGGCAGACCACCGTGCCGATATCCCGCCCGTCCAATATGGCTCCGGCCTTGCCGCCGGGCGGGTTTCTGGCAAAATCATGTTGAAAATCCAGTAATGCCGCCCGAACGGCGGGAATGGTCGCCACTTTTGAGGCCAGCCCCCCGGTTGATTCGCTTTTTAATTCAGGATCGGTCAGGTCAAGATGTGCCAGTTGTCCTGCGGCTTTCAGGGCATCCTGTTCATTCTCCACATTTCCGCCGCTGCGCAACAGTTGAAGGCCGACCGCACGGTATAACGCGCCGGTGTCCAGATAGGCAAAATCCAGATGCCGGGCCAGGGCGCGGGCCAGTGTGCCCTTGCCCGATGCGGCGGTGCCGTCTATGGCGATGATGGTCATCAGTTGATACTCCCGATATTGCCGCCCAGGCTGTTGATCAGGTTCCTGAAGCCGGGAAAGCTGGTTTCGATCACCGTACCGTCATCCACGGTAACGGGATTTTCCGTTGCCATGCCAAGGATGAGAAACGACATGGCGATACGGTGATCAAGGTGGGTTTTGATCTCTGCGCCGCCCGCTATTATCCTTTTGCCGCTGATGGTCATGCCGTCCTTATGTTCGATGACCGTGCCGCCGCAGGCCACAAGCCCGCTGACCATGGCTGCGATCCGGTCGCTTTCCTTGACCCGTAATTCCTCCAGCCCGCGCATGATGGTGTCACCCCCGGCGAAACTGGCGGCGATACAGAGAACGGGATATTCGTCAATCATGGACGGGGCGCGATCCTCAGGCACGGTAACGCCGGTGAGTTTGCTGTATTTCACATGAATATCGGCGACGGGTTCGCCGCACGCCACATGCTGGTTGACAAAACTGATATCCGCGCCCATTTCCTGCAATGTGGTGAAAATACCTGTGCGTGAGGGATTGATGCCGACATTTTCAATGATAATATCGGACCCGGCAGTGATCAGGGCGGCAACGGCAATAAAGGCCGCCGAAGAAGGGTCGGCGGGGACAATCATCTCCTGTGCGACAAGTTCCGGCTGTCCGGTCACGGTAATGGCGGTCCCCTGCCCGTGGGGGCTGATGTCCATATCCACACCGAAATGCCTGAACATGCGTTCCGTATGATCACGGGTCGGGGTATTCTCAATGACCGTGGTTTTGCCGGGGCAATTGAGTGCCGCCAGAAGAATGGCTGATTTCACCTGTGCCGAGGCCACGGGAACCTCATATTCCATGGGCAGGGGATCCCTGATACCCGATACGGTCAGAGGCAGCATCATGTCACCTGTGCCATGAAATTCGGCACCGAATTTTTCCAGTGGTTCAGTGACCCGCCGCATGGGGCGCGAGGACAGGGACGCGTCACCGGTAAAGCTTGTGGTGTGGGGGTAGGTCGCGACCAGCCCCATAATCAGCCGTGCGCCGGTGCCGCTATTGCCCATGTCAAGGGGCTGTTCCGCCATGCAAAGTCCGCCGATTCCGACGCCATTTATCAGCCAGTCACCATTTTCATCCCGGGAAATATCAGCCCCCATGGCGGCCATGGCGCGGGCGGTATTCAGGACATCCTCCCCTTCCAGCAGTCCGCATATGCGGCTTTGGCCGATGGCCAGTGTTGCCATAATCAGGGCGCGGTGGGATATGGATTTGTCGCCGGGGACTTTCAGCTTTCCGGTCAGGGGCCGGGCTTTTGCGGCGGTTAAGTGATTCATGGGCAGATTTTTCAGGCTGTTGATATTAAAATTTGACCTCAGATAACATGAATTCGGACCCCGCGACCAGTGAATATATGGATTTAGGGATAAAAAAATCCTGATCTGCGAATAAGCTTTGACAGATGGTCTATTCCATGGCAAGTGATTGCCTTTCAAGAATGAGCTTATGAATACGGTATTTAAGGAGAATTACGTTGGCTAATCCTGAATGGGGAACCAAGCGCCAGTGCCCGAAATGTGGTACAAGATTTTATGATCTGGGAAATGATGACCCGATTACATGTATCGACTGTGAGAAAAAGTTCAAACCGGAGGTTATTCTGAAAAGTAAAATGACCCCGCTTGAATTAGTACCGGAAGAAAAGACCGACGATACAGAAGAAGATCTGCTGGAAGAAACCGTTGATGCGGATATTGATGTGGAAATCGAGGCAGATGACAATACGGTTATTCTGAGCGATGATGACGACACGAATATGACCGATGTGGTTGTCAAACCATCGCCGACCAGCCCGGATGAATAAATTTTATTTTTCCTCTTGATTAACCGGGGCAGGATGAATAAATTCTGCCCAACACTCTAATTAAAGTATCTGGGTTTATTTTCCGGATATGTGAAATAAAGGGGCTATAGCTCAGTTGGGAGAGCGCTTCGCTGGCAGCGAAGAGGTCTGCGGTTCGAACCCGCATAGCTCCACCA
>UOEJ01000189.1_pt1 | contig 10553 bp, 9 predicted proteins | sample 1989191 | NCBI WGS metagenome assembly UOEJ01 (sample SAMEA4712195, study PRJEB27164) | hydrothermal vent metagenome | biome: marine basaltic hydrothermal vent biome; feature: marine hydrothermal vent; material: mineral | place: Pacific Ocean | collected 2011-06-14/2011-07-23 | depth 1719 m | reverse complement strand
TTTACTCATTGCGCGGAACAGCCCGGCGGCGAAAAGCCTGACCGAATCTTTCCGCAACCGTAAAACCAACAAGATATACTGGGCTTTGGTCATTGGCAGGCCGGAACGGAACGAAGGCACCGTCAATGCCCCGCTGGACAAGGAACCGGGGACGCGCGGTGAACGCATGATGGTCAGCGATAACGGTAAAAAGGCGGTAACGGATTTTTATGTCATGGATAGTGCTCTGAAGACAACAAGCTGGGTTGCCTTCAGGCCGGTGACGGGTCGCACGCATCAGATCAGGGTTCATGCCACGGTTCTGGACACCCCCATCGTGGGGGACGGTAAATATGGTGGCAAGACTGCCTTCCTTGACGGTGTGGTCAGTAAAAAACTGCACCTTCATGCCCGCAGCATTGACATTGATCACCCGGACGGCGGCATATTGTCTATGCGTGCCGAACTGCCCCGCCATATGAAGGAAAGCTGGGATATGTTCGGCTTTGACAGGAATGATACGCAGAACCCCTTTGATCCGGAGGGGGATATATGAAAAGCCTGAGCCAGCCGCAAAAGGACATTCGCGTTGCCATGGTCGCCGGGGCGGTTTTTTCCCTGATCTGGGTCTGGATGGGTTATGGCTTCATTAATATTGACCTGCCCCTGTGGGTGACCACGGGTGACCGGCTGGCCTATGCGGCAAAATGTGAATTTTTTGCGGCTCTGATGCTGTTGTTCGGGGTGATGGCCGTGGCCGGACAGCGGTTTTTCTCGGACCGGGCCATAGAGGGCCAGACCGAAGGACTGTCCCGCGCCATTACCATAAATCTGCGTTATATCCAGAACACGCTGGAACAGCTTGTCCTGCTGGTGATTACCCATATGGCCTTTGTCGCCACGGCGGATCGGGACGAGATGAAAATCATCCCCATACTGGTCAGCCTTTTCATTGTCGGGCGCGTATGTTTCTGGATCGGTTATCACCAGAATCCCCTGGCCCGCGCCTTTGGCTTTGCGGTGACTTTCTATCCGACCATTTTCATGATGATCTTCACATCATGGCGGATACTGGTATCATGATGACGGGGTGGATGTGATGAAATTAATTGTCTTTGATTGTGACGGCACCCTGGTTGACGGACAGCATTTGATCCTTGACGCCATGACGTCAGCCTGCCGGGCCTGTGATGTCGCCTATCCGGGTGATGATGCGGTGCGCCATATAGTTGGCCTGTCCCTGATGGAAGCCATTGCAATATGTCACCCCCGTGAAGACCGAAAAACCCATCATGCCCTGAAAGATGCCTTTATCAGCCGGTTTCAGGAATTACGCCTGTGCGAAGAGGATCAGGAACCGTTGTTCGACGGGGTGCGGGACATGATTGAACAATTGCACGGCGATGGTTTTCTGTTGGGGGTTGCCACCGGAAAATCAAGACGCGGCCTGATCACCACCCTGAATAATCATGGTCTGAGCGATTATTTCCTGACCCTGAATACCGCCGATGACGGGCCGGGAAAACCCGATCCGTCCATGCTGATAAATGCCATGGCGGATGTGGGGGCGACGTGCGAAAACACGCTTATGGTCGGTGATACCACATTCGATATTCATATGGCTCTGGCGGCCGGGGTCTGCGCCGTTGGTGTGTCCTGGGGCTATCATGACCGTCTGAAACTTGAGGCGGCGGGCGCCCACCATATGCTGGATCATATTTCCCATATCAGGCAGGTATTGAATGAAACGTTTTTATAAACAGGCTGCCGTGATCAGGATAGACCGGGGATTTCTGGTGGAACTGGACGGGCGGGTGGTAAAGACCCCGGAAAAACGCCCGAATATCAGCCCGACCAGACCATTGGCCACGGCCATCTGCCGGGAATGGAATAATCAGGGTGACAAGGTAAATCCCGATAGTATGCCCATGGCGAAGCTGCAGAATACCGCCCTTGACCGGGTGGAAATCCGGCGGAGTGACCTGATCGGGGAACTGGTGAAATATGCCGATACGGATCTGCTGTGTTACCGGGCGGATTACCCGCTGGATCTGGCCCGGCAGCAGGAAACCCTGTGGCAACCGCTTCTTGACTGGGTATCGGACAGGCACGGGGTCGACCTGAAAGTGACCACGGGTATCCTGCATCTGGCCCAGGAGGCCGCACAACTGGCAAGGCTGGAACAATATCTGCAGGGGGTCGACAGTTTCCGGCTTGCGGCTTTTTACAATATCACCACCCTGTGTGGTTCGGTGTCTGTGGCGCTCAATGTTATGGGGGGCAATATTTTGGCTGATCAGGCATGGGCTGCGGCCCAACTGGATGAAAATTATCAGATCGACGCATGGGGCATTGATGATGAGGCCAAAATCCGTCAGGATAATATGAAGGCCGAACTGGATGCCGCTACCCGTTTTCTGGACCTGCTGTAGTATCAGGAGCTACCGGATATTTTCCACGGGCTCAGGAAATGATCGCCATTTTCCTGCCAGCGACTGGCTCTGATGTGATAAGTGCGTTCCAGGTTTTCTGCGTTTAAAACCTGTTCAGCCGCCCCCCGGTCAACTATTCTCCCCCGGTCCATCAGGACAAGTTCATCACAATATCGCTGGGCAAGGGACAGGTCATGGAGGATGACCAGAACACCGTGACCGTCCTGTGCAAGGCTGCGCAGAATATCCATCACCTGCAATTGGTGATAGGGGTCGAGGGAGGCGGTCGGCTCGTCGGCACAGAGGTAATCCGCATCCGATACAATGGCCCGCGCCAGCATGACACAGGCCCGCTCGCCACCGGACAGGGTGGTTGCCAGCCGGCCTGCCAGATGTGATGTATCGGTCCTGATCATGGCGCGGCGGATGCGTTCCCTGTCGTCCGCACTGACCTTTTGCCAGGGGTCAAGATGGGGAATGCGGCCAAGGGAAATGATATGATCAACATCAAGGGGCCAGTGAACCGGTGCGCCCTGTGCGGCATAGGAAATCTTTTTCGCCCGGTCTTTCAGGCTCCAGTCCGACAGGGGCATATCGTCGAGCAGAAGCTGACCGGACTGAACACCCGTCAGCCCCAATATGGCCCGCATCAGGGTGCTTTTACCGGCACCATTGGGCCCGATAAGGCCGATTATCTTCCCCTTTGGCACCGATAATGACACACCTTTGAGGATATCATTGCCATTCAGGGTGACATGGATATTTTCCGCTGCCAGTGTCATCTCATGGCCCCCCGTGTTTTATAGATGATATAGAGGAACAGGGGCGAGCCGACAAAGGCCGTCACCACCCCGAGGCGCAACTGGCCATGACCCACCGGCAGGCGGGTCAGCAGATCGGCAATGGTCAGGATGATCGCACCGAGCAGGGCGCTTGGCACCAGCAGACGACCGGGGGCATGGCCGATCAGGCTGCGGATCATATGAGGCACCACAAGGCCGACAAAGCCGATGGCCCCGCAGACAGAAACCGTGGCCCCGACCGAAATGGCACTGCCGACGATGACTTTCATGCGCAGTCTTTTCAGATTAATGCCAAGGGTCTGTGCCGTATCCTCGCCCAGACTGCTGGCGTCCAGCCCCTGACCCACCCCGCGCAATATCAGCCAGCCGCCGATGATAAAGGGTGCGGCCATGGCAATATCACTCAGGGTTCTGTTTTCCAGCGACCCCAGCAGCCACATGATCATATCCTGCAGCGACATGGGATTGGGGGCGAAATTCATCGCCAGTGAAATTGCCGCCGTGGCCAGAGAACTGATGCCGATCCCGGCCAGTATCAGGGTCAGGACACTGCTGTCCCGGCTGGAAATAAAAGACAGGATCAGGGTGGCGAGCAATGCCCCCGCCATGGATAATAGCTGTATTGACAGGGGAAAGAAGGCGGACAGACCAAAATAAATGGCAATCACCGCGCCCAGCCCGGCGGTGGCGGAAACCCCGATTACGCCGGGATCCGCCAGCGGGTTTTTCAGCAACCCCTGCAATGCTGCGCCTGACAGCCCCAAAGACGCCCCGGCCAGTATGCCCAGCAGGATACGCGGCAGACGAAGCTCAAGGATGATAATCTCTGTGGTGTCTGTCGCCGTTCCGGTCAGGGCCGACAGAATATCCATGGCCGCAATATCCGCCGTGCCAATAAAAAGTGACAGAAAACCAATGATCAGCAGACATGCAGCCAGCAGGCCGTTGAGCAGGGATGGTTTGATCCTCATGGTCTGTCCCCGTCGGTTTTTCCGGTCAATATTCTTTGCAGTTCATCCTGAATATATTCCGCCGCATCAACGGAAAAAATACCGTTGCAGGATAAATAACGGCCCGGCACCATGATGGTTGGAATATGGTCTATCATTTGCCTGATCCGGTTATGGCGGGTCAGGCTCCAGTTTGAAACATGAATATTTTTCTGGTTGAAAAAGCTGCCGATGATAATATCCGGCGGATTTTGTATCAGGCTTTCCAGGGGCAAGGTCTGCCAGCCGGTCAGGCCGAACTCCTCGGTCACAGAGGCAAGCCCGGCCATTTTGATGATGTCGTTGACAAAGGTATCGGCCCCGGCCGTGACCCCGCCGGGCGCGATATAGACCGCGCGCAATTTTGGACTGCCCGCCGATGCTCCTGCTTTTAAAGCTGTCCAGCGCACCTGATGGGTACCGACCATGGTTTCCGCCCGATCTGTCTGGGCCAGTGCCGCGCCGAAAAGCCGCATATTTTCATAGAGCACTTCCGGGCCGGTGCCATACCGGGCGGACATCACCAGAATATCCGTCCGCGCCAGAAGGGGGAGCATGTCAAGCCCGCCCCAGCTGCGCATGACAATATCGGGCGACATATGAAGAACCTCTTCAGATGTTGCCCGGAACAGGGGCAGGCCCTGTGCCTTGTCCCGATAAAAAGAATGGCTTTCGACCGCATCACGGCTCAGCGCCATAATCTGTTCCCGGTCGGCCAGTGACAACAGAAACTGATCGGCGCAATAATCCAGGGAAACGGCCTTGGGTTTGTTCTGGCTGCCGGCAGAAACCGGGGCCGCAAGCAGCAGGAATGCCGCAACAGACAGCAGGGTGGTTTTTATCAATGCTGTTGCGGCATTTGTCATATTCTAGAATGTTCCTCTTATGCCCGCATAGAATGACCGGTCCGGGGTGCCATAGCCGTAAACCTGCTGATATTCCTTGTCGAACAGGTTGTCAACTCTGGCGTATAGCTCAACAATATCATTGATATTATAGCCAGCTTTCAGATCGAATCTTGTCCAGCCATCGGTGCCCGGCGTCCATGTGTCGCTTTCCTTGCCGTTATAGGTCATATTCAGGGCCAGACCAAATGCCGGGGTCGCCTGCCACTGAATTTCGGCAAAGGCGGCATTCCTTGGCACCCGGATCAGGTCATCGCCGCTGTCCCTGTCGGTGGCATTGGTAAAGGTGTAATTGCCGCCAATGGACAGGGTATCTGTCAGGCGCAGGTCAAGGGACAATTCAACGCCTTTGGTCCGTACATTGTCGATATTGCCGTAACCGACCGAGAAGTCAAAATCGATCATATTGGTAATTTTCTGATCAAAATAGGTGGCGGTAATATGAACGCGGTCGCCCATCAGGGCCTGTTCAAAACCAACCTCCCAACCGCTTGACTGTTCCGGCTTCAGGTCACTGTTGGGTTCGGTCAGGCCACAGAAACCACAGATATAGGTCAGCTGGAAAATGCTCGGGGCTTTAAATCCTTCCCCCCAGTTGGCAAAGATTTTGCTGCCGCTATTCTCAAAATAATAGCTGGCGGTCAGGCGTGGTGTTGTGGTGCCGCCATATTGATTATGATCATCATACCGCAGGCCCGCCGTCACGGTCAGGCCGTCCCCGCTCTGCCAGCTCAGTTCGGAAAAGATGCTGTCGATGTTGAATTTCAGGGGTGATACGCTTTTTGATTCGGTCTCTTCATGTTGCAGACCGAAGGAAAGGTCAATATTTTCACTGACCTTGTAATGACCGAAATAGTCCAGGTTGAAACGGCTGCCCTTTGCGGCGGATGTTTCCATGCCCCCGCTTTCATTGCGGCGGTCCATGGTGGAATATTCCACGGACAGGGTGTTTTTCAAGGCCCCGTCCAGAAAATCAAACATGCCCCGCCCGGCAATCAGGAATTCTTCCGCAAAGCCCACCTGATCGCCGTCGCTCGGCCCGAAACTGTCAAATTCAGTGCGGCTGTCGGTATAGCGGCCGATCATCTGCAGCTTGAGATTTTCGGATATCCTGCCGCCTATTTTACCATGGAGGGTAATATGGCGATAGCCGTCATCCTCTGTATTGCCGTCATTCTCATCCGCCTTTGAAATGCCGTCAGTGGTGATGCCACTGGCTGACAGGCTGAAATTCAACCTGTCGCTGCTGCCGGAAATATTCCCGCCGGCCCGATATGTATTATATGATCCGGCCTCGGCAAAAAGGCTGCCGCCTGTATCGCCTGCACCACTTTTTGTGATAACATTGATCACACCGCCAATGGCATCAGAACCATAAAGGATGGACTGGGGACCGCGCAGGACTTCGATACGTTCAATGCCGCTGGGGTCCAGACTGGCAAAGTTATAAGACCCGCCGGGGGACGAGGTGTCATTGACCTGAACCCCGTCAATGAGGATAACCGTCTGGGATGAGCTGGCCCCGCGTATCCGCACCGATGATACACCGCCAAAGCTGCCGTTTTGATTCAGGGACAGGCCGGGAATATTCTGCAATATATCCTGAACAAAAACCGTTTGGGATTTTGCCATATCTTCGGCACTGATAAGGGAAATGCTGCTGCCGATGTTGGACAGGGGGCGTTCGTAACGGGTGGCGGAAACCACAATTTCCTCGAAAATTTCTTCGGCATGAACAGCAGGCAACAGTACCACGCCTGTCAGAAGGGCAGCGGTTAAGGGTGTTTTATAATCCATTGATTTTTCCTCATATATATTTTTAAAATACGTGTGAGGAAGTTTTATGGAAAACCCAGAACATCCCGCACACGGCAACAAATGTCACCTATGCGGAAAATCCGCTCTGACCCATTAACCCGATGGACAGAAAGGGCGACCGGATGGCAGGTTTCCTGACTTATGAGTTATCGCCGAATATCACCTTCCTGAATATTATCAGTGGTATGAGGATATCAGGCTCGTCAATTACAGTTGCGGGTACAGTCTCGGAATATCGCCGAGTTCCCTATTATCCCCGTTGCCGGGGCACCATCGTCGCAAAAAGCTATAGATAAAAAATATGAGGAGGGCAAGCAAAATTATTTAACAGGTTCAGGGTCCGGCGATGTCTTCAGGTTTAATTTCTGATATAAATAACCAAGCCCGATCAGGGCCCCGCCAAGACCCATGAACGACAGGGCGCGGGACAGGCCTTCCAGCTGGTTCATATCAACAAGGAAGACTTTCAGAACCACAATACCAAGCACTGCAAGGCCCGCCTGCCTGATTTTCGCCTGTTGAAACCTCAGACCCGCCAGCAGCAGAATAACCGCATAGACCAGCCAGACCAGTGAATAGGCATACCATTCCCAGTCTGTTGTGATATTTCCAGCACCATCCGGGTGGAAACTGTTATAAACTTCCGCCGTGGCCCAGAACCATATTACCAGAAAGGCGATGCTGCCATAGAGCTTCATACTTTTGGCTTTGCCGGCACGCTTTGCAATATAGGTCTTATAACCATAAAGCAGTCCCGGAATGAGCAATTGCAACATCAGGAGGTTAAAGACAGGGACCGTCCCCACCTGGGCATTGTAGATCATAACATTATTGGCTAAACCGCCACCAATAATCAGACCGGACAGCCCGGCGAAGGTCATGGCCTTTCTGATCCTGCCAAGCAGGGCATCGTTATTTTTCACCTCAAACCAGAATAATATGGTTGTGGCCGCAACCCAGTTTACGGTTTGCAGGGCCAGTTCCAATTCTGTCGGGAGTGATGACAGACGGCCGCCCTCCCCGGTCAGCACATGCAGTTCGAGCGATACAAAGGCAATGGTCAGCATAATGGCCCCGGCGCTGAGGACCGACATCAATCTGTCTTCCTGTCCCTCAGGCCTGAAAATCCGGGCGGCATAGGCAAAAAGCGCGGCTGTTAAGGCATAACCGTAAAACAGCCAGTTGAAGGCGGGTAGCGGCCCCCCGTCACCATAGTCAAATATCGACCCGTTCAGGAACAGACGAATCAGCACAATCGCGGCCAGAATCAACGCCAAAGTGCGCAGGCCCCGGACCATGGTCATGCGCCAGATATGGGCCAGGGCCGCAATCTGCAGGGCCAGCGCGAAACTTAACCACGCGTCCCGGAGCGTCATGGCAATGCCAAGGGAAATCATGGTGGTTGCCCCGGCGGCATAGGCCGCGATGGGGGTCATATCGCCTTCGTCCTTTTCCGAACTGAGCTTTTTCACCGCCAGCACAAGCAGACAGGCCAGAACAAGGGCCGCAAAGGCAAAGGTCAGGCTGGTGCCCCAGTCCTCAATACGCCAGTAGGTGATGATCAGCATCACCACCGGAATGATACTGCCCATTGATGCCCAGACATTCCGCCGCATCAAACGACCAAGGCCCATAAAAATGGCAAGGCTTGTGAGACCGGAAAAAATCAGGACACTGGTGATGAATCTATCCAGTCCGGGCGGTGCGGTGGGCGCCCATGCGGTGTCCAGCCGGTCGAAGGCCGGCAGGCTGCCCTTGAATTCCACCAGATCGGGAATATGCCATGTGGCAAAAAGAAAAAACATGCCGAAAATGGCCATGATCCCGCCCATGTCCGCGCCCGGCGAACGACGGACGGCATGGGCCATGGCCAGCAATCCCGCCGCAACCAGTATGCCCGCCGTGATATTGTAATGGTCAAGACGCACAATGCCGACCATCAGGATAATGGTGACCGCCATGACCAGATCGGAAACAAGGGTGATGCCACGGCTTTTCATCATGCCGCGAAGGGACCGGTCTTCCGGTCTTTCCGGGCTGGCCCCGCTTAACAGGATGCTGTTCAATGCCCCGATCAGCAACAGGTAAATTCCCACCGGTGCAATATCACTGCTTTCCCAGCTGACGGGAATCCAGATAATCACCCACAGAAGCCCCAGGGCCAATGTGGTGGCCGCCACATCAATCCACGCCTTTTGCCGCGCTGCCCAGAGGCTGGCGCAGATGATCACCAGCAAATATGGAAAAAGCCCCCAGGCATTTTCCGATCCGGTGGAGACAAGCAGGGGGACGATAATGCCGCCGATCAGGCCGAGGTAGGCGAAAAACCGTCCCTGATACCAGGCCAGCCCCGATGCGACAAAAGACAGCAGGGCAAGGGCGATAAAGGCCCCGATGGCCGGTAATATGTCATACAGCGCATAGGAGGCATAAATGGCCGCAAAGGCGGAAAATAACCCGGCGGCGGAAATGGCACCGGGCAGATAATCGGGCGACCCTTTTAACCATTCCAGATTGCTTCGGCCCAGATTGGTTCGTCTCTGGCGCAGGATTTCACCGCCGATGGTTAATATTACACCCATGACAAAGCCCAGACTGACCCGCACCAAAGGGCTGAGCAGACCACTGTCAATGGAATATTTCACCAGAAACCCGCCGCCAAGCGCGACGGCCAGACCGCCAACCCATACCATCCAGCGCGATGACAGGCTTTCCTCGATTTTTTTCAGACGCCGGTCTGATCCTTCCGGGGAGTCTGATTCTTCCGGGGGTGGTGATTTTGCGGATGGGCGCGGGGTTTTTGCCGTTTCGCCTTTGGGTTCCATGACAATGGACGGTTTTTTGATGGGTTCCGTTTTTTCCCTGGTTTGGGGGTCGGCTACCTGATCCGGTCGCCGCATATATTTGATCATCTCGCTTTCAAGTTCATGAAATTTTACCTGAAGCTGGTCAAGCTGGTCTTTAAGCCTGCTCTGCCCGCGATAAAGGGCATAAACCATAAAACCAATGATGGCCGCGAGAAAAAACCACAGAAAACCCATATTTTACGCCCCACATTAAATATATTGTTTTTCCGTTTATAGGATAATTTCAATGAATACTCAATATCAGCTGGTATTTTCGGTTCGCCCCACCCATATCTGCTTCGTCCCCACGGCGTAGGAAATGCCATAGACGAGGCAGATCAGCGAACTCCAGATCAGGAAACTGTCAATGATTTCCGGCATCAGGAAATAGATCGGGATGACCGCAAGGCCGCGCAAAAGATAAATGGCTGAAATAACCACAAGGCCGGTTTTCAACAGGGGCAGTCTGCGGATAAGCCCCGCGCCTGAAAAGCCGTAAAGCGCCCAGAGAAACAACACAAAGGCAATGCCCGATGTGACAAAAGCGGGATACCATGACCCTTCTTCTGCCATGATGGCCATTTCCTCGCCCGCGCCAAAGGTCCGGTACCAGTCCGGCCCGCCGATGATAATGGCAATATGAAGCAGGGCCGCGATCAGGCTCAATATGCCGCCAAGGAATAAGGGTTTGTTGAATGTTGTCATATTGTGACCGCCGCGCCGATAAAACAGGCTGTTGAGATCAGAACCCCGGCAAAAGGTATTTTAAACCAGTATTTTT
>UOEJ01000131.1_pt1 | contig 10592 bp, 4 predicted proteins | sample 1989191 | NCBI WGS metagenome assembly UOEJ01 (sample SAMEA4712195, study PRJEB27164) | hydrothermal vent metagenome | biome: marine basaltic hydrothermal vent biome; feature: marine hydrothermal vent; material: mineral | place: Pacific Ocean | collected 2011-06-14/2011-07-23 | depth 1719 m | reverse complement strand
GGTAAAGGCGACGCCCTGTTTCACCAGCCAGTCAATGGCCTCGCGGCCATCCTCCACCACATCGGTTACGATATCCTTATGGCACAGGCCCGCCCCGGTGGCCATGGTGTCTTCGATGTGGGATTCAGTGGTGTCGCGATTGTCCAGAACCGCCGCGATCCCCCCCTGCGCCCAAAATGTGCTGCCCTCACTCAGTTTGTTTTTTGACAGGATGGCGACTTTTGCATGGTCGGCCACTTTCAGGCCAAGGGTTAATCCCGCCGCCCCGCTGCCGATAACCAGAACATCAAAATCATGGAATATTGACATAATGCCTCTATTTTTCCTTTGGGGAAGTGATTTGCAGGAAGATATCCTCCAGATCGCTTTCCTGTGTTGATAAATCAGCTATTTCAATGGCCGCTTCCTGAACTTTCTGCAATATTTTACCGATGGACAGGTGGCTCGGGCTGAACTGGATGACGATGTCCCCGGTTTTGTTCAGGCTGGCCCCGATGTCCTGCAGGACGGGCGGTACGGCTGAAAGCTCTGTTGCCGGGCGGATGATAATGACCTTCTCATCCAGCCTGCCCAGCAGGTTTGCCGTGCTGTCACAGGCGACAAGCTCGCCGTGGTTGATGATGGCGATTTCATCACATAATTGTTCGGCTTCCTCAAGGTAATGGGTGGTCAGTATGATGGTAACCCCCAGATCATTCAGTTTGCGCACATATTCCCACAGGTTCTGGCGCAATTCCACATCGACACCGGCGGTCGGCTCGTCCAGCACAAGGATCGGTGGATTATGGACCATGGCCTTGGCCACCAGAAGCCGCCGTTTCATGCCGCCTGACAGGTGACGGGTATAGCTGTCAGCCTTGTCCAGAAGGCTCATAACGGTCAGAATCTCATCGGTGCGGCGGTCTGCGACCGGAATGCCGTATAATCCGGCCTGCAATTCCAGCATTTCACGGGGGGAGAAAAAAGCATCGAAAGATATTTCCTGGGGGACAATGCCGATGGATGTCTTGGCATTGCGCGGCTGTTTATCAATGTCAAAGCCCCAGACCATGGCCGTCCCCGCCGTTTTCCGGACCAGCCCGGCCAGAATATTGATGGTGGTTGACTTGCCCGCCCCATTGGGGCCAAGCAGGCCGAATATCTGACCCTGCCTTACCGAAAGATCAATGCCCTTCAGGGCATGTTTTGCCGCCTCGCCCTTATTGCCGGCATAAATTTTTTCAAGGCCCCGAATTTCCAGAGCCAATTGCTGATCCATATGCTATATTTCGTCCAACATTGTATTAAATTTCATATTCAGATCGTAAACTTATGACAGATTCCCCCCCCGGCGCAAGTGCCAAGCATCTTTATCTTATTGACGGGTCGGGTTTTATATTCCGTGCCTACCATGCCCTGCCGCCCATGACCCGCCATGACGGCACCCCGATCAATGCGGTATTGGGTTTTTCAAATATGCTGTTCAAACTGCTTAAAGACCTTGATGGTGCCGAGCGGCCCAGTCATCTGGCCTGTATTTTTGACCGGGCGCGAAAGACATTCCGTAATGATATTTATGCTGATTACAAGGCCCATCGCCCCCCCGCGCCGGATGATCTGGTGCCCCAGTTCCCGATCATCCGCGAGGCGGTCACGGCCTTTAACGTCCCCGCCATTGACAGCGATGGTTTCGAGGCTGATGACATTATCGCCACCTATGCCCGAAGGGCAGAGGCCATAGGGTTTCAGGTGACCATCGTATCATCGGACAAGGACCTGATGCAGCTGGTCGGTGACAGGGTAACTATGTTTGACAGCATGAAAAACCGCCATATCGGCCCGGCAGAAGTCTTTGAAAAATTCGGGGTTGGACCGGAAAAAGTCATCGAAATTCAGGCGTTGGCCGGTGATAGTTCCGACAATGTGCCGGGGGTTCCGGGCATTGGCGTCAAGACGGCTGCCCAGTTGATTACGCAATATGGTGATCTGGACAGCCTTCTGGCCCGGGCAGGGGAAATCAAGCAACCCAAACGCCGGGAAAAATTACTGGAAAATGCCCAGATGGCCCGTATCAGTCGGGATCTGGTGACGCTGAAAGCGGATGTTGGGGGCCTGCCTGAGATTGACAGTCTTGAGGTCAGGGATATTGACCCGGAGGCGGTATTGCCTTTTCTGGAGGAGCAGGGATTCAGAAGTCTTGCGGGAAAGGTTCTGTCCCATATGGGGCCCGATGTGCCGTCAGGTTATCACCCCCCCTCCGTGCCGGCGGAATTATCCTATGAGACGGTGACCACCATGGATCAGCTCGATGGCTGGATCAGGGACATTCGGGCGGCCCGTCAGGTGACCATTGATACGGAAACCACGTCATTGAATGCCATGAGGGCGCGGCTGGTGGGCATTTCCCTGTCCATAGAGACCGGTCGGGCCTGCTATATCCCGCTAAGCCATACCACTGTGACCGCCGGGGAGCTTGATTTTGGCGATAATGAAAATCCGGAACAGCTCCCCATGGATGTGGTGTTGTCTGCCCTGAAGCCCATATTGCACAGCCCGGCAATATTGAAAATCGGCCAGAATATCAAATATGACTATCTGATACTTTCCAGACTTGGCATTCATATGACCCCGATGGATGATACCATGCTCATATCCTACGCGCTGGAGGCGGGGGTTCATCATCACGGTATGGACGAACTGGCCAGGCTGCATCTGGATCATGACTGCATCCCTTTCAAGGAAATTTGCGGCACAGGCAAAAATAAAATCACCTTTGATCAGGTACCACTGGACAAGGCCACCGACTATGCCGCCGAAGACGCCGATATTACAGGCCGCCTGCACCGGTTGCTCAAACCCCGTCTGGTTGATGAGGGCATGACAACGGTTTATGAAACCCTGGACCGGCCCTTGGTGCCGGTGCTGGCGGATATGGAACGGGCCGGCATTCTGGTGGATCGTCAGATGCTTAACCGCCTGTCCAATGATTTTGCCGAACGGCTCAGCATACTGGAAAAGGAAATTCACGGCCTTGCCGGGCATCCGTTCAATATCGCCTCACCCAAACAACTGGGTGAAATCCTGTTTGATGAAATGGGACTGAAGGGCGGTAAGAAAAATAAAAGCGGTGGCTATAGCACCAATGTGGATGTGATGGAGGGACTGGCCGCAGAGGGGCACGAACTGCCGGCACGGGTATTGGACTGGCGGCAGCTGGCCAAACTGAAAAGCACCTATACCGACGCCCTGCAGAATGAGATTAATGCCGATACCGGCCGGATACATACCTCCTATTCGCTGGCGTCGACCACCACGGGACGGCTGTCGTCCAATGATCCCAACCTGCAGAATATCCCGATCCGCACCGAGGAAGGCCGCAAGATCAGACAGGCCTTCATCCCTGCGCCGGGCCATAAATTCCTCGCCGCCGACTATAGCCAGATCGAGCTGAGACTGCTGGCCCATATCGCCGGTCTGGACAGTCTGAAGCAGGCTTTCCATGACGGCATTGATATTCATGCCATGACCGCGTCAGAAGTTTTCGGTGTGCCGATTGCGGGCATGGACCCCATCATCCGCCGTCAGGCCAAGGCGATTAATTTCGGGATTATTTACGGCATCAGTGCCTTTGGCCTTGCCCGTCAACTGGGTATCGGCAACGGGGAGGCCAAACAATATATTGATACCTATTTCGAACGTTTCCCCGGCATTCGCCAATATATGGAAGACACCAAGGATTTTTGTCGCCGGCATGGCTATGTGGAAACCATCTTTGGTCGCCGCTGTCATATTGCCAGCATTAATGACAAGAATGGCATGCGCCGGTCGTTTGGTGAACGCGCCGCCATCAATGCGCCCATACAGGGGGCCGCCGCCGATGTGATCCGCAGGGCCATGATACGCATGCCGAATGCGCTCATCGCGGCCGGTCTGGATGCAAAAATGCTGCTGCAGGTCCATGATGAACTGGTCTTCGAGGTGCCGGAAGCACAGGTGGATCGGACCATTCCCCTGGTGAAAGACATCATGGAAAATGCCGCCCTGCCCGCCCGTGATATCTCGGTCCCGTTAACCGTGGATTGCGGCGTTGGCAACAACTGGGATGAAGCTCATTAAAACAGCCCTGAGCGCGTTTCATGGTGTTGCCCCCTAAAAGCAACACCGGAAACAAAACCAAAACAGCCCTGAGCGCGTTTCATGGTGTTGCCCCCTAAAAGCAACACCGGAAACAAAACCAAAACAGCCCTGAGCGCGTTTCATGGTGTTGCCCCCTAAAAGCAACACCGGAAACAAAACCAAAAAAGGCGGTGACCGGATCAGTCACCGCCTTTTATCAGATTATGATTTTCTAGAAATCCATTGTTGCCTGAATGGTCACGGTCCGACCACGGCTCATGAAATTATAATTGGCAATAGCCCCGAATGTGGAGCCGGACAAGGGGGCGTCCGCCGCAAATAATTTCACTTTCTTGTCGGTCAGATTATCACCCAGCACGGCCAGTTCCCACCCGGCGTCGCTCATCAGGGCGATACGGGCGTTAATTCTGGCATAACCCGGCTGAACAAGTTTCGGGTCAAGCTGGGGCGAGGCATGATATTTGCTGGTATAGAACATATTGGCCGAGGTATTTACGGTCAGGCTTGATGACACATCATAAAAATGATTAAAGCCAAGTGTGCCCTGCCATTTTGATACCAATTGGGTGGTCTGGCCTGAATAGTCACAGTCGCCATTGGCCGCAGACGGACCATTGGGGGCCTGACCAAAGTAACATTGACCATTGACATAGTCCTTGAACTCAAAATCATTATAGGCCAGTGACCCGTTAATGGTCAGATTTTCACCCGCCTGCCAGCGGCCATCAATTTCAAAGCCCTTGACATCGGCCTTGGCGGCATTACCCACATTAAAGCCGAGGGAGCCGTCAAAAATTGATACCTGCAGATCGCTGAATTTTGTCAGGAAGCCGGCAAAATTGATTTCCGCCGCGCCATCCGCCACAATCAGCTTGCCGCCGATTTCATAGTTGGTGGCGCTTTCGTCCTCAAATTCAAAGGCCTGTTCCATGGTTGCCTCACGGCCCCGGTTGTTGGCCCGGAAGTCGAAGCCACCTGATTTGCTGCCCTTGACCCAACTGGCATAAAGCATGGTTTCGTCAGAGACGTTATAGGTCAGCTTGACATCAGGAGAGAAATTGGTTTCAGAACGGCTGGCGGCCACGGGATGACTGCCAAGGGCCAGCTGGCTTCCGGCAAATGTCGGTCCAAAGCCGGCACCCAGGGCTGCCGCTGTTGGTGGCCCGACAACAGGTCCGAGCGTTTCGGTCAGAATGGTGGTCAGAACACTGGTGAAATCGGAACCGGCAGTATTGGATGCGGCAATGTCAAAGACCAAACCATAAAAATCCGGTGCCAGTAACTGCGCCCCGGACAGCGGGCTGCCGTCAAGATTGGTGATGGTCAGATTGCGTGAACCATCCTTGGTTTCACGGGTCAGCCGCCCCCCAAGCTGCAGAGTCAGATCATCGGTCAGATGCCAGGATATCTGGGCAAAGGCGGAATAGACGTCCGCATCAACCCTGGCCACCCGTGGTCCGGCCGTGCCGGCAAAAAGATCACCGGCCCCGGTAACGCCCATGGCGCCAAACAGGGGGGCGAATGCGGCAAAGCCGGGATTGCCGTTCAACAATGGCACCAGAACAGATGAATTGTCTATTTCAATGGCATCGGTGTAGTTATGCTTGCTGGTCTGGAAATAGGCCCCCAGAATATAATCGACCTGTTCACCACCGGGTGAGGTCAGGCGGACTTCCTGTGAAATCTGTTCATAGCTTTCCGCAAGGGGCAAAGTGAAAACATTGGCGCCGGTAAAATCACAATCGCAATTATCACTGAAGCTGAAATCCGAATAACCGGATATGGATGTCAGGACGTGATCGCCGATCTGCCAATCCAGTGTCAGGACAATCTCGGTCTGTTCATTGTTGCTGAAATCCCCGTTGGCATGACGTTTGCCGTCCAGCGTATTATTAAGTACGGAGGCATCCTGACCAAAGGCCCCCGCAAGAATCTGGGAATAGGTCAGTCCGGCAAAGGGGCCGACAGAGGCGGCAATTTCACCGTCAGTTTCGATGTTGCGGCCCAGAACGTCAAATTCGCTGCGTTCAAATTTCAATGTGGCGGTCAGATTTTCTGAAACATCCATTTCCACCGTCCCGCGAACAGTCCAGTCTTCCTGATTGGGCTCATTGCGGTTCAGGGTCAGATTTTCAATATAACCGTCAAGGTCATGATAGCGGGCGGCCATACGGACCCGAACCTTGTCGGATATGGGGCCGGACAGAACCAGTGTGGCTTCTTTTTCATTATCGGTTGGTTCGTATGAGAAGCTCACGGAACCTTCAAATTCCTCTGTGGGTTTGGCGGTGGTAATATTTAACGCCCCCGCCACGGAGTTTTTGCCGAACAGGATGGATTGTGGTCCGCGCAGGACTTCGATACGAGCCAGGTCAAGGAAGGGCGCACGTGATTGCTGTGCCCGCCCGTGATGGATACCATCCACATAGATACCGACGGATTGCTCAAAACCCTGGTTGTTGCCGCTTCCGATGCCGCGAATGAAGACATTGGTGCCAATACCACTTTCCGCCATGGTGAAGTTGGGGACGGAAAATTGCAGATCGGCCATTTTGTCGATGGACTGCCTCTTCATAAAGTCACCGCTGACAACCGATACCGAGATCGGCACATCTTTCAGGCTTTGCTCGCGGTGCTGGGCTGTCACAACAATTTCTTCAAGTGTGATTTCCGCCGTGGCAACGGACGGGGCAATAAATGCGCCGGTCATCATGGATAGCGAAATCAGTGCGGATGTGGTTTTCAAATTTTTAAGGTAATACATTTTTTCTCCCTAGGATTGTTATAAACCGGCTCGTGATAACACTGAAGAAAACAGACGTTTCGGGAAAATATTCAGGAAACCCGCCGTCTTTATTATTTGCAATACATCAGACTATAGTGTTGCCACAGGCCGTAGTTGGTGATTCTATAATATTTAAGCATACAAAGAAAGCCTTAAATAGCAACAGAGAACGGACGTTTGTTTCTATTTTTTTACCGAATAGACAAAAAAATCTGTCTGGGCAAGGCATTGAAACTATTTATTTAATTAAAACAGTTTCCCGCCCGACCGTTCAGGGAAAGAATATTTATGGGATAAGATTATCTTTTATTGACCACAACATCAGAAATCAGCACCCGGGCCTGCTTATGGCCCAGGGTTCTGTTGGTGACCAGTTGGAAAGCATCCCCGATCATCGCCACATTGACCGGACGCCTGATATCAAAATAATCATGGGACAGCCGGTTGGCTTCCATCACAAAGGCGCTGTTCAGCCGGGGCAGGTATTTTTTTGCCGTGGCGCGTTTTTCACTGTCTGTCAGCTTGATCAGTAATGTGACCGTAATATTGCCCTTTGGCCGGCCCTTGTGATACATGGTGGCCACAATGGGCGGGACAGCAATATAATTTTCCTTGGTCAGTTCGCCGTTATCTGCCTCTTTGGCATCTGCCTTTTCTTCGGATGCTGTTGCCGGGGCGGATATGGCTATTGCAGCCGGGATATATAACAGAACAGCGGCTATTGCCGGAAAAAAGTTCCTGAATATATACCGGGTTATTTTTCTGATTATTATCTGTTTCATTTGCATCATTCTGTTACAGGCTTCGGGGCGGCCTTATTCTTCTCTGAAACAGAATTTATCCTGAGAAGATCATTATTTCGTTAACAGCCTGCCTTTTTGCAAATTGCAACGCATTTTACATGAACTATCGTCATATTTTACATAATTTGCAAAAAATATTGACAGGTTTAATAAATTATAACGCCACAATCCCGCAAATCAGCCATTCAGGAAAACTGGCACAATCCGTGCATAGTGTTATATGCCTCTGGAGCAGGGGCGGAGAGACGCTATATCCGATCCCCCAACGGACTGACTTTTCTCCGCCAACTCCATGCTTCATTCAATGAAGCGGAGTTAGGCGACCCTGTTGCGTATTGGTCGTCTCCTCATTGGTTTCAGGAGTTATTTTTAGTTTCGTGTAAAAGAAAATAGTTAAGCTTATCAAGATGCCCCAGTTGATTACCCGGGCATCTTTTTTTTATACACTAAAGCCACCGCCAGTGAAGAGTGATAACCTGTTCAGCCCGTCCTGATAATTGGCCAGCTGTTTTGATAAATAGGGTGGTACTGTACCGCTTTTTAAACGGGCCTCCTTTAAAAGGTCCGCTTTTACCGGATCATAGGTCAATGACCTGAAGGCCCGCTGTATGGTTTCCAGCGCATTGTTGATCTGGCTACTGACAAATTCGGCTTCTTTTTTTGACCGCAGCGAAAATCCGGATAATAATTCAAGCCCGAACACACCGCCCAGATTATCAGGGTCCGTACCAAGCGAATCCTCGCCAATGGCCAAAACCTTCTCAATGGGCAGAATTTTGGCCGGTTGAAGGCCCAGACTTACCAGGGCATCCCTGGCCCCCTTTCCGGCGATAATATCCAGTGTGGAGCCGTCCTTTGTTTCAATCTTGAGTTCCGGTCCATTTGTGCCGATAACCTGTGTCACTTCGATAAAACGGTATGACAATTTCTGAATCCGCTTTGCCAGTGTGGTAAAGTCATCACCTGCCTTGATGATGACTTTCTGCGCCTGGCCGCCATTGACGGAAATAGAGAAATAATCCCCGGCCCGTGCGGATGTCTGGGTTTCAATATCATAGGTCTGTTTGTTGTCATAAAGCCCGATGGGCAGGCCAAGTCTGGTCAATACCGATGACCCGGACGCTGAAAAGGCGAGGGCGGAACTGCCGTTATATCCTGCAACCCCGCCGAATTGCCTGATCCAGTCCGCCGTACCAAGGGCCACATCAATTTTGGCGGCAAAGCCGTCTGTGGCACCGGTCTTTGTAGCACCGGGTAATGTGCCACTGGTTTTTCCGGCCACATAAACCGCCCCGTTCTGGACGCTCAGGCCTTCTATCCTGTCCGCGGCACTGGATCCCAGATAATTGGTCCAGACCGCACTGAGCGTCGTGCCACCGTCACTTAACCGGGTGATAAAGCCGTCCGCACCACCGCTATGGGCGGCGGTTACACTGCCCCCTGACAGGCTGCCATTGAATGAGGTTCCGGCCACATATATATCACCGGCGGCATCAACAACAATATCGGATATGGCCCCGCCGCCCAGATCACCAAGGTCATAGGAGGCCAGTTGATTGCTCAGGTTTGTTGCGTCAAGCTTGCGAATGATGACCCGGCCATCTTCGCGCCCCGCTACCAGAATATTACCGTCCCCGGCGATGGCGACGGCCTCGCCCAGTTCGGTTCCTGCCCCGCCAATCTGTGCGGAGGCGGTTAATGTTCCGTCAGTTCCGCTTAATCTTGTGACAAAAATATCGGACGCCCCGCCGTGGGTTGTGCCACTGTTCAGGCGGCCCAGAATGGACCCGGTCACAATCACATCACCGGCCCCGTCAATGGCAAGGCTGTTGGCCCGGTCCGTGGCAGCCGTATCCTGTTGATAGGTCCAGATTTCCTGTCCCTGACTGTCGAATTTTGTCACAAAACTGTCATAGCCTGACAGGATATCGCCGGTTACCAGTTCGTCATTCACCTGCCCCGCGATGACAATATTATCATTGCCGTCCACGACCAGGTCAAAGGCCTTCGCCGTGTCGGAAGCCCCCAGAAGCCGGGACCATAGCACATTGCCGGAGGCATCATATTTGGTCAGGAAAACATCCTGTTCCTCTGCGGCATTGATCTGGCTGCCCATATCACCTCTGGTGCTGCCCACCACATAAACATTACCCTGGCTGTCAACGGCGGTGGCATTGGCACGGGTTTCAAATATTTCCCCGTCGCTTTCGATAACCTTGCCATCGTCATCGGTCAGGGGCGGCAGGATGCTGTTCAGGTCCGTGCCGGCAATCTGACTGGAGAATTCCGTTATGGGTCCGGCGGCGGCAAGGTTACGCAGCTTGGTCAGGGTTGCCGTTTCGGTCGCGTCCGTGCCAACCGCCTTGCTGGAGCCGGTAATATAAAGTGACGGTTCCGATGCCTGTGCCGTCAGGGTGATATTTTCGGACGCCCCCACATCAAGTTTCAGGGCGAATTTATTTGCACTGACCTCTTCGATGACAAATCTGGTTTTATATTTGCTGACCGGATTGCCCTCATTATCAAGAACGGTCAGGGCATTGATCTGCTGATTGATGTAACTTGTCAGGTTGGTCAGGTTGAGCGTGTCGGTGATCTGCGACAGATCAATGGTAATGTCATCAGCATCCGTTGTTTTGTCCAGCCTCAGGGTGAAGACCTCGGTGCCGGAAAGCCCCGGAATGACCTGGGTCTTTGACGTTACTGAAAGGGTGGCCCCGGTAATGTCACGATTGTTTTTACCCAGCGAAACCCCGGACGTAACGCGCGGCTGCTTTTCCCCGAACATAAGGGTTAACTTATCAAGTTCCACATCACGGACATAGTCCTGTACCTGTCCCAGACCGCCCCGGAACTGACTGCTCAATCTGGCGAGAATTGCTGTGGGG
>UOEJ01000090.1_pt1 | contig 10632 bp, 7 predicted proteins | sample 1989191 | NCBI WGS metagenome assembly UOEJ01 (sample SAMEA4712195, study PRJEB27164) | hydrothermal vent metagenome | biome: marine basaltic hydrothermal vent biome; feature: marine hydrothermal vent; material: mineral | place: Pacific Ocean | collected 2011-06-14/2011-07-23 | depth 1719 m | reverse complement strand
CCGATGAATGGTTTCATCCATTCCACATTTGCAGCGGCAAATGATGTAAACTATTGCAATTACTGGATTAATAATGGCAGTGGTGATGGCTTCTCCTCTCATCTCCATACCGCGGCCCAGGCTTTTCATGTGGCCAATGCACGGGTTGAACGCAACATGCGGGTGGTTTGCGTGGAACCGCGCCTGTCCATTGGCGGGGCCAAGGCCGAAGAATGGGTTCCCATCAAACCGGCCTCTGACCGTCATTTTGCCCTTGGTCTGTGTCATGTTCTTATTGACGAGGGGCTATGTGATTATGAAACACTTAAAGCTGATACCAACGCCCCCTATCTGGTGGGGGAAGACGGTTATTTTATCCGCGATGACGACGGTAAAATCTATGTCTGGGACAGCAAGGACAATAAGGCCAAAACCTATGACGACAAAACCGTCGGTGAATTTGCACTTGAGGGGTCATACGAGGTGGATGGCAAGGCCTGCAAACCGTCTTTTCAGCGTTTCAGGGATATTCTGGCCGACTGTACGCCGGAACAGATGTCCGAGATTACCACCGTACCGGCAGACACCATCCGCCGGATTGCCCGCGAATTTTCCGAAGCGGCAGAAATTGGCAATAGCATCACCATCGAGGGCCGGACCCTGCCCCTGCGTCCGGCAGGATATAATTATTACCGGGGCGCGCACGCTCATAAATATTCAACCCAGTCCAACCATGCTTTCAAGCTGGTCAATATGCTGGTGGGCAGCATTGATGTGCCGGGCGGCCATGTGGGGGCGACGCTTGATGACCAGAAAATTGACAATGGCCATGTGGCAGAAGGTGACAGTGGTCAATTGCTGGGCACCCCTCATCAATTAGGCCCTCATCCGGGATTTACCTTTCCGCCGGACAATATGCATCTGATGAGCTATTTCCCGCTGGGGGTTCATCCGGGGCATTTGAATGTGGAAGTCTGGAAAAATCCGGAAAAATACAATCTGGATTTCAAGGCGGATGTGATGCTGATCTGTCATTCCAATCCGATCTGGAGCCTGCCGGGCAACCGGGCGGACTGGTTCCAGATCATGCGCGAGATGCGTTTTATTGTTGCCATTGATATTGTCCCCAATGAAACCAACGCATTCGCTGATATTATTCTGCCCGGCCATGATTCACTGGAAAGCTGGAACATGACCATGATCGAGCCGCCGCAAACCGAAGGCATGTGCCTGCGCCAGCCCATGACCGAACCACTTCATGATACCCGCAGCGAAGAAGATATTTTCAATGATATATCCGAAGGACTGGGGCTGCTGGAGGTCTGGAACAGTGTGCTGAATATTGTCAATGGTTTTGAGGAAAGTCCCAACCTGAAACTGGAACTGGATCAGAAGCATGGCGACAGGGAAATTGCCCGGCGCAAGGGGCTGAACTGGAACGGCAAGGATCTGGACTGGTATATGGAGCATGGCCATTCGGTCACCCCGCGCCGGCCCGATAAATGGTATAAACCCTGGGACGGAATGCGGCTGCTGTTTTATATCGAGGATATTATCCGCGAACGCGACAACCTGAAAAAGGCCATGGATGAGGCAAAGGTGCCGATCCGTGACGAATGGCACTGGGATGATTATCAACCCCTGCCGACCCCGGTTCTGGAACCTGTGTTGCAGGATAACGGCGACTATGATCTCTATGCCATTACCTTCAAGGATATTCAGCTTAATTTCGGTGAAAGCCTGAGCAATCCGTGGATCAAGGATATTGTCTATCGTGATCCGGTGCATACCGCCCTGCAGCTCAATCCCAAAACGGCGGCGGCCAAGGGGCTTGCCGAGGGCGATCTGGTGCTGGTGGAATCACAGTATGGCAAGATATACGGGCGGCTGGGATTGACCGAGGGCATTCATCCCGAAACCATCGGTGTGTCCAATTCCCTGTCACGCATGATGTCACAGAATGCAGGCGTGCCATATGGCGGCGGGCATTTCAACGACATGCTGCCGGCGGATCTGGAGAATACCGATGCCTGCAGCGGTCAGTGCGAATCCGTATGCCGGGTGAAATTGACCAAGCTGGACGAGATACCCGACGTGTTGAAGGGGGAGGGAAATCTGTATAGCTATAGCGACGGAAAGGCCGGCCAATGACCAGTTACGGAATGGTATTTGATGTCAAACGCTGTATCGGCTGCAATGCCTGCACGGTGGCCTGCAAGCAGGAAAATTCCCTGCCGGACGGGGTGTTCTTTACCCGCACGCTCAGTGCCGAAAGCGGTGAATTTCCCAATGTGTCGCGGACCTATCTGCCGACCATCTGTAATCATTGCGTGGACGCACCCTGCGAGAAAGTCTGTCCCAGCGGGGCCACATGGACCCGCGATGACGGTATTGTCATGGTGGACGCGGATAAATGTATTGGCTGCGGTTCCTGTGCGGTGGCCTGCCCTTACGATATGCGGACCCAGATTGATGAAAGCCAGATAAAAGCCGGACTTTTCGGTGATGGCAACCTGACGCCGTTCGAGGAACAGGGCTATTCCCGTTTTGAATGCGGCACCTTTACCAAATGTGATTTCTGTTCGGAGCGGGTGGATGCGGGCAAGGACCCGGCCTGTGTCGCCACCTGTCCCACGGATGCGCGTATCTTTGGTGATCTGGATGACCCGGATAGCAAGGCCAGCCGCCTGATCCGCGAACGTATGGGCCGTCAGCCCCTGCCGGAAAAAAATACCCGTCCCAAAGTTTTCTATATTGATTAGGGTCAACAACCCCGGTCAGAGGAGAGAGAAATGTTGAATTTGAGCCTGAAAAACATCCTTCGCCCCGGATTTGTCGGCGGTACTTTTAAATCCGGCTACCGGTTTCAGCGTTATTGGGATACCCCCATGGCGACCGCCTTCTTTTGTGGTGAGACGGGGGCCGGGCTGTTCATTGTTTCCATGTTGCTGGATTTTCTGCCGGGTATCATCCTCGGCCTGCTGATTACCGGTGTGGGCAAGACGTTTTTTCATCTGACCCATATGGGGGTGCCGTCAAAATCATGGCGGGCCATATTGCGCCCCGATCGCTCGTGGATCAGCCGGGGCTTGTGGGGCATTATCTTTTTTGTCGGTTTCGGCACCATCCATGTGCTGGGCCAGATATCCGGTCTGTTGCCGGAAGCTTTCATCAAACCGGCCTATCTGCTGGCCATGGCCGGGGCGGTCGTGGTCATCACCTATCAGGGTTTTGCCATGTCCCATTCAACGGCCATATCATTATGGAATACAGGTCTGCTGCCGGTATCCAGCATGTTATACGGTCTGCTGGCCGGGACATCGCTTGTATTGGCCATGAATGGCTTTGGGTTTTCTGTGGCCAATATTGCCATGGTTGCCATGGCTCAGACCATTCTGATTGTGGCGGTTCTGCTGGTGCTGATCAGCCTGCTTCACGGTGCGAAGAATGGCTCAAAAGGGGCGCAGCAGTCCTATGAACTTCTGACCCGCGACTTTCTGGCAAAGCCGTTCCTGTGGGGTGTTGTGGGGGTTGGGGTCATCGTGCCGTTGCTGATCCTGATGCTGGCGCCGGTCAATGTCATTACAACCCTGATTGTTGCGGCGGGCGTGCTGACAGGCTTCTGTCTTTTCAGGCTGGTTATTTTCAAAGCCGGTGTCCTTGACCCCATCCTCAGCCCGGCAGATATATTCCGGCGATAGATATTATTTAAACCATATTTCTTTTTAAACCGGTCAATGCATGTGCAGCGACCGGTTTTTTTGCTTGCCGTGAATCCGGCGAAATAGGGTTGACAAATACCTCCAACCTATTTTAAGTTTAAATTAATCATAAAAATACAAATTAAAGAAATAAGTAAATTCCATTGCAAAAATATCTTTGCTTCATATGGTAATATTTACTGGTGAGCAAGGGTGATATCGAAAAATAGGGAGGATAATTATGACACAGGATAACAATCTGAGATTCCATGGGTTTTCTGGAAGGTTTTATGGCTTTACGGCCCTTGTCAGTGTAATGATGGGAACCTTTTTGCCGGCCAATGCAGAGGAGGGGGAAGAGGTTGTAAAACCCGCCAATGCGTTTCTGGAGGAAATTACCGTTACGGCCCGTAAGCGGGAAGAAAACCTTCAGAATACTCCCATATCCATCACAGCTTTTTCCAGTGACGGGCTGGAGGCGCGTGGTATTTCAGATATTTCGCAGATAGGTGAATTTACTCCAAATCTGGTTTTTGATAATACGGCAGCCATTGCGGCAACCAGTTCCGCGGCGGCAATATATATTCGCGGTATCGGACAGATTGACTGGGCATTGGCAACCGATCCCGGTGTGGGCTTGTATGTGGACGGGGTGTATATTGCCCGTTCCGTTGGCGGAGTGATGGACCTGCTGGATGTGGAACGGGTTGAGGTGCTCAAAGGTCCGCAAGGCACCCTGTTTGGCCGCAACACCATTGGTGGTGCCATCAGCATCACCACCAGAAAACCCCACGAAGAGCTTGAAGGTTACGGTGAAGTAACTTTTGGTACAGATGACAGGACAGATTTTCGCTTTGGTATCAATTTACCAATCTCGGATAAATTCATGACAAATTTTGCAGGATCACGAAAGAAAAGAGAAGGTTATGTCAAAAACATGAATCCGGGCGGCCCGTCACTGGGGGGAGAGGATTCCTGGTCTGGCCGGGCATCGTTCAGGATTATACCTTCCGAAAATTTTGAAATCAATATTGCCCTGGACGGCACCAGAGAACGGGAAGAACCGGCGGCCAATGTGTTGATTGGTGTGGATGAAAGCAAATTCTTCCCTCTTGTGACCAATGGGGCTATTCCGTTATTTACCAACCGCCATGGCCTTCCGGCCCCAAGTGCCATTTGTGCAGACCCGTCAAATCCGGCCCGCCTGCAGGACCCAACCTGCTGGAATGCCCAATGGATTGCGGGACCGTTCAGGACCTATAGCACCCATACAACACCCAATGATTTTGTAAATACAATATTGGGGCGGCCCATGGAGCCAAAGGCCGATCTGGATGTATGGGGTGTTTCGGTCAATCTGGATTGGGCAATTAACGATAATATGACCGCCAAATCCATTACCGCATACCGGGAAGTCAGTGGTTTCTGGGCTCGTGATGTAGATCATTCACCCCTGTTACTGTTGCAAACGGTTAATGATTATCAGCAAAGCCAGTTCACTCAGGAATTCCAGCTTCTGGGTAATAGCGATGACGGAAAATTAAACTGGATCGCCGGATTATATTATTTTGAGGAGGATGGCACCCATATTGATATTGTGGAAATTCCGGGTTCTGTATTTAACAGCGGCGGGTCCATTGACAATTCGTCGAAAGCGGCCTTTGGTCAGATCAGCTATGACCTTACCGAAAAATTCAGTCTGACGGTGGGCGCACGCTGGACCGATGATACCAAGAGATTCCTGCCCAAATCTCTGGTGGCGCAGGATAATGGTCTGGGTATTCCGGTGGGGGTTCCTGTGCTGCCGGTTGTGACCAGTGCCATCTGTGACGAGGCTGTTCTGGGAACAGATTCAGCTGGTGTGGCGGCCCAGAAGAACTCATGTATCACCAATCAGGTTTTTGATATTCACGCCAATGCGGCCTATCAATGGACAGAAGATTTCATGACCTATGCCTCCTATTCCGAAGGTTATAAGGGGGGGACCTTTACCCAGCGTGTCTTTCCGCCCCGCCCTGATGTGCCCAGTGCCAGACCGGAAAAGGTCAAGGCCTATGAAGTCGGTTTTAAATCCAGCTTCATGGAAGACCGTGTTCGTCTGAACGGGGCAGCATTTTTTACGGATTACACGGACCTTCAGGTCAATGTGAATGAGCAAACACCGGGAAGCAATTCACCGCAGGACATCGGAATTATCACCCGTAATGCGGCGGCGGCGGAAATCAAGGGTTTCGAGCTGGAAATGACGGCAGTTCCCAATGACAATCTGGTTATTGAAGCGGGCCTTGGTTATCTCGATGCAAAATATACCAGAGTAAACGCGGAAGCCGCAGGCCCGGAAGGCATATCCACCAGCAAGCAACTGGTCAATACGCCCGAATGGTCTGTGAATCTGGCTGTGGGATACAGCATTCCGGTCGGGCCGGACTGGACAGTGACACCACGGGTTGATTATTCCTATACCAGCAAAATTGCCAATGATGCCAAGAACACGCCTCTGTTGATACAGCCCGGCCTGTCACTGGTGAATGCGGCACTGATCTTTGAAGATCAGGAAGGCAAATGGAGGGTCAATCTGGCCATTCGCAATCTGACCGACCAGATCTATCTTGTGGCTGGAGACAATTCCACCGCCGGGGCTTTTGAGGGTGTTTATGCCCGGCCAAGAGAATGGTCAATTTCTGTGAAAAGAAATTTCTGATTATACCTGTATCATAGAGGGAGCCGGGGAGGGTTCCCTCTTTTATGTGAGAGAGCTCCAGTTTTTCAGGATATATTCTGATGATCTGAGGGTCAGGGCATGGACAGTGAAGGTGGGGTTTACACCGCCGCTTGTGGGGAACAGTCCGGGTCCGGCAATAAACAAATTATCAATATCATGGCATTGACCATAAGAATTGGTGACTGAAGTCTCTCCGTCTTTTCCCATGATGGTACCGCCCATGATATGCATGGCCCCCTGCGGCCCGTGCCAGACTGATGTGGCCTGCGCCGCCCTGAATATCTCCGCCCCTTCCATTTTGGCCGACTGCCAGAGGGCAGTGGAATCTTTGTGGGAACAATGATTTGCGACTGCAAGCGGGACGCCAAAGCTGTCTTTCCGGGATGAAAGGCTTACCCGGTTCTCAGGAAGGGGTAAATCCTCAATACAAGCCGTCATGCCGCCAAAATGATGAACGGCCTTTTTCATAAAATCAGTAAGTTCAGCACCGAAAACAGCCGGGTTACTACCGCCAATCCCCAATAGATCATTGGGCTTCACAGCCTGGGCAATCATCCATTGATAGCTGCCAAAGCCGCTGTCACGCCTGTCTTTATGGTCATAGGAATCCTGATTGAGCAGTTGACCGCCAGTGGCCCCCATATAGGGTTCCGTCTCTTCGTCAAACAGGCCGAATACTGTGGCCGCTGCATGGCTCATGAGATAGCGGCCAACCATTCCGCTGCGATTGGCAAGCCCGCCATCGGCAGAAGCCAGAAGCAGCCGGGGTGTCTGTACGGCAAAGGCGGCGACAATCACCATCCGGGCCATCTGGCTAACTCTGGTTCCATCTTCTGTGTGATAGATCACGCCAGTGACTTTTTTACCTTTCCTGTCGGTCAGGATACGTGTGACGGCAGCATTATGTATGATCCGGCCTTGAGCCTTCCGGGCCTGTGGCAAATAAAGCACAAGGGGGTTGGCCAGGGCGCCGGTTGGGCAACCCGCATCACACCAGCCGTCCCAGAGACAGGCAGGGCGGCCTTTGTAATCCCGGCTGTTGAGGGCCAGAGGCAGCGGAGCAGTACTCTTACCCAGTTTGTGAAATCCCCTGGCAATAACCTCCCCCTGAAGAAAAACGGGTGCTGGCGGCAGGGGGTAGTCGGCCCCTTCCGGTCGCCATGTCTCGGTTTTCTGGTCGCCGGAAATACCAACTTCCTGCTGGATTCTGTCATAATAGGGTCGCAGGTCATCATGGCCGATTGGCCAGTCAAGGGCGCGACCATGCAGGCTTCTCACCTTGAAATCCTCGGCATGCAGGCGGGGCCAGACCCCAAAGTGATGCAGGGCGGAACCGCCTGTGCCAAAACCGGAATTGAAAACATTGCTGATGGGCTGTGTGCCGGTCTCTTCGACCGGGGCGCCGTGCCACTTCAGGCGGCGGGCATGAATTTGAGAACTGGTCAGGCTGTTCAGCGTTCTTTTCGGGCCTGCTTCGAGAAGGGTGACGCTCTTTCCGGCTTTTGACAGCTTTGCCGCCAGCAGACTGCCTGCCGCACCGGAACCTATGATCACAACATCCACTTTTTCCGGGGCGCCTGTCACAGTTTCACCTTCCACGGATGGACAGGTTCAATATGAGCCATATAGGGAATCTCCAGATAGTCAAATGCCGCCATAGTGCCATATGTCACATCAATGGCATCACTGCGCAGAACAAAATAGAAAAAGGGGGCAGCTGGCACGCTTTCCCCGGAAACCTCCCACCCATCAGGGTTTCCCTGCATCATATCTGTTATGAATCCGGTCATCTCGTCAGGGGTGAGCGAGGAGGCAATTTTATGATATTTTTCCCTTGCTGTACGCTCAAAAGCCTTCAGGGAAGAGATATAGAAATCGTCAAAGGGCGGGTTCATGCCAAGATAATGCAGTATCAGAAGGCTGTTCCGGGGCTCGGCAAATAATTGGTGGTCAATATAATGGGACAGACCTGAAATTTTTGCACCGGGTACGATGGCATCTCCCAGAAAGTCAATGAGGTCAGCCTGATTTCTGCTCAAATTTCGGAAAGGGATATTTTTTGCCCTGGCTTCAGCAGGCGTAAGGTTAACGACCCTGTCACCCAGTAAAAGAGTTATGATCAGTGAGCTGCTGCCAAGAGAGAAGCCCCTCCTGTTGATTTTCATGTTATAACCTTTTTATTTATCGCCTATTCCTCCTCATCAAAGCTGGGTCTGTGGGTGGCGGCTATGCGGGCGCCCTGATCATACATGCCGGTCATGATGTCAAGGATTTTACTGCCGCCTGCCAATTGATCATCCATGGCGCGGATGGTTTCTGTCATTTCAATGAGCAATCCCCTGCGCAGGGCGACGAACCGTTCCACAACGTCATATCCGGCGCTGGTCGCGCGGTATCTGACACCTTTCCGCCGGTTGTCGGTGGATGTTTTTTCCACCAGTTTGTCGCTGGTCAGCTTGCGGATGGTATATTGAATATTGGTATTGTCATCGCGGTTGAGCAGCCGGGCAATTTCCGTGATCCCCTTGGGACGGCCCCGCATGGCGATCAGATTGAGGATGGCACAGTCATTGGCGCTCATATTAACACCGGACGCGGCAACGACACATTCCTTCATCCACCGGGTAAAGCTTTCATATGACCGCAGCAGGGAATATTCCAGCTCGGTCAGGGCTATTTCGTGATCATTGGTGGCAAGATGCCAGTGCCGGTCCAGTTCCAGGGTTCCTTTTTTATTTTTGTTCAGGGTCATTTTTACCTCATCAGATGACATATGATTAGTTGCTATTTAATCAGTAAATTACATATAAACACCCTAATATAGATTGTTGAAAACATAAAATCAAAGGAATAAACCACAAGTTTTTTAACTGACTGAAAGTGGGAAATTCAATTGGTATTCAAGGCATTTTCCAATAGTGATTTTAGTGAATATATTTAGAAAAAAGCTAAATATATTAAAGGATTACCCCTAACTCCCTGAGGTTAAAACTGTAAAGTTTGTGATGGATAAATTATTGGACATGATAAAAAGAATCCCATACCTTTAATTGCATAAAAAAATATTACATATATTAAAGATTGAATTTATTGTGATAGTGAAAATATTTATCCCGGGGCGAAAATAATATGACGGAACAGCTTGTCGCCATAACTGGCGCGACCGGTTTTCTCGGTCGTCATGTTCTGGATGCGGTTCATCAATCGGGCTACAGGACTGTTGCCGTTGTCAGGGACGCTGTATCAGCGCAAAATCATCTGCCGGACAATATTGAAATCCGTCAGGCGGATCTGCTGGATGCCGGGGCCATGGAAAGAGCTTTCCGGGGGGTGACCTCGGCCATTCATCTTGCCGGAATGGTGTCGGTAAGCAGGCGCGATGATCAGGCCGTAACAGAGGTCAATGTCACGGGGGCCCGGAATTTCCTGACGGCCACGAAGCGGTGTGGTGCGTCGCGGATTTTATTCACCTCGACCACCTCGGCGGTGGCGGCATTGTCATGTGACAGGCCTGAACAGGCCTGTGATGAGACGGCCACCTTTAACCTCGGCCATGAGCCTGTGGCCTATATTCAGGCCAAGCGACAGGCCCATGAACTGGCTCTGGACGCCCGCAGAAACGGGCTGCCGGTCACCATACTCAGCCCCAGTCTGGTTCTGGGGCCGGATGATATAAATTCCAACAGCAGCGAGCTTGTTGATGCGGTGCGCAAACGCGCTCTTCCGGTCTGTCCGCCCGGCGGGGTCAATCCGATAGATGTACGGGATATTGCCCGCGCCTATGTGGCCGCCCTCAGGCATCCCGATCCGGCGCCGCATTATATACTGGCCTCACGGGATAATATGACATTGAAAAAATTTATCAGCCGTATCGCGGTTTTGTCCGGGGTGTCCCCGCCGCGATTTTCCCTGCCGGGTTCTGTAATATTATTCATGGCAACCATTGTGGAGGCCATGGCCCCCGCGGGCAGCCTGACGGTGGCCGGGGCGCGGCTTGGCAATTATCACTGGTATTTCGATGGCGCATTGGCCCGCCGTGACCTATCGCTGGACTGCCGGCCTCTGGATGATACCCTGCGGGCCACACTGGACTGGCTTATGGCCAAAGAGAACCAGATAGAAGACAAGATATCTCAATAGCATAAACGGGAGCAGACATGAAAATACTGTTGATCAATCCGCCGTGTGGTAAGCGAACCATCGGGCTCAAGAATCTGACCAAGATCGAAC
>UOEJ01000153.1_pt1 | contig 10947 bp, 11 predicted proteins | sample 1989191 | NCBI WGS metagenome assembly UOEJ01 (sample SAMEA4712195, study PRJEB27164) | hydrothermal vent metagenome | biome: marine basaltic hydrothermal vent biome; feature: marine hydrothermal vent; material: mineral | place: Pacific Ocean | collected 2011-06-14/2011-07-23 | depth 1719 m | reverse complement strand
GCAGTGAGGATGAACGGATATTCTGGCGCCGGACCATTGAGGAACTGGACCAGAATGACGGTGATCTGAAGACCGCCCTCGACCTGATGCAGAAACACAACGCGCTTCATGACACCATAGAGCGCGCCCGCCATTACGGGGCCATAGCCAAAGATGCCCTCGCCATATTCCCCGATGATGATTACCGCAAGGCCCTGACCGGCATTGTGGACTTCTGTATCAACCGCGCTTATTAAGCAGCTTCCTAGACATTTAGGCTGTTTAATATATACTGGTCAACAGTTCCTTATTCCAACAGTTGCGTTATGAAACAAGGCATTGCCCAATATCCCTTGGGCCGTTGGTATTATCTATGTTAAGGAAATAAAAAATGACAGAATTAAATATGGAAAAGCTGGAAGCCCTCGCCGGAAAAGTCGTGGGCGATGCCAGTGCGGCTTTAAGCATTCTGCTGTCTTATATAGGCGATCAATCAGGGGTTTACCGCGCCATGGCAGACGGTGACTGGCGCACCGCAGAGGACATCGCAAAAATCGCACAGGTTGACCCGCGATATTTGCAGGAAATGCTGTCGGCCAATGCCGCCAATGGCTATGTCAACTATGACGCCAGCAGCGAACAATTCTATCTGAGCCCGGAACAGGCCGCCATTTTTGCCAATGAAGGCAGCCTCGCCAATATGCATGGCCTGCTGCAGGTTATTGTGGCACAATTTTCCGAACATGACACCGCACTGGATGTTTTCAAAAGCGGTAAAGGTCGCCCGTGGGGTGATCAGCATGTCTGTCAGTTCTGTGGCACGGACCGCTTTTTCCGACCCGGGTATGAGGCCAATCTGATCGAAAACTGGATTCCGGCCCTGAATGGTGTCAAAGAGCGGCTGGATGCCGGTGGCACCATTGCCGACATAGGCTGCGGCCACGGGTCTTCTTCCGTATTAATGGCAAAAACTTTTCCCAATTCAAAGGTCTATGGCTATGACCTGCATGGTCCGTCAATCGTTGATGCCCGCGCCAAGGCCGCCGAATCCGGCGTTGACAACATTCAGTTCGAGGAAGTGGGGGCCAATGATATTGCCACAGAAGACGGCTTTGATTTTGCCTGTATTTTTGATGCCCTGCACGACATGGGCGATCCGGTTGGCGTTGCCCGCCATATTCGCGAAGGGCTGAAACCCGGCGGCATCCTGATGGTGGTGGAACCCATGGCCGGGGATAAGGTTGAGGATAACCTGCATCCCCTGGGCGGTGTATTCTATGCGGCCTCCACCCTGATCTGCCTGCCCACATCCCGTTCGCAGGATGTGGCCCTGTGCCTTGGTGCACAGGCAGGACCGGAAAGGCTGACACGGGTTCTGAAAGACGCGGGCTTCTCATCGGTCCGCATAGCAACCACCACACCAACCAATATTGTTTTCGAAGCGACAAATTAGAGCAATGTCAGATATATTAGGCAGGGTTTATGAGTACGCTGCCTAGTGCCTTGTCCCGTTTTAGGACAAAACTGTCGGAATTTTTTACACTCTCCGAAGAAAAATATCAAAAAATGGCGGGTTTCCGGGGTTGGCACGGTATTTGCTTGTTATATCAACGTTATAAATTGTAAACACCGGAGAATAATAATGTTCAAGAAAATAGCTTTTTGTATCTGCGCATTTGGCCTGGCAGCGACCAGTGCCAATGCCACACCGATTATATATGAAGGAAATATCATACCGGGGGGCGATGTCGTCGATGACAGCCTGATCGCGGGTAATAACAGTGAAAATTCAAGCAACTGGGATTTCTGGTCCTTTTATGCCACTGCGGGTGATCTGATTACCATCAGCATAGAACGTCTGGAAAATGACCTTGACCCGGCCTTCGCCCTGCTTTCCGGTCTGTTTACGGATACAGTCGACCTGCCGATCAGCGAAATTTATGGGCCAGGAATACTGGCCTTTGCTGATGATGAAGTTTCCCATCCGGGACCATTTGGTGATCCACTGCTGGAAAATTTCGCAATTATAGCCAACGGTTATTATACCATTGCCGTGACCAGTTATGCCAGCGGTTCGGACACGGGCATTGACAATATGTTTGATTATCGCATGACCGTAAGTGGCAATCAGGGCATGGATGTGCCGGAGCCTGCGGCATTGGGACTTCTGGGACTTGGTCTTGCCGGTCTCTGGATGACCCGCCGCCGCAAGCGGGCCTGAAAAATAAATCTGACATTCTGCATTTAACATTAATTGCCGCCATAGGGTTTTCTCAATCACCCTCTGGCGGCAATTGTATTTTCAGGCCAATATATTCAACCGGAAAATCCCGAAATAAAAAAAAGATTTGGCAAACGCCCTTTTCCCTGTATCTTCAATAAAAATATAAAAAGGGATGTCTTATGAGTGAACAGCAATCCGCACCCCATCATGTTAAATGGTCATCACGCACAGCCTTTCTTATGGCCTCCATCGGGGCGGCTGTGGGGCTTGGCAATCTGTGGCGGTTTCCCTATATTGCGGGCGAGAATGGCGGCGGGGCCTTTGTTTTAATCTATATTGCTTTCATTCTCACCCTTGGCATCCCTCTGATCATGGCAGAACTGGCTCTGGGCCGTGCGGGTAAAATGAGCGCCATCGGCACCATGACAAAGATGGTCCGACAGGGTCATAGCCCTTTCTGGAAATTGATCGGCTGGCTCAGCATTCTGGTGCCTCTCATGGGGCTGACTTATTACAGTGTGGTCGCCGGATGGTCACTGGATTATATCACGAAAGCCCTGTCGGGCAGCTTTGCCGGTATTGATGCCGCAGGGTCAGGGGCCATGTTTAACGGATTACTGGAAAGTTGGCCCCGTCTCACGCTGTGGCATACTGTCTATATGATTTCAGTTATTATTATTATTTCCATGGGCGTTAAGGCCGGGCTGGAATCAACGGTTAAAATCATGATGCCGGGATTATTTATTCTGCTCATCTTTTTATCTGCTTATGCCATGTATACCGGCAAAGGGGCACAGGCCGTTAACTTCCTGTTCAGCCCGGACTTCTCCAAGGTTACCGCCCATACTGTGTTGGTGGCCCTGGGACAGGCTCTTTTCTCGCTCGGCATCGGGGTCGGGGCCTTGATCACTTACGGGGCCTACCTGCCGGACGATGTGTCCCTGCCAAAAGCCGCCGGAATTATTGCCGTGGCTGATACCCTCGTCGCCTTGCTGGCTGGGTTTATGATTTTTCCCATCGTATTTCAATATAATCTTGTCCCCGGCGAAGGCCCCGGATTGATCTTTGCCACCCTGCCCATTGCCTTTGGCCAGATGCCGGGCGGCATGATTTTCGGCATCATGTTTTTCCTGCTGCTGACTTTCGCCGCCTTTACCTCGTCACTGGCCATGCTGGAGCCTGCCATTTCCTGGTTCGAGGATAAGGGAACCTCCAGAAAGCTCACCTCCTGGATCACGGGGGGGGCAGCATGGGCCGTGGGGCTGCTGATGCTGTTATCCTTTAATGTTTTATCAGATTTCAAGCCGCTGAGTTTTATTGCTGCTTTGGCGGACAAGAACCTGTTCGGGATAATGGATTTTGTTGTGGCGAATATCATGTTGCCCATTAATGCCCTGCTGCTCGCCCTGTTTGCAGGCTGGGCCATGTCACGCAAGATGATCAGCGAACAGATCAATTTTCCGTTGGGCAGCCGGGGATTTCTCAGCTGGCAGTTCAGCACGAAATATATTGCCCCGATCGCCATTGGCATCGTGGTCTATATGATGATTTTCGGCGACCCCGTTGACCATATCACCCGGCTTGTTACCGCAATATCGGGATAGGGAGATTTTCAGAAAAAGCCAAGTCATTATAATCATTAAAGAAAAATGGTAGAGAGGAAGGGATTCGAACCCTCGATACCCGTGAAGGTATACTCCCTTAGCAGGGGAGCGCTTTCGACCACTCAGCCACCTCTCCGCCGCCGTTTTTAGTGGAAAGCAAAACCCCCGTCAACAGTTGTTTGTAAAAGAAACCTTTTATTTCTTTTTATTAACAGACTAGAGACTTCCTGTTCTTATTTGAAACATTTGACTGGGATGGTTTTGGCTTATGGCAAGGCTGGCCTTGAAATGCGATGAGGCACATAACGCACCTGCCCGTAAAGCTATACAGGGCCATCAAATCGAGTAAATAGGGCTATTTAGTGCGTAGCCAGCCATTCGCGGGCCATGCGCTGTGCCGTGGAAATTTCGTTGTTTGACATATCTACCGCAATTTCCGCCCGGTCAACCTGTGCGCTTTTCATACCGCGAATTGCCGCCAGATTAAACCATTTGTGGGCTTCGATGAAATCCTGGTCCACACCCTGTCCGATGGAATAAAGCAGCCCAAGGTCGTAAAGTGCTTCTTTTGTTCCGGATTCGGCCTGTGCGATACGATCAGATATATATGAATGATCAATTTGTCCCATTACCTTATACTCCATTATATGCGTTTATTATTTGAACTGCTGCCTTATATGGTTTTTTCAGTTCTTATGAGAATAGAGTGCAATGAATTTGGTAAACATAAAGTTAACAATGGATATAATATTATAAGTATCTGTATATAAAAGATTTTTTCAATAAAAAAAGCGGACCTTAACCAGGCCCGCCTTTTAATATTAACTATATCAAAGAGTCTTCAGGGTATTTTCTTTTTCAGTTCTTCCTCGGCCTTTTTCTTGGCTTCGTCAATAGCATCCTGCTTGGCTTTATCCACAGCTTCACCGGCTTTTTCCTTTGCCTCGTCGATCACTTCACCGGCTTTTTCTTTGCCTTTTTCGATCATTTCGCCAGCTTTCTCCTTGGCTTCTTCAGCCACGCCACCAGCTTCATCCATCACCGAAGGGGCGGCTTCTTCTGTTGTCTCCTCCACAGCGGCAGGTGCCGATGCCTTGTCATCACCGCAGGCCGACAGCCCGAAAGCCGCAATTACGGAAACTGATGATATCAATAGAATTTTCTTGAGTTCGATATTTGTCATGGTTCTTCCCCTACCATTTATGTTGAATATAAAGACACCTAGCGCGTCTTTCTGTAATGACCCTATAGTATATGGTTAATTATGGCAAATATATGGAGAAAAAGAAAAAAAGACCGGAAAATCTGCTTGCCGGCCTTTTGTCAAATCACATCAACCATCAAGTTTTGGTCTGAGCAGTTGATTAACCATCTGCGGATTGGCTTTACCCTGGGTTTTTTTCATCACCTGCCCGACGAAAAAGCCGAATAATTTATCCTTGCCGCCGCGATACTGTTCCACTTTATCCAGGTTATCGGCAATGACCTCGTCAATCATGGCGTCGATGGCACCGGTGTCCGATAGCTGCCTCAGGCCCTTCTCCTCAACAATCTGCTCAGGATTTTTGCCGCTTTCCAGCATGATTTCAAACACATCCTTGGCAATACGCCCGGAAATTGTCCCGTCAACCTGAAGTGCGAGAAGTTCCGCACCATGGACCGCCGATACCGGGCTGTCCGTAATCGCCCTGCCGGCTTTCTTCAGGGCACCGAACAGGTCAACAATGACCCAGTTTGCCGCCTGTGTCGCCAGCATGTCTTTTGCCTTGCCGGTTTTACGGGCGAATGCCGCCAGCAAATCCTCAAAATAATCGGCATTTTCTTTTTCCGCCACCAGAACGCCGGCGTTATATTCAGAGACACCCAGATCAGTGATCAGGCGATTTTTCTTGACGTCCGGCAATTCCGGCAGCCCCTTTGCCAGTTCATCGACAAAATCCTGGCTGAATTCCAGAGGCAGCAGATCAGGGTCCGGGAAATAGCGGTAATCATGGGCTTCCTCCTTGGACCGCAGGCTGCTTGTGGTGCCGCTTGCCGGATCAAACTGGCGGGTTTCCTGATCAATGGTGCCGCCGTCTTCCAGAATATCAACCTGGCGGCGGCTTTCAAAATCAATCACCTGCATCATAAAGCGGATTGAATTGACATTCTTGGTTTCCGTGCGGGTGCCAAGTTCCGCACCCGGACGACGGACGGAGACATTGACATCGGCCCGCATGGACCCCTGATCCATATTGCCGTCACAGGTTCCCGCATAGCGCACCAATGCCCTGATTTTGCGGAAATAGGCCCCGGCTTCCTCGGCACTGCGCATATCAGGCATGGAAACAATTTCCATCAGCGCAACGCCGGACCGGTTCAGGTCCACATAGGTCCGGGTCGGATGCTGATCATGCATGGATTTCCCCGCATCCTGTTCCAGATGCAGCCGTTCCACACCAATCGTCTTGGTGGAACCATCTTCCAGATCGACAATGATTTCCCCCTCACCAACGATGGGGTCCTTGAACTGGGAAATCTGATAGCCCTGGGGCAGGTCAGCATAGAAATAATTCTTGCGGTCAAATACCGAACGCAAATTAATCCTGCATCCCATGGCAAGACCGGTACGAACCGCCTGGCGGATACATTCCTCATTAATCACCGGCAGCATACCGGGCATGGCACTGCAGACAAAGCTCACCTGGGTATTGGGCGCGGCGCCGAATTTTGTTGATGCGCCGGAGAAGAGCTTTGCCTCGGACATAACCTGGGCATGAATTTCAAGCCCGATAACGACTTCCCATTCGCCGGTGGCACCCTGTATATATTTCGTCACCATCACTTCTCTCCCTGAGGTATTTCGGGCCACCATATTTCGGGTTTTGCGCTAAAGCCTGCGGCATGTTCAAGCACCTGTCCGGCCCGCAGCATGGTTTCTTCGTCAAATATCCGGCCAATCAGCTGCAGCCCAAGCGGCATGGCATCACGGCTCAGGCCCGCCGGAATGGATATGGCCGGCAGACCCGCAAGGCTTGCCGGAACCGTAAAGACATCATTCAGATACATGGCAATGGGATCATCGCTCTTTTCCCCCATGGCAAAGGCGGCACTGGGCGCGGTCGGGGTCAGGATGACATCCACTTTTTCATATGCTTTTGCAAAATCCTGGGCAATCAGGGTGCGGATTTTCTGGGCCTTCAGGTAATAGGCATCATAATAACCCGCAGACAGGACATAGGTTCCGATCAGAATCCGCCGTTTGACCTCATCCCCGAAGCCCTCGGCGCGGGTGTTCTTATACATGCCGGGCAGGCCGTCCCCCTCGACCCGCAGGCCGTATTTCACCCCGTCATACCGGGCAAGGTTGGAGGACGCCTCGGCAGGAGCCACAATATAATAGGTCGGCAGGGCATATTTGGTATGGGGCAGGCTGATATCGATAATTTCAGCCCCCGCATCCCTCATCCATGCGATACCCTGCTGCCACAGCTTTTCAATTTCTTCGGGCATGCCGTCCATGCGGTATTCTTTGGGGATGCCGATTTTCATGCCGCGAATATCCCCGGTCAGGGCATGTTCATAATTGGGAACATTGCGGTCAACGGACGTGCTGTCCTTACCATCATGGCCCGCCATGCTTTCCATCATGATCGCCGCATCACGGACGGTTTTAGTGATCGGGCCGGCCTGATCCAGTGACGAGGCAAAGGCAATCATGCCCCAGCGCGAACAACGGCCATAGGTGGGCTTCATCCCCACAAGCCCGGTAAAGGCCGCCGGCTGACGGATGGAACCGCCGGTATCACTTCCCGTGGCGGCAATGGCCATATGGGCCGCCACCGCCGCAACCGAACCACCGGACGAGCCACCCGGCACATAATCCTTTGTTTCAAGACTGCCATCTTCTTTTGTCGCACGCCACGGGTTTTTCACCGGGCCGTAATAGCTTGTCTCATTGGAAGAGCCCATGGCGAACTCATCCATATTGGTCTTGCCCAGCATCACGGCCCCGTCCTGCCACAGATTTGCCGTAACGGTGGATTCATATTTCGGCCTGAAACCGTCCAGAATATGGCTGGAGGCGCAGCTATGGACATCTTTGGTACAGAACAGGTCCTTTACGGCAATGGGAATTCCGGTCATGCCGGTGGCCTTGCCGGCCCGGATCATCTGATCAGCCCTGTCGGCCATTTCAAGGGCAATATCCGTGGTTTCCACAATAAAGCTGTTCAATTCCCGTCCCTGTTCCATGGCCGACAAATGCTGTTCGGTCAATTCACGGGATGTAAAATCACCTTTCGTTAGTCCGTCGCGGGCCTGACTGAGGGTAAGTCTGGTTAAATTTGTCATATCCCGTCCTATTCAATTACTTTTGGCACGGTGAAAAAGCCATGTTCCGCATCCGGCGCATTGGCCAGAATTTCATCACGGTAGCCACCGTCGTCCACCTTGTCGGTCCGCCACGGCAGGTCGACCTCAACCACACTGGTCATGGGGGCGACACCATCGGTATCAACCTCTGACAATTGTTCTATCCAGTCCAGGATATTATTCAATTCAGCGGCCAGTGGCTCAAGCTCGTCCTGCCGGACGGCAATACGGGCCAAATCCGCGATTTTCGCGACGGTAGCATTATCAACAGACATGTCTTTGGGGTCTTTCCTGCTCTTTGTGGTTAAAGAGAAATATTTCTGTGTTTCGGGTGGGGAAATTAACACCCCCCCCCTTCTTCTGCAAGCAGTAATGACAGAGTTTCCCCAGTAGAGCCGCCATGAGGATAAAATTTGTTTTCCCGCCGCCGAAATCTTGATATGGTCATGACGAAATTTAACGGATCACAACAGGGACAATAATCATGAAAAAAATAATTTTACTGATAGCTTTGAGTTTCGGGCTGGCTTTGAGTTTCGGGCTGGCGGGTCTGTCACAGGCTTCCGATATTGCCGCGACAAAATATAGCTTTGCCCATATAAAAGCCGGCCAGGCCATCCTGACGGCCGATGACAATTATATGAACCGCATGTCTGCCGCCGAAATAGCCATTCGTACCCGGTCGGAGGTCGCCGACAAAAGCGTGGCGGACCTCAAGGCATTATATATGGACAATATCCTTGAATGGACCGAGGCGGAAAAGGCCCAGATCAGCAAGCTTGTGGCGGATAACAGGGACCGCCTGAGCCAGATACAGCATTTGCTGCCGGCCGAGATCACTTTTATCAAGGTGAATAATATGGTTGAGGGCGGCCTGCCCCACACCCGGTCGGATGCCATCATCCTGCCCCTGTCGGACAAGCCCCTGTCAGAAACATTATTTTATCACGAGCTGTTCCATGTCCTGTCCCGCAATCAGAAAGACAGGCATCACGGCCTGTATGGCCTGATCGGCTTCAAGCCCTGCGATTTCATCACCAATGATCAGGTCAGTGCCATGTCCCTGACCAACCCTGACGTGCCGGCAGAAGGTTATTATCTGCCGGTGACCATAGAGGGCAAACCCGCCGCCATCATGACCTTCCTTCATACCGCAAGAAATGCCTTTGACCCCGCCATCGAACAGGGGTTTGGCGGCCATTTCGGTTTCGGCCTGCTTAAAGTCAAAACTGATGCGGGTAAATGCACCGTTGATACCGATGCCGGGGGCAAGGCACAAATCCTGAATCCGGGGACAGTTCCGGACTTTTTTGCCGCCATTGGCCAGAATACCCAGTATTTCATCCATCCGGAAGAAGTACTGGCGGAAAATTTTGTCTTCGCCATGACCGGAAAGAGCGACCTGCCCAATCCGGAAGTGCCCGCCCGTCTGAAAGCATGGCTGACCAAAAAATAAGTCAGGAAGCAACCCAAAACAGGAAAAAAGAAATGTCACCATAATGGCGGACCCCAGGCCCAATAATCTGTTTGGTATCGGCTTTGTTCTGCTGGTCTGCCTGACCATGACCATTTCTGCCCTGCTGATCAGGACAATCGGCAGGGATCTGGGCAGTTTCGAGGTTGTTTTTATTCGCTGCAGTTTTTCGTTGTTTTATATCCTGCTGCTGAATGCCCGTTCCGGATCAAAGCTGTTTATATCACCGCGCCCAGGTCTGCTTTTGGTCAGATCATTCATATTGAGCATCATTGTGCTGGGTAATTTTTATGCCATCGTTCATCTGCCTCTGGTTCAGGTCACCGCGCTGCAATTTACCAAGCCGCTGTTTCTGGTGGTTCTGGCGGCATTGTTCCTGTCCGAAAAAATCCGTCTGCCGCGAACTCTTGCCACCTTTGGCGGATTTTTGGGCGCTCTGGTGATCCTGCGACCCGATATGGGCATTAATCCGGTACAGGTCATTGCCATTACCGCCGCCCTGAGCATGGCGGTGATTGCCGTTATCACCAAGAAAATGACCCGCGATCATTCAACCGCCACGCTGGTCTTTTACGGTAATCTGTTCATTGTTCTGGTCTGCCTCGGCCCGACCATCGCCTATTGGCAGACGCCCAGCCTGTTCCAGCTGTTGCTGATTGCCGGGCTGGGCCTGAGCGCCTATGCCGGACAGACATTCATGGTGCAGGCCTATCGTTACGGCGATGCCACCGTGGTCACACCCTTTGAATATGTCCGGCTGATCTTTATGGCCATGGCCGGCTTTCTTGTCTTCGCGGAAATCCCGGATTACGGAACCATCGCGGGTGCTGTTATCATTTCCGCATCCACATTATTCATTGCCCTGCGCGAGGCCGGAAAAAAACGCCGGTTAAAGAAAATTTAGATGGACAGTCGGTGCGACAGCATGTTACCAAGCAGTAACATTTATTTTAATATGAAGTGGACAGGCAAATGGACATTCAAGGATTATCAGCCATTGTCACCGGCGGGGCGTCGGGACTGGGCGAAGCAACCGCACGCAGACTGGCCGGAGCCGGAGCGAAGGTCACCATATTTGATATGAACGGCGAACGCGGGCCACAGGTTGCCGCCGATATTGATGGCCGGTTTGAAAATGTTGACGTAACCTCGGAACAGAGCGTCTCGCAAGCCCTGGAAACCAGTGCCGATGCGCAGGGTGATGCCAGAATTCTGGTCAATTGCGCCGGCATTGCCATTGGGGAGAAAACCGTCGGACGGGAAAATATCCCCCATGACCTTGACCGTTTCAGGAAAACCATCGAGGTCAACCT
>UOEJ01000162.1_pt1 | contig 10956 bp, 6 predicted proteins | sample 1989191 | NCBI WGS metagenome assembly UOEJ01 (sample SAMEA4712195, study PRJEB27164) | hydrothermal vent metagenome | biome: marine basaltic hydrothermal vent biome; feature: marine hydrothermal vent; material: mineral | place: Pacific Ocean | collected 2011-06-14/2011-07-23 | depth 1719 m | reverse complement strand
TACCGGTATTTTCCCGCCACTGATCAATGGGGCATTAAAGGCGGTAATATCGGCGGAAAAACGCTTTGGCTATGGATTGAAACTGCCTTCCACATCGATTTCCCCTCATTTGCGCCCCCCTATTCTCTAACAAAATTTTAATATTCCAGGGTCATTTCCCAAGGTTTTGACCGGTGTATTTTTTGTTATGAGGATAAAATTTCATGAATTTTCTCAATATGAGGCGTTTGACAATAGTCAGACGGATAGCTGTTCTGGCAGTCAAAACCAGAGATATGTTTAAATTTTTTCTATTGCTTGGCCTGTGCGGCATATTCTTGCCCGCCTCCCTGTCTGCGGCCGCGCCGGAAACAGAATTTGCCGATACATCATGGGGGTTCTGGTTTCGCAGCCAGATCAGCCAGCATCCCGATGTTATCGCTGCAAAAGAAACCATGCACGCGGCCCTGTCCATGGCCGACAGCCTGGACCAGCCGTTATATAACCCGGAACTGGATACGGAATACGAGCGTGAGGGCCGGGCCAATAATTTCCGCCTTGGCCTGAGCCAGACATTTGACTGGTGGGGCAAGCGCGATAAGCAGCAGCAGCAGGCCACTTATGGCCGGACCGCCGCACGTATGGCTTATGATCTGGCGGTCCAGCAAAAATCAGCCGAAGCCCTGCAGGCACTGGTTGACTGGAATTCTGCCCGCGCACAGGCGGAACTTGCCCGGACCCAGGAAAAACAGCTGGATACATTGCTCACTCTTGTCAAGAGCCGTCAGCAATCCGGGGATCTGGGGCAGGTGGATGTGGAACTGGCCTATCTCGGTCTGTCGCAGAAACTCAATGACGCGGCCCGGGCCCAGGCTAATCTCCGTCAGACGGAGGCACGTCTGGAGGAAATCCTGCCCGACTGGTCAGCCGGACGGATCCGGATTCCCGAAACCCTGTGGCTCAACCGCGAGATAAAAGATATCGACGAGCTGGTGGAACGGCATGCCGTTGTTACCACCGCACGGGCAGACTGGGAAGTTATGAAAAGTCTGGCCGATCTGGCCCGTCTCAAGGGCAAGGCGGAACCGACTGTCGGCCTGAACGGCGGCAAAAGCGGCGGGGATACCGTGGTTGGTGTGACCCTGTCGATCCCCCTGAATATACGCAATAATTTCAGCGCCGAGGCAAGGGCAGCCAACCAGCAGGCCCTGGCGGCAGAGGCCGCATACCGGTCAGTCCGGCGCAAGCAGCAGGCGCAAATCAGGGCCAGCAGGGCCACATTGACGGAATATCAGAAACGCTACCTGCGCTGGCAGACCCTGATGCAGGGACGCGGGGAGAGCAGCGGCAAGTTGCTGGAAAAACAATGGCGCAGCGGGGATATGAGCACAACGGAATATCTGCTGACCCTGCAGCAACGCACCGAAGGACTGATGGCCGGGATTGAATTGCAGACACAATATCAATCGGCCCGTATCGAATGGCTCCTGCAAAGCGGACAAATGAATACCGCTTTGATGCAGAATGCGCGTTAACAGAATTTTTTGGATGAATATTATGAAACAGATATTAAAAACAATTATTATTTGCACGTTTCTTTCCGGCCTGATGACAGCTGGTCTTGCGGCACAGGAGCATCAGCATGATGAAGCGAAAGAGACAAAAAAATCACAGGACCATGATCATGATGAAGGCGGCAATGACGAAGGCGGTCATGATGAAGGCGGGGATAAAAATACCAGACTGTCACCCGAACAGATGAGGCTGGCCAATATCAAAGTCGCACCCCTGATGCGCAGGGTCATGAATTATCAACTCTATGCGCCGGGTGAAATCAAGGCCAATGGCTATACCAGCTACCGGGTATCGCCGAGAGTTGATTCCGTTGTCCTGCGCCGTCATGTGGCCCTGGGGGATCATGTGGAAAAAGGCCAGCCTCTGGTGACACTTTTCAGTGAAACCGTTGCTGATGCCCAGGCCACCTACAGCGTGACACAGGCCGAATGGCAGCGGGTTCAGGAACTGGGCCGTAAAACCGTTGGTGACCGGCGTTATATTGCGGCAAAAAGTGAAGCGCAGGCGGCTTACGGTCGATTGCTGGCATTCGGGCTTTCTGAAAAAGCCATCGGATCACTTTTGGGCAAATCAAAAACCTTCGGGGAATATACCCTGATGGCGGAGATTTCAGGTGCGGTGCTGACCGATGATTTTCATCAGGGGCAACGGGTGGAAGCCGGTGATGCGCTCATGGAACTGGCCGATGAAAAGGAATTATGGGTAGAGGCCCGGCTCGCCCCCACATTACAGTTGAAATTACCCCTGGGGACCAAAGCGGATGTGAAAGTTGGCAGCGAAATATTTTCCGCTCATGTATCGCAGGAATCCCATATCATTGATCCCGAAACCCGGACCCGTGTGGTGCGGCTGATTGTGAAAAACAGGGGTGACCGCCTGCATTCGGGCATGTTTGCCGATGTTTATTTCACATTTCTGACCGAGGAGCCGGTACTGGCCGTGCCGGAAGCCGCGCTGATGCGCGGTGCTGACGGGGACTGGACTGTTTTTATCAAGGGGGAAAACGGTGAATTCAGTGCGCAGGAGGTGGAACTGGGACGATCTCTTGGCAAATGGCGTGAAATTTCCGGTGTCGCTGCGGGCAGTAAAGTCGTTATTGAAGGCGCGTTTTTTGTTGCTTCCCAAATTGCAAAAAGTGGCTTTGATGCCCATAACCATTAATCAGAAGGTAAGGATAATATCATGTTGAATCGTTTGATCGACTGGTCAGTAGCCAACCGTCTGCTGGTGGTGATTGCCCTGCTGGTGCTTACCGCATCAGCCATATTTTTCATTCCGCGTCTTAATCTGGATGCCTTCCCCGATGTCACCAACGTGCAGGTGGCCATTAACACCGAAGCCCCGGGCCTGGCGTCAGAGGAAGTGGAACAATTGATCACTTTCCCCATTGAGGCGGTGATGTATGCCCTGCCGGATGTGGAGGAGGTGCGGTCCATTTCCAAAACCGGTCTGTCGGGCATTACGGTGGTTTTCAAGGAAGGCACCGATATTTATTTTGCCCGTCAGCTGGTATTCGAACGACTGCAATCGGCGAAAGAACTGATCCCGGACGGGGTCGGCACACCGGAGATCGGCCCCAATACATCGGGTCTGGGTCAGGTATATCAATATCTGCTCATTGCCGATGATGATGCGGGCTATGACATTATGGCCCTGCGAAGTCTCAATGACTGGGTGGTCAAATTACTGCTGATGCCCGTTGACGGGATCACGGACGTTCTGTCCTTTGGCGGCAATGTGCGCCAGTATCAGGTCAATATAAACCCGTCCCGCCTGCTGGCCTATGGTTTAAGTCAGGAAGATGTGGTTCTTGCACTGGAAAACAACAACAGCAACGCCGGTGGCTGGTATATGAACCGGGGTCAGGAACAGCTGGTGATCCGGGGGGTCGGCTGGCTAGGTCATGATGCTCAGGGTCTGAAAGAACTTGGACAGATTCCGTTAAAAACAGTTCAGGGTACCGTGGTCAGGGTTTCCGACGTGGCCAAAGTCGAACTTGGCAGTGAAATCCGCCAGGGGGCCGTGACCATCACCCGGAGGATGGAAAATGGTGAGCCAAAATTCCTGGGTGAAGTGGTGTCGGGCATTATCCTGAAACGGATGGGGGCCAATACCAAGGTCACCATTGACGGGATTAATGATCGCATCGAACTGATACAGCAGGCTCTGCCCGAGGGGGTGACTTTCGAGCCCATATATGATCAGGCTGACCTGATTGAAAAGGCCGTGCAGACCGTGTCAAAGGCGTTGATAGAAGCCTTTGTCTTCATTGTTATTGTGCTGGTGCTGTTTTTACTTAACCTGCGGGCGGTGATATTGGTTCTGATTTCCATTCCTCTGTCTGTGGGTATGGCCCTTACGGTTATGGCCTATAACGGTCTTTCGGCCAATCTGATGTCCCTCGGCGGGCTGGCGGTGGCCATCGGTATGATGGTGGACGGCGCGGTTGTGATGATGGAAAATATCTTCAAACATCTCAGTCACCCGGACCGGCAGCATGATGCGGAACATAAGCAAACCGTGGCGCAGGATGATGATGACCCCTATGACGTGGCCCATGATACCTCTGTGGGGCTTCGTATTCAGGAAGCCGCCCGCGAGGTGGCCAAGCCGGTATTCTTTGCGGTCACCATCATCATGGTGGTTTTCGCGCCCCTGTTCAGCCTTGAGGGGGTGGAAGGCAAGCTGTTTCAGCCCATGGCGGTGAGCATCATCATTGCCATGGCGGCCTCGCTGGCCGTTTCGCTGATTGTGGTGCCGGCGCTGGCGAGCTATTTCTTCCAGCGCGGCATCAAGGCCCGGACCAGCCCCATTGTAGTGGTGCTGGAAAGGCTCTATCGTTTGCTGCTGGAAAAATCCATGAAGCGCAAGGCTGTAATTCTGGGCGGGGCCGGGGTTTTGCTTCTGATAACTCTGTTACTGCTGCCGCGACTGGGGACGGAATTTGTTCCCGAACTGGAAGAGGGGACCATCAACCTGCGGGCCACACTGGCCCCGTCATCCAGTCTGGAGACCGCCCTTGCCGTGGCCCCCAAACTGGAAGCATTATTGATGGAATTTCCGGAAGTGACCTATGCCTCCAGCCGTATTGGCCGGGCAGAGATTGGCGGCGATCCGGAACCGGTAAGCAATATAGAAATCTATATTGGCTTGAAACCCCATGAATTATGGACCAGTGCCGATACCCGGCAGGAGTTACAGGGATTGATGGAAGAAAGGCTGGAACAGTTCCCCGGCCTTCTGCTTAATTTCTCGCAGCCCATCGCCACCCGGGTCGATGAACTGCTGTCCGGTGTCAAGGCGCAGCTTGCCATCAAACTGTTCGGCCCGGATCTGGATGCTCTGGCCGAAAAGGGACAGGAGATCCAGCAGGTGGTTCAGACTATTGAAGGTACCCGCGATGTGGCGATGGAACAGATCGCAGGCGAGGCCCAACTGGTGATCAGGCCAAATCGCCAGCAACTGTCACGTTACGGTCTTGCGGTCGGCGATGTGATGGCGGTGGTCCGGGATGGTCTGGGCGGCCGCGAAGCCGGTCAGATCATCAATGGCAATGAACGCTATAACATATATGTTCGCCTTGCCAGTGAATTCCGTGTCGATCCACAGGCCATTGCGGAGCTTCGGCTTCAGTCACCGACCGGCGCGTGGGTTCGCATGGGGGATGTGGCGGATATCACCATTGAATCCGGCCCGCCGCAGGTGCGCCGCGATGATGTTCAGCGCCGGGTGGTGATCCAGGCCAATATACAGGGCCGTGATATGGGCAGTGTGGTCGCGGATATTCGCAAGGCAATTGCGGAAAAGGTGGATCTGCCGCCGGGCTATTCCGTCGATATTGGTGGTCAGTTTGAAAATCAGCAGCGCGCGCAACAACGCCTGATGATTGTGGTGCCGCTTTCCATCGGATTGATTGCCCTGTTGCTTTATTTTGCCTTCCATTCGGTGGGGCAGGCGTTCCTGATCCTTGTCAATCTGCCGCTGGCCATGATTGGCGGTGTCTTTGCGCTCTTTCTGTCCGGGCAGTATTTATCGGTGCCAAGCTCCATCGGGTTTATCACCCTGTTCGGGGTTGCGGTCCTGAACGGTGTGGTGATGGTCGAGGCCATTAACCTGCGCCTTGAATTTGGCCGGGAAACTGTTGCCACGGCCATATATGAAGGGGCGGTGTCAAGGTTGCGTCCGGTGCTGATGACCGCGATTGTGGCAGCTCTCGGCCTGATTCCAATGATAATGTCCGATGGGGTCGGGTCGGAAATTCAGCGGCCACTGGCGACGGTGATTGTCGGCGGGCTGGTTACATCGACCTTCCTGACGCTGTTTGTTCTGCCGGCACTCTTCGCCTGGTTCTCCAAAGGAAAACTGGCCGATATGAGATAATCTAAAACGCTGCCGGTATGGTCATAACTGGGCCATACCGGCAGCGTGAATAAAATACCCATCACAGCAATTGACGAACCTGTGCCGCAACATAGTGACGGGCTTTCCGGGTGACATCCAGAATCCCGAAAGATAAAAAGGCATGAATGGTTGTGTCATAACATTTCAATGTTGATGCAACAGCAGATGATACAAGCCTGCGGTGATATTCTTTTGCCTCGTCCAGCAATGGGTCATAGCCGCCAACTACAATGATTGTCGGTGGCATTAAGGTCAGACCCTCCTGCCGGGCCGGTGAAATGGCAGGATCAGTCCTGTCATCCCCATGGGACAGATACCAGTCGAGTGCCGTATCAATACCGTCTCTGGATAACAGATATTCACCATTGCCTGATGACATGCGGGACGGGTAATATTCATGGGGCCGTGAATTATCCATCACCGGATAAAGCAGAAACAGGGCCTTGACTGATTTTTTCCGGTGATTATTGATTTTATGAGCGACCACAGTTGCCAGATTGCCACCCGCGCTGTCCCCCATGATTCCAATTCGCGATATATCCCCGTTAATATCCCCGCCGTGGGCCAGCAGCCATTCGGTGACGGCGATACAGTCATTCAGTCCTGCGGGATATTTATGTTCCGGGGCCAGCCGGTAATCAACGCTGACATAGATTGCCTGACTTGAACTACATAGTGAATGTATCAGGCTGTCATAAGAATCCACATCACCCAGAGACCAGCCGCCACCATGAAAAAACACCACAATGGGCAGGGAAGCTGACCTGTCCTTTTCGCCCGGATGATAAATTCGAACCGGCACATCACAGCCCATCCAGCCAATCCGGCGGTCTTCTGTCCGGCAGTTCTGGTCTGTCTTTCCGGAAAAACCGGAAAATAAGGCATGGGCACCGGCTCGCGCATCGGCAATAGAGGTCTTTTCACCAGGGTCTGCCACATGCCGGTTGATTTGATGCAGCAGGGCGGCTGTCTGTTGATCAATGGTCATCAGAAAATACTTTCCATCAGGGATATATTCCGGATCAGAAGTTGTAACGCACCGTCAGGCTGTAGGTGCGGGGTGTTCCGTAATATCCCAGTTGCACACCCGGTGCGGCACTCAGGTCAAAACCATGTTCGCGGAATTTCCTGTTTGTCAGATTCTGGCCGGCAAGAATGACATTCCAGTGTTGGTCATCGGAGACAAACTGGAGCGATGCCTCCAGAAGGACATAACCATCCTGCGCCAGAATTTCGCTGCTGGATACGGTAAGATAGGTTTTGGACCGGTAACTGATGGCACCGTTAAGGCTGAGCGTTCCGGCATTGCCAAGTTCGTGATCATATCTCAGGCTGGCGCGGGAGGTGAAGTCAGGGGCATTGACAAGCTTCCGCTCATCACTGACATCAACGCCAAAGTCACCGAATAATTCGTCATAACTGCTGTTCAGGTAACCGGCATTGACATCCAGAGTGACATTGTCCGCCAGCAGGGCGGTCATTTCCATCTCCACCCCCCAGATGGTGGCTTTGCCCGCATTGTCAAACACGGATTCAAAGGCGCCGGTATCCGGGTTGGCCGTAAAACGGCTCAACTGGAAATTCTTGTAGTCATTGTAAAAAGCCGCCATATTCAGCCGCACACGCCGGTCGGCCAATGTGGACTTGAAACCGGCTTCATAGCTCCACAGGGTTTCCGGGTCAAAGGATTGCGCCCGGTTGGTCAGGCGACCGTTAAATCCGCCGCTTTTAAAGCCGCGACTGGCACTGGCATAGACCATTACATCGTCATTGACCTTGTAATCCAGCCCGAATTTCGGGGAAAAGCTTTCCCATTCATTCTCGGCGGTAAAGCTGGTGCGGCCAAATCCGACCCCGGTGCCAAAGGCCGCCTCCATTTCCTCAGCGGTGGTAATTCCGGTGCCGAAAAATTCTTCGCCGGCACTTATCACTTCTTTCTTTTCCCTGGTAAAACGCAACCCCAGCGTCACCGTCAGGTCTTCGGTCGCGCTATATTTCAACTGGGCATAGGCCGCCTTGCTGCTGTTGGTCTGATCCCTGCGCCCGGCGTTGATGATCGGAAAGGGAAATACACCGATCACGGGAAGCACAACGAAAAAATCAGGTGCATTGGCACCGGCAAAGGTAATATCATCTTCCTTGAAGTAATACAGACCGGATACCAGGGATAAATCGTCACCGTCATAAATCAACTGCAGTTCCTGGCTGAATTGGTCCTGATCTTCAAAATCATAAATGCCGAAGGAACTGTCCACCGTGCCGTCCAGATCAATTTTGGTGCGGTAATCCATCTCCCGGTATGATGTGATTGATTTAAATGTCACATCGTTGATGTTATATTCTGCGGTCAGGGCTACACCAAAGGTTTTCAGGCTTTCCAGAGCGTTGTAATTGACATTCACCACAAAGGGATCATCTGTCGGATTAATATTTCCCCCACCTGGTACAGAATAAATCGGTGTTTCCTTATGGGGTGAGCGGGAACGGTCAGGATTATTTTTCGATCCGTCAACAACCAGATAAAAAGACAGATTTTCATCAGGTGTTAACAGGGTGCTGATCCGCCAGCTGTTGGTTTTCTTGTCAAAATCATCTTCGCCGTCAAACAGGTTTCTTGTATAGCCATCGCGGGAACTGTGGGCCACAGCGGCCTTGGCCATTAAGATATCTTCGATGATCGGGCCGCTGATGGAGGCTTTGGCCCGAAACTGGTTATAGTTGCCATATCCCGCTTCGAGATATCCCTCCACTTCATTGGTCGGGCGGGCACTGACAAATTTAATGGCACCGCCGATGGTGTTCCGGCCATAGAGTGTTCCCTGCGGCCCGCGCAAAACCTCTATCCGTTCCGGGTCCATCACATCAAGAAATGATCCCTGGGCGCGTCCCATGTAAACATCATCCACATAAACCCCGACCCCCGGATCATTAAAGGATATGGAATCTATCTGCCCCACCCCGCGCAGATAGATCACCGCATTGGCCGCATCACCCACATGCAGGCTCAGGTTTGGCACATGGGCCTGAAGATTGCCTAAATCCTCAATCCGACTGCTGAAAAGTTCGTCAGAATCAAAGGCACTGACCGCCAGGGGAATGCTTTGCAGGTTTTCACTTTGACGGCGGGCGGTAACAATCACTTCGTCCAGAATATTATTTGTCACATCAGTGTCTTCTTCTGCACGTGGTGATGTGGTCCCCAGAGCCATCATGACAGCAGTCAGGCATGATATATTGATGACGTTATATGTGTGATGTGTATTTTTTTTCCTCATTTTAGCCTCCCTTGACCGGCCATTTACAACCGGAGTTACGGTTAATATTCCATGCTTTTATGATAGGGCCAAGCGGGGCAAGAGATATATGATCTTTGGGGTCAATTTATGTGTACAATTTCGCTCACATAAATTATTTATTTAATATCAGCGAGTTACAATATTTTTGAGGAAATTTTTTCTTGTTTTAATGTCTTTAGATAGGCGGTTGGGGTAATATTGTTCCAGCTTTTAAAGGCCCGGATGAAACTTCTGAAGTCCGAATAACCCAGTTCATCAGCAATGTCACTAATGTGGATTCCCTGAGACATCAACTGTTTTGCCTTTTCATTCAGGACATTGGCGACCAGTTTCCGGAATGTGGTATTCTCCTGAGACAGATGTCGCCGCAATGTCGGCACGCTATAGCCCAGATGCCGGGCGACATGCTGCTGATCCGGAATATTCTGTTCAATGGCCATCCGGACCCGTTCGGTAATGTCTGGCATGTTAAATGTGGTTTGTCCGATCATGGCAATCACATGGTCGTATATTTCCCGTGAAGATGGCATGTTCCGCCTGTCAAGTGTGATGGGCAATGTTGCTGCCGACAGGTTATACATCAGGGTATATTGCCCTGACTGATAACGCACCGGTACATTCCAATAGCCCATATGGCGGCTTTTCACCGGCCCTCTTTTACGTTTGGTATATACCTTGCGCAGGAGCGGCAGCAGATCCTGCGATGTACTGAAGGATAAAATACCCTGCAGGTAAATCAATACGCATTCCATGGTGAAATGAATATAATCTTCATTTTTCATCATATAGGGAAACTGGCTGTCATCAATGATGTAAAGCAGAAAACCGTCTCTGGTCTCCACGCGGTTATAGGGGCCGCCATGAAGGATATTATAGGATTTTGCAATCAGCTTCATGGCGTCCTTCAGATGGGTGCAGGAGGATATGTTAGCCATTATGTAGCTGGTGGAGCCGGGCATTAAATGTCGCGAAGACAGATGTATGGTTTCATCCTGAAGTGCCACCGACAATTCCCATAATATTCGGAAATAGTCGGACAGGGGCATTGTCTGCCCCTGATATATGCCATGTTTTTTAAATGCATATTTATGAAAAGTCTTTGCCGATGGTGCAATGGAGGTCATATCCAGCAGAGGTTTGATATCTGCCAGAGAAACGTCAAGTATTTTCCCCGGTTTTAATTTCTTCTTTTCCCTGGACAGGTTGATCTTTGCAGCCATTCCATATCAGACATTCTGTTGGTGAAGGTTCAGTTTTTGCAGATAAACCTTATCACCAGTTCTGTATAAATCCAAAGAATTGCTTCAAATACCGACAAGATCAAAAGCAATTTGAATATTTGCCGGAGATAAAATTTTCGAAAAAAGAGATGGCTCCCCGAGCAGGACTCGAACCTGCGACAAATAGATTAACAGGATTTCTGGCCATTTTTTATCATAACTCACATCCTAAAGCATACATCCTGAATTAATCTACTGATAAAACAATGTATTTCACAACTTTAAGGCAGAATTGCTTTATAAAAAATTATGAATGTTTTCAAGAGAAAATGAGGGAAACACTTGCATGCGTATCTCATAGTTGCATAATATTTATATTGTGATTTGGATATTCGGCTATTTCGAGGTCAATGGTGATTGAAATAAATTCGATCAACAAAGGCAATATTTCTTTATCATCTTTATTTAAGGCATCCAAAAGTGAT
>UOEJ01000192.1_pt1 | contig 11045 bp, 9 predicted proteins | sample 1989191 | NCBI WGS metagenome assembly UOEJ01 (sample SAMEA4712195, study PRJEB27164) | hydrothermal vent metagenome | biome: marine basaltic hydrothermal vent biome; feature: marine hydrothermal vent; material: mineral | place: Pacific Ocean | collected 2011-06-14/2011-07-23 | depth 1719 m | reverse complement strand
ACTGGATGAAGGTGGAACAGGAACGCGGCATTTCCGTGGCCTCCTCCGTGATGTCCTTTGAATATGACGGGCGTATGTTCAACCTGCTGGACACGCCGGGCCATGAGGATTTTTCCGAGGATACCTACCGGGTGCTCACCGCTGTGGACAGTGCGATCATGGTTCTGGACGGGGCGAAAGGCATTGAGGGGCAGACCCGGAAACTGTTTGAGGTATGCAGGCTTCGGGATATGCCGGTGACGACCTTTATCAACAAGTTTGACCGGGAATCCCTGGACCCCTTTGCCCTGCTGGATGTGATTGAACAGCAATTGGCCCTTGACGTGACCCCGGCCACATGGCCCATCGGCATGGGGCGGGATTTTAAAGGCTGCTATGACTTGATCAATGACCGTCTGATCCTCATCGAAAAAACCAAGAATGACCGCCCTGATGCGGGCATTGTCTGTGAGGGGATTGATGATCCGCTTCTGGACCGGCTTTTACCGCAGGATCAGTTGGTCCGGTTGCGCGAAGAGGTTGCCATGGTGCGGGAATTATGCCCGCCCTTTGATGCAGAGGCCTATCTTGACGGTACCATGACGCCGGTTTATTTCGGCAGTGCCATTAATAATTTCGGGGTTCGGGAATTGCTGGAAGGCATTGGCAACCGTTCGCCCATTCCGGGAACATTCAAGACCACGGGCCGCGCCGTAAGCCCCTATGAAAGCAAGGTATCCGGTTTTATTTTCAAAATTCAGGCCAATATGGACCCGAAACACCGGGACCGGATTGCCTTTTTCCGTCTGGTGTCGGGAAAATTCAAACGCGGCATGAAATTAAAACAGGTGCGTGACGGCAAGCTGGTCAACCTGCATAATCCGGTGATGTTTCTGGCTCAGGATCGGGAACTGGCCGAAGTTGCCTTCCCCGGCGATATTTTCGGTATCCCAAACCATGGCAATCTGCGTATCGGTGACAGCCTGACCGAGGGTGAAGACCTGCGTTTTACCGGCATACCAAGCTTCGCGCCGGAATATATCCAGACCGTCCGGCCCGAAGACCCCATGAAGGCCAAACATCTGGGCCGCGCCCTGCAGCAGCTGGCAGAGGAGGGGGCGGCACGGGTATTCAAACCCACCATTGGTTCTGAATGGTATGTGGGGGTTGTGGGTATGTTGCAGTTTGATGTCATGAGTGACCGGATCCGGACAGAATATGATGTGCCGTGCCGCTTTGAGGCTACGTCGCTCCATACGGCGGTCTGGGTTGAATGTGACGATAAATTCAAGCTGAAGGCCTTTATCGACGCAAACAAGGCCAATATGGCCGAAGATCATAGCGGCGCACCGGTATTCCTTGCCCGCAATGCCTGGCGACTGGACAAGGCAAGGGACGATAATCCCGATATTCGTTTTCTGAAAACCAGAGAGCAGTTGGTATAGGAATTATATCCTTAAAATTTGGATTTTATATTTTACCTGCGATATAGTGATTTTTTATAATTTTACATGAGACGATAGTGTTAGGTCAGAATTTCAACATAGATGATATGCCCAATGATGTGATGAGGGATATATATCAATATTGGCTGGATATGAGGGGAGATCGCCTGATGCCTTCCCGTGCCGATTTAAAGCCGGAACAGATCGCGAGGCTTTTGCCCTATATCGTTCTGGTGGATGTTGAAGCGGGCAGCAGATATAAATTCAGGCTGGTGGGTACGGAAACGGCCAAGGCCATGGGCTTTGATGCGACGGGAAAATATCTGGAAGATTTGCCCAGGGTTGAATATTACCTGAAGGACAGATATGACTGGATTGTTGAGAAAAAGCGACCTTATTTTATTTTTGACAAATTAAAATGGACGGAAAAATCCTATATGGATTATTATGTCCTGGGCTTTCCCCTGTCCGGCAACGGGCGGGATGTCGATATTCTGATGTTTGCCTTATATTACCAGTTTCCCGTTGAACCCCGCACAAAATTTATGGAATAAATATCATTTTGAACTGTGGAAAATACAGATGACAGACAGCCGCAAAAAAATCAGGGCAGCAATTCTGGGGGCCAGTGGCTATACCGGGGCGGAATTGATCCGTCTGCTGGTGCGTCACCCGAATGTGGAAATCATTTTAATAACCGCCGACCGCAAGGCCGGGCAGCCGCTTGAGGCGGTCTATCCCCATTTAACGGGGCTTGGACTGCCGGATTTGATGGCGATCAGTGATGTGGAATGGCCGGGGCTTGAACTGGATGTGATTTTCTGTGCGCTGCCCCATGCCACATCCCAGGAGATTATCAAGGGTATTCTCCACAAAACCGGTCATGGTTTTATTGATGAAATGATTATCGAACGTCCGGCGGATTATGCCAATGCCATCAAGGGGTCGGTCAAGGTAATCGACCTGTCGGCGGATTTCCGGCTCAGGGATATTGATGTCTATACCAGATGGTACACCGAATACCATCAGGCCCCCGAATTGCAGAAAGAGGCGGTATATGGCCTGAGCGAACATTACCGGCAAGACATAAAAACCGCCCGTCTGGTGGCCTGTCCGGGCTGTTATCCAACGGCGGCACTGCTTGCGCTTGTCCCATTGTTAAAACACGGAAAAATCAGCCGGGACAATATTATCATAGATGCCAAATCAGGGGCCACCGGTGCCGGTCGCGCCATACGGGAGGCAAATTTATTTGCCGAGGTATCGGAAGGGATGCACCCATATGGTATCGCGGCCCACCGCCATTCCCCGGAAATAGAACAGGAATTATCCCGCGCAGCCGGCGAAGATATAATAGTGACCTTCACGCCCCATCTGGTGCCTATGAACCGGGGGGAGCTGGAAACCATATATGTCAATATGCCGGACGGCCTGACCGCCGGTGACCTCAGGGCGTGTCTTGATGATGCCTACCGGGATGAGCCGTTTGTCCATGTGGTGGATGAGGGAGTTATCCCGGCCACCCGCCATGTGAGAGGCTCCAACCAATGCCTGATCGGGGTATTCGAGGACCGGGTGCCGGGCCGGGCCATTTTGGTGGTGGTGATCGACAATCTGATCAAGGGATCATCGGGGCAGGCGATACAGAATATGAATATTATGTTTGACCTGCCGGAAACATTGTCGCTGGAACAGGCCCCCCTGTTCCCGTAACAGAGACAGAATTTATGACAGAAGATCATTCCAGATATGCCCCCGGTGGCGGTAAATTATATATCTTTAACGGAAAATGGCCCGTCCTTGGCGCAGGCGTCTTCATTGCCCCCGGTGCACGTATTATCGGTGATGTGGAGATCGGTGAGGGGAGCAGTGTCTGGTTTAATTGTGTGTTGCGCGGCGATGTCAACCATATCCGCGTTGGCAGGGGATGCAATATTCAGGATAATACCGTTGTCCATGTGGAAGGCGGCGGGGCGGCCACACTCATCGGCGATGATGTCCTGATCGGCCATAACGCCATGATCCACGGCACCACCATTGAGGACCGGGGTTTTGTCGGTCTTGGGGCGGTGACCATGGATGGCAGCCATATCGAAAGTGATGCCATGCTCGGTGCAGGGGGGTTGCTCAGCCCGGCAAAGAGGATGCGGGCGCGGGAATTATGGCTGGGCCGCCCGGCAAAGAAAATCCGCGACCTTACGGATGCTGCATTGCAGGGAATGCTTGCGGGGACAGAGGGATACCGGAAACTGGCCGAAAAATATTTACGGGAATATGGCTAATCTGTCACTGTCGCCTTTTCAAGGGCGGTGGCGGCTTCGCCGAGGATGCGGCCTTCCAGGGATAACTCCAGAAAGCGGATATAGTCTCTTTGCCGGGATATTTTCCGTCTGGCAATGGGAATTATATCAAGGGAACTTGTGGCGTCCAGATTATATTGTTGAATAAGTTCCATCATTTCAGTGCTGATTTTATCCAGCTCCTTGCGGATATTCGTGATCGTCAATTGTTCCGAAGACAACATTTTTGCATCTTTCCTGTATATAGGGTGCTCTGGGATATTATGGCATTTTTTATGGAAATGGCAAAATATCTAATATTTAAATTATTCCAATGCCACAGATACCCTAGAAGATGTATTTAAAAAACATCTTTATATTAATCATATTAAATATTCCTGTTTTTTGATACAGGTCAAAGATGTTATATGGTTATGTCATTAAAAGTTTCTCTTGTAACCAACATAACGAGGAAACCAAAATGAAAAATACACTGTTAAAATCGGCAAGTCTTGCGGCACTGATTGTCTCCGGCATGACTGCTCCGGCCATTGCGAAAGAAGCCGGTGATCTGTTAATGCGGGGTCGCGTTATTTATGTCGTACCCAATGAGGATGCCACCACCTCCATCGGCGGAACCGTCGGTATAAACAATGATATTGTTCCCGAACTGGATTTTACTTATTTCCTGACCGATAATGTTGGTGTTGAACTTATCCTTGCCACAACAAAGCATAATGTGACGGCATTGAATACGGCCCTTGGTGCCTCCGCAGCTTTGGGCAGCGTAATGTTGCTGCCGCCCACTGTGACGTTGCAATATCACTTTAACCCAAAGGGCGATATCAGTCCCTATATCGGTGCGGGCATAAATTATACTTTCTATTATAGCGAGAATGCCCCCGGTGGCACCATTGCCGATATTGATTATAATGATGGTTTTGGTTTTGCATTGCAGGCCGGTGTTGATTTTAAAATCAACGATGACTGGTCTTTCAATGTTGATGTGAAAAGATACTGGCTCAACACGGATGTCAATATCAATGGCGGCGGTGTTACGGCAGATGTTGATATCGATCCCTGGATTTTCGGTGTTGGCTTCGGTTACACCTTTTAGCAATATCGCCAGTTTTTAAAATTTTCCCCTCCGGTTTTTTCGGGGGGGAATTTTATGTTTTAGAGTCCTTCAAGGCTGATATTTTCCGCCTTGATTTCAATGCCTTGCTCTCTCAGGCCCTTTAGCCATTTTCTGGCTTCGGCCACGTTATGGGTGGCGGCACGGACACCGGCGGGCAGGCGGCCTTTCATTATTGCGTCTGCGGCCTCTGCTACGGTGAGGGAGACAGTGCGGGCCATGGCCGATTGCCATCCGGAACCTGTGATATCAAGGGAAAGTGCCGCCTGCCACCCTGTGCCGTCCTGCGCTGTTGCGGTGAGCTTGACTAAAAGCACGGCACGGTCCTGTTCATTTTCACCATATTGATATTCCTGCCATAATTTTTCTGACAGATCCTTCAGGGCCTGCTCATCGGCCTGTTCAACTGTGGTAAAAATATCTTTCCAGGCTTCTTTCCAGCCGGAAAGCCGCAATGTTCCCCGGACGAAATTTCCAAGTTTCTCGCCCTGCAGGCCATATTCTTTGATATAGGGCAGGCTGTCACGGTTGGCGTAGCCCTCGAAATGCTCCCCGCCAAATGACAGTTCGGTGATATTTTCCCATGCCTTTGCCGCCGAAAATACCGACCCGTCCCGGATTACCTGTGCCGGATTGCCCAGTGCCGTCAGCACCCCAAGCGGTGTCCAGCTGAATTTATAGGTAAAGGCGCTCTCCTCCACGGGAAAACCGCCGCAATAGGAAATAAAGTCAATGATATGCCCCTGGCCCAGCATATGGGCCTTCCGGGCTTCATCCACCAGAATATGGGCCAGCAGATGGTCAATGCCCGGATCAAGGCCGGCTTCGTTTACCAGCGACAGCCCCTTTTCCATGGCCGCATCATTCAGGGTCATCATGTCATCAGATAAATAGCTGGAGGTTACCAGATGGCATCCTTCTGCAAGGGCCAGCTTCGCCACCCTGACATGAAAATCCGCCGGCAGCATGGAAACAATCACATCACCGGGATTGAGAGCAGAAGCAAATGCCGCCCGACTGGCATCATCATCAAGCTTCAAATACCGGACATCCAGAATGGCGTCCGGGGCAATATGCGCCTTCAGGGCCTCCGCCCGGTCGAGGGAGATGTCCCATACCGTGATCTGGCCGAATTTATTGGCCAGTGAGACAATGCCCGGTCCGGATGTCAATCCGGCGCCTATCCAGTGTATGACGGATTTTGAGGCCATATGATCTCCCCCTCAGGATGTGTTATCCGGCGACAGATATTTTGCCAGGTTGATTTTGTTCCATTCGGGCAATGGCCGTCTGAAAACGTGTGTGTGCGGTGGCCCATACCGGATCACGCTCCATGTTATCCAGTGTCATGAGATGGGGCAGCAAAAGCCCGGCGAATTCCTCGCTGGCTTCCCTCGGCAACAGTGACGGCAGGTTATCAATGGCGATAATGTCGATATTCTTGTTTCCGCCCGCGCCGCTTGCCGTAATATACGGCTTTTCCCATGTGGTTGTATCATGATAAAGCGGGATCGGGTTGAAAGCACTGTAAGGGTCGCAGGACACATCGGCAACCACAGACAGGCGTGTATCCTGTCTCAGATCTTCCCGGCGCAGGAAGACCGGTACATCACCGATAATAAAGGCGCAATTGATCAGAATATCATGGTCAAGCAGGGCGGCCCGTTCAATATTTCCGGTTTTGTCCCGTCCCCAACAGGTGACCGTGGCACCATGTTTTTCCAGAATTTCCATGGCGCCTTTACCGCAACGGCCTCCCGCCCCGATAATAAGAACCTTTGGCTTTTTGCGGGAAGCTTCCGTCTCTTCGATGGTTTTGCTCAGCAGTCCGGCGTCATTAAAGGGCTGCAATCCGCCGTCCAGATAACGTCTTTTGCCGGATTGTATGTTGTTCCAGTGTATCAGGGCCAGAGCCGCCCCCATATATCCGGCCCAAAACCCAAAGGCAACAACCCGGTTGCCATTCCGGTCCAGCATATATTCTATGTCCAGAAGGGTGCCGCCACCAGAGGTAAAACGCCCCAGTAAATCCTGCCAGCCGCTCTGCTCCTTATAGGCATGGGCAAAATAGATATGGGTATTCTTCAGGTGATCGGGCTTGGCGGGCAGTTCTTTCAGGCCAAGAATGACGGCCTCTTTTGGCGCATTTACCCATGCCCCGCTTTCGACCAGCCGGCAGCCGGCACGGGAATATGCCTCATCAGATACAATACGCTTTCTGGAATGTTCGACAATGACCTTATAACCCCGGGCCATAAGTTTCCTTGCCCCGGCGGGCAGCAGGGGGGTGCGGCGTTCTGTTACGCGACATTCATTTCTTAACCATATTATATTCTGCGTCATGGTAATTCTGACTTTTCCGTGTTATAAGTTACCTGATAGTAACTCTATGATTTGTCGGACAGAAGAGAGCAAAATGGGTGATTTTCCGGTAAATTGCTCAATAGCCATATATTTTTCAGGGCATTTTGTCAGCCCTGAAAGAAGAGTAACTATCTTAGTGAATAGCGGCCTGGCTAGTTTTGGAATCAATGCTATGAGATGGGAAAATCACGGGCCGGAATCTAAGCTTTAATCCCGATCTTTTTATAATTAATATATATAATTTATATCTTTTGGCCTATTCAACATATTTTATTAGTTAAATATTTTCATATTATGGCCTAATGCTACACAACTTAACTGTTTAGTAATATTTTTTACCATATTATCGCTATCGACTTGTTGCAAATCAGAAGCATAATTAACTTATAAAGAAAATTTGACCGGTCCGTTTCCTGAAAAAAATAATATTCAGGCAGGATTAATAAAAGAGAATATGCACGAAATATGTGTGGGATAAATAAAGTACTCAGGATCAATAATGGGTAATCATAGTTTGATAAAAGGGCATGGCAAGGATACATTGGCTGACATTATAAATCTTTCGTCTGACGCGATTATTTCCGTGGACGGAGATATGAATGTTGTTCTGGTCAATGCAGCCTTTACCGGAATATTCGGTTATCAGTCTGAGGAGGTGCTTGGGCAGCCCCTTAATCTGTTACTACCTAAAAAAATACATTCTGTGCATAAGGGCTATATTAAATCCTATGAAGAATCAGGGGATACGTCCCGACAGATGGCACAGCGCAGTGAGCTTTTCGGTCTGTCAAAGTCAGGGGACAAGATACCACTGGATATTTCCATTCAAAAACATCCGGAAGGTAGTGAATGTTGCCATACCGCGATTTGCCGGGATGTCAGCCACAGGGTGGAACAGGAAAAACGGGTCAGGGAAGAGCAGGAAAAATTTAAAATACTTTTCAATACATCCCATCATTATACCATTCTGATGGATGGTCAGGGCAGGATTGTGGAATTTAATGATACCGCTGTTCGGAATTTACAGATAAAATCGGAAAAATACATTGGTAAACAGGTATGGGACTGTGATTTCTGGGCAAGCGAGGCTGATTTTTCCCTCATCAGGAAGGCGGTTGGCAATCTGGACAGTGCAAAAGGCGTAACATTCATCGCCAATGCTTTCGGAAAGAATAACAGCCGGATTTCCCTTGAAATCACCCTCAAGGTTATCTGGATGGAATATCAGCAATCATCGTTGATTGTTCTTGAAGGAAAAAATATTACCGAGGTTATCCGATCCAACAAGGCATTGGTCGACAGTGAGATACGTCTGGCACGGGCGCAAAAAATTGCCCGGCTTGGTAATTGGGAATGGACCCTGAAAACCAACGAATTAATCTGGTCCAACGAGGTTTACAGAATTTTCGGACTTACCCCGAACGGATATAATACCACTTATGAAGCTTTCCTGAAATGGCTGCACCCGGAAGACCGGGGTCGTGTTGAACAGGCACTTGCGGATGCTCTTTCAGGGGAACGGCCCTATAAAGTGACTTACCGGATTATCCTGGCAGACGGTACCGAGAAGGTTGTCGAGGATTGCGGTGAAATTGTCAGAACCGAAGATGGTTACCCGATAAGGGTTGATGGCATCACCCAGGACATAACGGACAGATGGCATAAGGAACAGGAACTTGTTCAGGCCAAAAAACATGCGGAAGAGGCCAATATTGCCAAGGCACAATTTTTATCAACCGTGGGCCATGAACTCAGAACACCTTTGAATGCCATTATCGGTTTCAGCACCATGATTGCCGAAGAACATATGGGCAAGGTGGGCAACCCCTGTTACCGGGACTATGCGATAGATATCAATCTCAGCGGCACGAATCTTTTACGGCAAATTCAGGATATTCTGAATATAACCAGTTATGAACTGGGATCACTGAGAAATCATCCTCGTCATTTATCGGCGGAATCTCTGTTGGAAAATATCCTGCCCCTCTTAATCCACAGGGCCGGGGAAAAGAATGTAAAAATCAAGACATCCATCAGTGATGATATTCCCCAACTGTATCTTGATCTGGAACATACCCAACAGATACTGGTGCATCTGGTTGATAATGCCATTAAATTTTCCAATGATAATGGTGTCGTGAATATCAATTTATCTTATCGCAATAACGAATTTATCATTGATGTTATTGATCAGGGTATTGGTCTTGAGGAAACAGATATTGAACTGATATTTGATCAGTTTGTACAAAAAGAAATGACTTTGCACAGACGTTATGGCGGCGTGGGGCTTGGGCTGGCCATTGCGAAGAATTTAGCGGAACTTCAGGGCGGACGCATTCTGGTTAAAAGCAAGGTCGGTAAGGGAAGTTGTTTTTCCGTTTGTTTCAGTAGTGAAGAAATTGGGGTGGCTCAGGTTATGAGCATAACCCAAATGGCCTAGACAGACGTTGGCTAGGCCATATACCATATTGACCAGATATATGAAAAATATATCTTTACCACACAACAATAGTCAGAAATTAAATATTATACATTTTTAGTGATCAGTTATGTCAAAGAAGTAAACAGAAACACAGAATTTATAAACATAAATTATAAAAAAGGTCAGGTAGAATGCGTGTATTAGTTGTTGATCAATTTGATATTTGCAGAATGGGCATGAAAACCATTCTCCGGCAATTGAGCGGTGATTGTATTTTTCTGGAAGCGGAAACGATTGGCGATGGCGTTAAAATTGCCGGCGATACTGATCTGGACCTTATCATTATTGATCTGGATGTGCCGGAGATAGGTGCCAATGGCATGTTGAACGCCATCAAAAAATCCGGATTGCAGGGAAATTTTGTACTTTTTTCCACACAGGAAGAATATGATGTCATGCGCAAGGCCTATGAAATGGGTATCAGTGCCTTTATCAGTGAACAGACAAAAAAAGAGATTGTTATATCTATTTTTCAGATCGTTCTTGCAGGGGGCAAATATTTTTCACCCGAAGTGATCGGTGGCAAGCCAAAGAATGCCTCCCCCAAAAGTGCCATGTTTATTTCTTCCGAAGACCGCCCCATATTATCGAACCGTCAATATGAAGTCCTGCGGCTTCTGTCAGAAGGCAAACCCAACAAGGTTATCGCACGGGATCTTGATATCGCCACCGGCACGGTAAAGGTGCATATCGCAGGAATACTAAAATCCCTGAAAGCAAGAAACCGCACACAAGCCGTAAGCATCGCCCAACATATCAACATATTATAATTTGTAACAGTTCAGATAAGCCCTGACAGCGTTTATGTCAAAACCGGTAACTCTCATCCTTGCAACCCTTTTCGATCGCAACGATTGTCAGATATAATCTGAACTAATATACCTTATGGAATCCCGGATTGTTTTTTATTGGACTTTTTTCTGTATGGGTATGTTCTGGCGTTATAATTCCCAGCCCACGCTGAAGCTGATCAGGTGGTTGTCGTAGTTCAGGTCGATCAGGTTGGATTTGGAATCGGTATATTCATATTGCAGGCTGGCGGTGAATTGTGTGGCAATGGGGACTTCAAAGCCCGCCCGGAAGGCATGGCGTTTGTCCCGGCGTTTTTCACCCAGCGTCGGATCAATGTTGGAATAATTCTTTTGGAGATAACGATAGCGCGTCTTGAATTTGGCTCCGTCAATGACCGGGACAGGCATTTTAAAGCCAATATCAAAAGTATGGCCCCAATATACCAGTTCAGCGGCCAGGGTATTATGGCGGCTCAATTTATACCCCACATTGATGGTACGCCCGTTACCCAGCAGAAAATAATTCTTGAAATTAACACTGTGACGGTTGCCATCCCGTCTCAGGAGCAG
>UOEJ01000176.1_pt1 | contig 11047 bp, 9 predicted proteins | sample 1989191 | NCBI WGS metagenome assembly UOEJ01 (sample SAMEA4712195, study PRJEB27164) | hydrothermal vent metagenome | biome: marine basaltic hydrothermal vent biome; feature: marine hydrothermal vent; material: mineral | place: Pacific Ocean | collected 2011-06-14/2011-07-23 | depth 1719 m | reverse complement strand
GGCAGCCCCGCCCATGGCCCGCGCGCCGTAATGGACAAAATGAAAATCATTGATCAGGCCGTCTTTGGCCGAATACATGGACATGGGCGAAATAACCACCCGGTTCTTCAGGGTCATATCCCGCAATTTATAGGGCGTGAACATGGGCGGGATCGGCTTGTCCACCGCTTTGCCCGTGGCAATTTCGGCAAAGTTCTTTTCCACATTTTCCAGCCATTCCCTGTCCCGAAGCCGCAGGTTTTCATGACTGACCCGTTGTGACCTGGTCAACAGGGCATAGGCGAACTGGGTCGGTTCATAATCCAGATAGCGTTCCACTTCCTCAAACCAGCCCATGGAATTTCTGGCGGCACTCTGAAGTTTCAGGGCCTCAAGCTCCCGCTCATCCTGATAGGCTTTCAGGGCTTCATTCACCGTCTCGCCCGAATTGAGATGATGGGCCAGACTGATAGCATCCTCAAAGCCAAGCTTGGTACCGGAACCGATGGAATAATGGGCCGTATGGGCCGCATCACCAATCAGAACCACATTGTCCTTGACCCATTGATGGCATAACACACGCGGAAAATTAATCCATGCCGACCCGCGAATATGGGCCGATTTGGTCATCAGATCATGACCGCCCAGATATTTTTCAAAGATTTTACGACAGGTTTCGGCACTGGTCCGATGGTCCATATCCTCGAAACCAAAGGCCTTATAGGTTTCCGGTCCGCATTCCACAATGAAGGTGGAGGTTTCATCATCAAACTGATAGGCATGAACCCAGATCCAGCCATGCTCGGTTTTCTCGAAAATAAAGGTAAAGGCGTCGTCAAAACGCTGGTGTGTGCCAAGCCAGACAAATTTATTGGGCCGCAGGTCAATATCACAGTCAAAGGCCTGCAAATCATGATTGCGGATTTTACTGTTCAGGCCATCCGCCGCCACAATCAGGTCCGCGCCGGAAAATTTTGTCTGAATGTCTTCCACTTCAAATTCTGTCTCGAACTGGAAATTGACGCCCAGTTCCCGCGCCCGCGCATAAAGAATTTCCAGAAGACGCAGACGACCAATGCCGATAAACCCATGGCCCCCCGACCGGACCACCTCATCCCGGTAATGGATGGCAACATCATCCCAATGGATAAGTTCACTGATCATGGTTTCTGCACTGACCGGATCATTGGCCCGAAGGTTTTCCATGGTCTGGTCGGAAAAGACCACCCCCCAGCCAAAAGTATCATTATCCCGGTTGCGCTCATAAACCGTAATATCATGGTCGGGATTTTTCAGCTTCATGGATATGGCGAGATAGACACCTGCCGGGCCGGCACCCAATACGACAATCTTCATAATGTTATCCTTTTCTCTTCATCTGGTTGGTACCAGATCAGAATCTTCTGTTACGATTCGCCAAAAGTGTTTTTATTTTATACTTGATATTTATTCCCTGCTCCATTCAGAATTGCCTGCTACTGAATAAAACCTGTCGGAATTTAACCTTTTAAAACAGTTTCTGCTATTATTATTTTACTGATTAATTAATTTAGTATAGTAATAATATCATAATAATTAGAGGTTATTTGATTATTATTTTAGATGTAAAATATTTTTTATCAAGAAGATATTTTTAAAATTTGCATTTTGGTATTGAAATACCGATTTAATCGTGTTTGATTGATCAGGAGACAGGCATGCAACATATATTACCCCCCCGCTGGGACCGCCCGAAGGGATATTCAAATGGCATCATTGCCGAAGGACGCATGTTCTTTCTGGCCGGTGTTGTGGGATGGAATGAAAGAGAGGAATTCACCTCCGATGATCTGGTGGATCAATTCCGGCAGGCTTTGCTGAATATCCGCGCCATACTGGTGGCCGGGGACAGCGGGCCGGAACAGATCACACGGATGACCTGGTATGTCACCGATATGGCGGGATACCGCAGCCGGCTGGCAGAATTCGGGGCAATATATCAGGAAATAATCGGCAAGAATTTTCCTGTTATGGCCTGCATCGGGGTTTCAGCATTAGTGGAACCACAGGCAAAAATTGAAATTGAAGTCACGGCGATGATTCCGTAATCATGGCTCAGTGACTTTACGAGCAAATTATTAAGGAGACTGAGATAATGGCAAGCCCAAAATGGCCGTCCACCCCATGGGAAGATATATTGCTTCTGGAAGATTTTCTGACCGAAGAAGAACGTATGATCAGGGACGGCGCCCGCACTTTCTGCCAGAAAGAATTGATGCCCGGCATAATTGACGCCAACCGCCATGAAAATTTTGACCGCACTATCATGACCAGAATGGGCGAACTCGGCCTGCTTGGCCCGACCATCGATGGCTATGGCTGCGCGGGGGTCGGTTATGTTTCCTATGGCCTGATTGCCCGCGAGGTTGAACGGGTTGACAGCGGCTATCGCAGTGCCATGTCGGTGCAAAGCTCGCTGGTGATGTTCCCGATCCATGCCTATGGTTCCGAACAACAGAAAGAAAAATATCTGCCCCGCCTTGCCACCGGGGAATATGTGGGCTGCTTCGGCCTGACCGAACCCAATGCCGGTTCCGACCCGTCGGGCATGCAGACCCGCGCGCGCAGTGTGGACGGCGGCTATCGGCTTTCCGGTTCAAAAATGTGGATCACCAACAGTCCCATTGCCGATGTTTTCATCGTCTGGGCCAAATGTGACGACGACATCGTGCGCGGCTTTATTCTGGAGCGCGGCTGGGAAGGCCTGAGCGCCCCGAAGATTGAGGGAAAATTCTCGCTCCGTGCCTCCATCACCGGCGAGATCGTCATGGATGAGGTCTTTGTACCCGCAGAAAATCTGATGCCGGATGTGGAAGGCATGAAAGGCCCGCTGGGATGCCTCAGCAACGCCCGTCTTGGCATCGCCTGGGGCGCGCTGGGGGCAGCCGAATTCTGCTGGCATGCGGCCCGGCAATATACCCTGGACCGGAAACAGTTTGGCCGGCCACTGGCAGCAACCCAGCTGATTCAGAAAAAGCTCGCCGATATGCAGACCGAAATCACCCTTGGCCTTCATGCCTGCCTGAATGCCACCCGGCTGAAAGAAAAGAATAAATTATCGCCGGACGCCATTTCACTGCTGAAACGTAACAGTTGCGGGAAATCGCTGGAAATTGCCCGGCAGGCCCGTGATATGCACGGCGGCAACGGTATCAGTGATGAATTCCATGTTATCCGCCATGCCATGAATCTGGAAGCGGTCAACACCTATGAAGGCACCCATGATGTCCATGCCCTGATATTGGGCCGGATGCAAACCGGAATTAGTGCTTTTTAACCAGGGGATATTATCATGTCGCAAGAGGTCCTGCTCGAATTTCCCGAAGATCATATTGCCGTTGTGCGCCTGAACCGGCCCGGGGCCTATAACGCGCTCAATCTGAATGTGCGTCGTCTGATCGCTGAGAAATTTGATCTTTTGAAAGAACGCGAGGACATTCGGGCGGTGATCATCACCGGCAATGAAAAGGCCTTTGCTGCCGGGGCCGACCTGAAGGAAATGTCCGCCCTCAGTGCGGTGGATTATTACAAGACCCATGTGGAACGGCTCTATAATGCCTTTGCCGATTATCCACGTCCGGTGATTGCGGCGGTTAACGGCTTTGCCCTTGGCGGCGGCATGGAGCTTGCCATGATTTCAGATATTATACTGGCCGGCAAAGGGGCGCAGTTCGGTCAGCCCGAAGTCAAGGTCGGCGTCATGCCCGCCGCCGGCGGTTCCCAGCGTCTGGTCCGGGCGGTGGGCAAATACAATGCCATGCGCCTGTGTCTGACCGGCATGATGATCACGGCGGACGAGGCACGGGACATGGGACTGGTATGCGAGGTTCTGGACGATGACAGGGTCATGGAGCGCGCCATGGAAATGGCCCGCGAACTGGCCGCCCTGCCGCCGCTCGGGCTTGAGCATATCAAATATGCCATATTGCACGGACCTGACATGTCCCTTGAAAGTGCGCTTGGACTGGAACGCAAAAGCATGCAGGTCCTGCTGTCCAGCAAGGACCGGGCCGAGGCCACGGCGGCCTTTCTGGAAAAACGCAAGGGTACTTATAGCGGCGAATGATTTTTGAGCTACTTCGGCATTTCCTGACCCCGGCCCCGCCAGAAATCAAGGCCATGGGATATGTGCATGAGGCCATTGCCATTGAGGCACGCTATAACAGGTGTCATACGGCCTGGGCCAGCCATCTGGCGCGCTGTCGGTTAAATATTCTTGCAGCAGTCAAAGGCATGCCACCGGGTGCAACCATCATGATTATAGGTTCCGGTGCACTTCATGATGTCCCCATGGATGAACTGTTATCAGCTGAATTTCGTCTGATTCTGGTGGATATTGTTCATTTGCCGAAAATTCACCGCCTCTACAGGTCTCATGACCGGGTTCAGTTCATTGAACAGGATGTGAGCGGTTATGTGAAGAATCTTTATGAGAAAAAAATTCTGTTAAAAACCGCCGTCCCATTACCCCAGGCCGATCTGGTGATCTCCCTCAATATTCTGTCCCAACTGCCGCTGAAAATGGTTGCCTATGCTGAAAAATACAATGTCATCCTGCCCGATGGTTTTGCCCGGGATGTCATGGAAGATCACTTGAAATTGCTGGGGACAGGAGCTTTGCTCATCAGCGATCTTGAAAGTGACTTTGAACTGGCTGATGCGCTTTTGAACAAAAAGCCCATTTTCCCTGATTTTGCCATGCTGGAACCATTTGACGAATGGGACTGGGTAATCGCGCCCAAGGGTGAGCTGGAAAAAGATTTTGCCATCTCTCATCGAGTAGGCTGCTGGCACATATACCCCTCCGACCCCGATATCACCCTGAACTCGTTTGGTGAAGTCTGAACAGCCCCCTAAAATCCGTATTTTGCACCAAGTTCTTTGTCTTTTGTGGCAACGATTTTGGCCAGATCCACGATTACCTTGGCCTGTTTCCAGGTGGCATCATCCTGCATTTTGCCGTCTATCATCACCGCGCCGGTGCCGTCGGGCATGGCGGCCAGAATTTTTTTGGCGAACAATACCTCATCCACATCGGGGCTGAAGACATTCTTGGCAATTTCAATCTGTTTCGGATGCAGCGACCACGCCCCCACACACCCCATCAGAAAGGCATTGCGGAACTGGGCTTCGCAGGCCGCATCATCGGAGAAATCCCCGAACGGGCCGTAAAAGGCTTTCAGGCCATATGACATACAGGCATCAACCATTTTCGCCACCGTGAAATGCCACAGATCCTGCTGATAAAAGTCGCGTCTTTCGCCCTCACCCTGATCATCGGCGAGGATCCCATAGGAAGGATGCCCCCCACCAACACGGGTGGTTTTCATACCCCGCGAGGCGGCAAGATCGGCGGGGCCGAGGCTCATACCATGCATGCGCGGACTGGCGGCGGCGATTTCCTCAACATTATTCACCCCTTGTGCGGTTTCCAGAATGGCATGGATCATGATCGGGCGGGTGATCTGATGGCGCGATTCCAGTTGAGCCAGCAATTGATCCAGATAATGAATATCCCATGGCCCCTCCACTTTCGGCAGCATGATCACATCCAGCTTATGGCCCACTTTCGAGACAATTTCCGTCACATCATCAAGGAACCACGGGCTGTTCAGGCAATTGACCCTTGTCCAGAGCCCGGTCGTGGCGAAATCATTACTGTCGGCCACCGCGATAAATCCGGCGCGGGCCTCTTCCTTGGCATCCGCCGGAATGGCGTCTTCCAGATTGCCCAGCAATACGTCAACCTTGCCGATCATACCCGGAATCTTGGCGCGCATTTTTTCCATCTGCGGCGGGAAGAAATGTATCATCCTCTCCAGAGCCACCGGAATTTCCCGGTATGGCACTGGCGCGCCGATGGACAGGGGTTTAAAGAAATCCTTGGGTGTTTTTCTCATGATCTTCTGCTCCCGATGTGATGCTGTTCAGAATATTTTCCAATAATCTATCAAATTTACCGGCATTTTCCACAATAAAATTTCGCAACTGCGAGAAAAAATGGAATAATATCTATATATCAATATAGTATCTCTTATTGCACCACAACATATTACAGCTTTTATAATTTTTTATTGTCACCTTCTCCCAATCGGAATAGGGTGTCGGAATTCATTGATTCAGAGGATAATCCAGACGGTGACTGAAGGACCGGAAACAGCAGATTTTATCATTATCGGTGGCGGCATTGCCGGGGCCTCTGCCGCCTATGAGCTGTGCAAGACAGGCCGGGTTATCATTCTGGAAAAAGAAAGCCACCCCGCCTATCACACCACGGGGCGTTCAGCCGCCATTTTCCAGAAGGGCTACAGCAACGGCGATCCGGTCATTCACGCCCTTGTCATGGCCAGCGAGGATTTTTTACGCCACCCGCCGAAAGATTTTGCCGCCCACCCCCTGTTAACCCCCAGAGTCCTGATCTATATCGCGTCAAAAAATCATCCGGAGGCATTGGAAAACCTATACCATAATTTATCCGCAATTGATGTGGGGATTGAGCAGATTGACACATCGCAGACGGCCGGGATTTTCCCCTGCCTGACCCCGGAATATCAAAATAGTGCCATATTGGAAAAGGATGTGGCGGATATGGATGTCACCGCACTGCATGAGGGTTATCTGCGGGCCGTAAAAGAACAGGGTGGTCAGATATTGACCAATGCCGGGGTTGAAAAGTTAACCAGAAAAGGCGAATACTGGCACGTCAGGACAAACACACAGGAATTTCGCGCCCCGGTGGTCATTAACGCGGCGGGCGCGTGGGTGGACCGGGTGGCGGAAATGGCCGATATCACCCCGATCAATATCCGGCCCCTGCGCCGGACGGTGGTCCTTGTCCCGCCGCCGGCAGAAATCGGGCCTGACATTGATGGTCTGCCTTTTGTCATGGATGCCGGGCAGGGGTTTTATTTCAAGCCGGATGCGGGAAAAATTCTGGTCACGCCGGGTGATCAGCATTTATCCCCGCCCTGTGACGCCCAGCCGGAAGAAATGGATATCGCACGCGCCGTCCATTATCTGGAAAAGGCCACCGGGCTGAAAATTCGCAAAGTCGATCATAGCTGGGCGGGCCTGCGCAATCATGTGGCGGACGGTCATCCGGTGGTGGGCTTTGACCCGGAAAGTGACGGCTTTTTCTGGCTCGCCGCACAGGGGGGCTTTGGCATAAAAACCGCCCCCGCCATGGGCCGCATCACCGCGTCCCTGATCACAGAAGGCACCCTGCCACAGGATATACGCGACCTTGGCCTGACAGAAGACCGGATATCCATCAGACGTTTGAAGAAATAACCACCCCGTCCTTGACCAGACCCTTGCAGAGATTGCCCCCCACCTGATAAGCCAGTTCCGCCGGATGGCTGATATCCCAGAGGGCGAAATCGGCTTTCCTGCCAACCTCCAGCACACCCCGGTCAGGAAGGTCAAGGGCCCGCGCCCCATGGCGGGTGACACCCAAAAGTGCCTCTTCCGGTGTCAGGCGGAATAATGTCGAGGCCATATTGATCATCAGCGGCAGCGACAGTACCGGCGATGAGCCGGGGTTGCTGTCACTGGCCACCGCCATGGCGACCCCGTGCTTTCTGAACAGGTCGACCGGCGGCAGATGGTCATCACGAAGGGTATAGAAAGCCCCCGGCAACAATACCGCCACCGTGTCCGATGCGGCCATGGCGCGCACACCGTCTTCGGTGATATATTCCAGATGGTCGGCGGACAGGGCCCGGTATTCCGCCGCCAATTGCGCCCCGCCACTGTCAGACAATTGTTCCGCATGGAGCCTGACGGGCAGGCCCAGTTCACGGGCGCGAATGAAAAGCCGCTCGATCTGATCCGGACTGAAGGCGATATTCTCGCAAAAGCCATCGACCGCATCGGCGAGATTTTCTTTCACCACGGCATCCAGCATATCACTTATGACATAATCCAGATAACCGTCCGTATCGCCCTCGAATTCCGGGGGCGTGGCATGGGCACCAAGAAAGCTTGTCACCACATCTATGGTGGAACCCTGTCCCAGTTTGCGCGCCACCTTAAGCATTTTAAGCTCATTTTCCAGATCAAGACCATAACCGGATTTGATTTCAATGGTGGTCACCCCGCCCTTCTGCAACTGAGCCAGACGTTTTTGTGCCGAATGATACAGCAATGCCTCATCCGCCTGCCGGGTGGCCCGTACCGTGGACAGGATGCCGCCGCCTTCACGGGCAATGTCGGCATAGCTCATGCCGCCCAGACGTTTTTCAAATTCCGCCACCCTGTTGCCGCCGTAAACAAGGTGGGTATGGCAGTCAATAAGACCCGGCGTCATATAGTGACCTTCACAGGATATTACCTCAGCATCATCGGCATATTCCGGCATATCCCGTAGATTTCCCAGCCAGACAATCCTGCCATTTTGCGCGGCGATGGCCCCGTCCGCAATTAAACCATAGGGCAGGTCCCCCTCCGTCATGGTCAGCAGGGTGACATCTTTCCAGACCCTGATTTGATTTTCATTCGGCTTCGGCACGGGACGTATCTTTCATTGACATAATATTTTTCTGTTCTACACTCAGGCTGTATAGACAGGTTAACATGAAATGTCCCATGCAGAAAATAAAATTTGACAAAGCCCTGCTGGGCGACCAATGGCACAAAGATGTCACCGTTGATATTGATGATCATGGTCTGGTCACGCATGTTGGTTTTTCCGGGGCGGATGACAGGAACCGGCAAATCGTCAAGGGCTTCGTTCTGCCCGGCATGCCCAATGTTCATTCCCATGCCTTTCAACGCGCCATGGCGGGACTGGCCGAATATACCACCGGTCATATGGACAGCTTCTGGACCTGGCGCGAGGTGATGTACCGCTTTGCCCAGAAAATCAGCCCTGATGATCTCTATGATATTGCCCGTCAGCTTTATCTGGAAATGGTTATGGCCGGTTATACATCGGTCTGCGAATTTCATTATCTGCATCATCAGCCGGACGGCAGTCCCTATGACAACAAGGCGGAAATGTCATTGGCGATCATGCGCGCGGCACAGGATGTGGGCATTGCCCTTACCCATTTGCCGGTGCTGTATATGTCATCGGATTTTGGTGGCCGGGCATTACATGACCAACAGGCCCGTTTTGGTCACGGGGCCGGGCAATATTGTCATCTGCTTGATCAGTTGCATCATGACTTTAAAGGCAGGGAAAATCAAAGACTGGGGGTTGCCTTCCACAGTTTGCGCGCCGTACCTCCCGAAGCCATTGATCAGGTGATCAGCCATATAAACAGCCTTGATGATACCGCCCCGCTTCATATCCATATCGCCGAACAGGTGAAAGAGCTGGAAGCCTGTCTGGACTGGTCGGGGCAGCGGCCGGTGGAATGGCTGCTGGATCACCAGCCCCTGGATCATCGCTGGTGTCTGGTTCATGCCACCCATCTGACGGACGGCGAAATCACGGGTCTTGCCGGGTCGGGGGCGGTGGCCGCCATCTGTCCGACCACCGAAGCCAATCTGGGCGACGGTTTTTTCCCCTTGAAAGATTATCTGGATCAGGGCGGTCAAATGGCCATCGGGTCCGACAGCCATATTTCCGTCAGCCCCGTGGCGGAATTGCGCCTGCTGGAATATGGCCAGCGACTTAAATATCAACAGAGAAATATTGCCGCCAACAAGGCCCGCCCCCATACCGGGCGCAATCTGTATCTTGACGCTTTGCAGGGCGGCAGGGCGGCATCCGGCCTGAATACGGGTGCCATAGAGGTCGGCAAACGGGCCGATTTTATCATCCTTGATGCCGCCTCACCATTATTGGCGGGGGGGAGTGATGATCACATATTGGACCGTTTTATTTTCAGTGGCAACGTAAATCCGGTCCGGGATGTGATGATCGGCGGCAAATGGATTGTGCGGGATAAAAAACATACCGGATCCGAAATTATCACCAAAAAATTCAACGATTGTATGGCCAAAATTTTATGATGGTATATTTATGACAGTGGCCCCGCTTTATAAAAAAATCAAGCAACATATCCTTGACCGTATCGCCAGTGGGCAATGGCAGCCCGGCGAACGGGTGCCGTCTGAAAATCAACTGGTCAGGGAATTCAATGTATCCCGCATGACCACCAACCGGGCCCTGAAGGAACTCAGTGCTGAAGGCTTTCTCATGCGCATGGCCGGGGTTGGCACCTTTGTCGCCGATCTGAAGGCCCGGAGCCACCCGCTGGAAATTCATAATATCGCCGATGAGATCCGCGCACGCGGCCATGATTATTCCGCCATTGTGATAAAGATGGAAAAAACCGTTGCCGATGGGGAAATCGCGACCCAGCTGAACCTGCCACCCGGCAGGGCGGTATTTCATTCCACCATCCTGCATCAGGAACAGAATATCCCGATCCAGATGGAAGACCGTTTCGTCAATGCCGCCGTGGTGCCGGACTATGGCCGGCAGGATTTTACCCGGATCACCCCCTATGAATATTTGATGAAAATCGCCCCGCTGCAAAAGGCCGAACATGTGGTCAGGGCCATCATGCCCACATCCGAAATCCGCCAAAACCTGCAAATGACCGACCGGGAAGCCTGCCTCCTGATCAGGCGGCGCACATGGACAGGCGGACAGGTTGCCTCCAGCGCCATATTATATCACCCGGGGTCGCGCTATGAACTTTCAGGCCGTTTCAAGCCCTGAAAAAGCCTGAGTATTATTTTTCTGATTGATTTTCCCTGTGAAAAGACAATACTGGGAAAATAGGTTGTATAGACAGGTATGGATAGCATGACAGATAACAGACTGAATAACCGCATTATCAAGGCCCCCACAGGGACAACCCTAAATGCCAAAAGCTGGGCAACAGAAGCCCCGCTGCGCATGTTGATGAATAATCTTGACCCGGATGTGGCCGAACATCCGGAAGCTCTGGTGGTTTACGGCGGCATTGGCCGGGCGGCCCGCAACTGGGACTGTTATGACAGGATTATCGAAAGCCTGAAGACCCTGGAAGAAGATGAAACCCTGCTGATCCAGAGCGGCAAGCCGGTGGGT
>UOEJ01000005.1_pt1 | contig 11088 bp, 7 predicted proteins | sample 1989191 | NCBI WGS metagenome assembly UOEJ01 (sample SAMEA4712195, study PRJEB27164) | hydrothermal vent metagenome | biome: marine basaltic hydrothermal vent biome; feature: marine hydrothermal vent; material: mineral | place: Pacific Ocean | collected 2011-06-14/2011-07-23 | depth 1719 m | reverse complement strand
GGCGCGTTGGATAATGCCCCTGTTGAGCCAGAAGTTACAGAACCTGCCGAACCGGTTGTTGCACAGCCAACGGAACCGGTTGTTGCAGAACCCATTGTGGTTGATACCGCAACACAATCATCACTTGATGCTGCCGCTGACGATGCGCTGGTTTATTTCGGTTATGACCGTTATGACCTTTCCGCTGGTGCCCGCGCAGGTCTGCAGGCCCAGGCGGCCTGGCTGCAAACTCACGGTGCTGTTAAAATTACCGTCGAAGGTCACTGTGACGAGCGCGGAACCCGTGAATACAACCTTGCCCTTGGTGATCGCCGGGCAAATTCTGTGAAGAATTATCTGGTGGCGCTTGGGGTTGACCCATCCCGCATTCACACCGTCAGCTATGGCAAGGAACGTCCTGCCGTAACCGGTACCGGGGAATCTTCATGGGCGAAGAACCGTCGTGGCTATACGCGTGTAAATTAATATTCTGATTTATTTCAGGGAATACCCGCGCGTCCATGTCGGCTGCGCGGGTATTTTTACGTCTTTTCAAGCTGGAGCATCTTTTTAATGACCGGAAATATGATAAAGCAACTTACCCTGACCTGTCTGGCTGTATCCTTTGCGATTGCCCTGCCTGTTGAGGTGAATGCGCAGTCCGTGAGAAAACGGCTGGACATTATTGAAAAGCAGTTAAAGGCCGTGCAAAGAAAGGTTTTCAAGCCGGGCAGTGAATTTCCCCGGCAGGCCGATGAACAGTCAACCAGGCAAACCCCGGCTGTTTCGGGTGCAAATGTACGTCTGGCCGATATTGAATCCCGCATTGCCCAGATGGAAACCCAGTTGCGTCAGCTGACCGGCCGTATCGAGGAAAGCAATTATCAGGCCGATAAATTGAAACAGCAGATGGAAGTCATGGCCCGTGATTATGAATTTCGCCTCAAGGAACTGGAAGCCGCGGATTCAAAAGCCGCACAGCCTGCTGTGTCGGAAAGTCTGACAACGAAAAAACCTACAGATGACAATACGACTGATATTCTGCCAAAGGGGACCGCGCAGCAGCAATACAGCTATGCCCAGAAACTGGTGACCAAGGGCCAATATGCCAAGGCGGAAGCCGCCCTCGGTGAATTCCTGAAACGCTACCCCAAAGCCAAGCTGGCCGGCAATGCCCAATATTGGCTTGGGCAGACCTATTATGTGCGCAAGATGTACACCAGGGCGACCCGCGCTTTCCTCGAAGGCTATAATAGCTATCCCGACAGCCCGAAAGCCCCGGCATTTTTGCTTAAAATCGGCATGTCCCTGAATGCCATGGGGGAAAAGGTCGATGCCTGTGATGCTTACCGTGAACTGGCGTCCCGTTTCCCGGACAGCATGGAAAACAAGAATAAACGTCCGCCCGAAGAAAAACGCGCTGGCTGTCTTTAAGCAGTGCTGTCATGGATGCCCCCCTCACACCGGCTGAATTTTCTGACCTGATGCGGTCCATGTTTCCCGCGTGCCCTGCGGCCGGGGAGGGGATCGCTGTGGCGGTTTCCGGCGGTGCCGACAGCCTGGCTCTGACGTTACTGCTGGGCGAATGGTGCCGGTCACATGAAATTGCCCTGACCGCCCTGACAGTTGATCACGGACTGCGCCCGCAGGCGGCTGATGAGGCCCGACAGGTGGGGCTTTGGCTTAAAAAATATAACATCCCCCATGTGATCCTCACATGGCAGGGCGACAAGCCACAGAGCAATATTCAGGATCAGGCCCGTATGGCCCGCTATGAATTGATGGGCGGGTGGTGTCAGCAAAATAAAATACCCAGACTGTTTCTCGCCCACCATCAGGGGGATCAGGCGGAAACATTCCTGATCCGCCTGTTTCGCGGCAGTGGCATTGATGGCCTGTCCGCCATGAAGCCCCAGTCTGCTTTTCCTGTTTTCCTGCCGGGGTGTGAGGACGTCACCCTGTGTCGCCCGTTGCTGAACCAGAGCCGGGAGAGCCTTGAAGCGGCCCTGCGCCAGATGGATCAGCCCTGGATAGAAGACCCCAGCAACCGCAATGAAAGTTACACGCGTATCAAGGTGCGAAACCTGTTGCGGGACAGTGATATTGAAGGCCTGAACCACAACAGGATGGCCCGGACGGCGGCAAGAATGGGGCGGGTGCAGTCCCTGCTGCAATCGTTAACAGATGACCTGATCCAACGGGCGGTGACCATCCTGCCCTATGGTTACGCCGTGGTAAAACTCAGCCCCCTGATGGCGGCCCATGAGGAAATTACCCTGCGCTGTCTGGCACAATTGATCCGGCGGATCGGCGGCGGTAAATATGCCCCGCGACTGCGGCGGCTCGAAGCCCTGTATGACAGATTGCGCCATGTTGACTTCCCGGGCCAGACCCTGGGGGGCTGTCTTGTATCGCCGCACCGGGGTGATATGGATGATATGGCCATCCTGATCAGCCGGGAGCCGTCGGCCATTGATGATGTCATTGATTTACCAGGGCGGGGTACGGTTCTCTGGGATGGCCGTTTTGTCATTGACTGCACAGAATGGGGGGCAGGCCAGATAAAAAAACTTGAAATCGATGAATGGCGGGCGGCTTGTCAGGATTATCCCGGTCTTGAAAGTCTGAAACTTCAAAAGATAATCAGGGATAGCCTGCCCTGCATGCGTATCAGTAATAATCAGGTGATTTTACCGGATTTTATGGCCGGTTTTGAGGAAAGTGGTTTTAAGGCAGCTTTCAGATTAAAATGATTTATAAAGCTTTTCGTAAAGAATTTTCGGGCATGATAGGGCGCAAATACATAAAATCGGGATGATTTAACGGGATAATGCGATAAAAAGCCGTTATTGGCTTGTTTGGTTATAAAAAAGTCTTATTTATGGGGATAAGATAAAACAGAAATATAGAAAAACAGATTGATCAGTGAAAGAAACATGAAATATGGGACGTAATATTGCTTTATGGGCGATTATAGTAATTCTGCTCCTGACCCTATATTCCGCATTGAATGGCGGGGCGCGTGAGGAAAACAGCGTGGAAATTGATTTTTCCACTTTTCTGGACAAGGTGGAAGCCGGTCAGGTCGCCAAGGTCACCATCAAGGGCAAGGATATTGCCGGTGAATATGGCACCGGGGCCAGTGGAAAATTTCATACCTATGCGCCGGAATACCCAAACCTTGTGGCCGATTTGCGCGGCAAGGGTGTCATGATTACCTCCGTGCCGGAAGAAACCAGCTCTTTCCTGAATGTTTTTCTGGGCTGGTTGCCGATGATCCTGCTGATCGGGGTGTGGATATATTTCATGCGTCAGATGCAGGGTGGTGGCAACAAGGCCATGGGTTTTGGCAAATCCAAGGCGAAAATGCTTAATGAAGCCCATGGCCGGGTGACCTTCTCAGATGTGGCCGGTATTGACGAGGCCAAAGAGGATCTGGAAGAAATTGTTGAATTTCTGCAGGATTCCCAGAAATTTGAACGGCTGGGCGGTACAATTCCAAAGGGCGCGTTGCTGGTTGGTCCTCCGGGTACCGGTAAAACGCTGCTGGCCCGTGCCATCGCGGGGGAGGCCAATGTGCCTTTCTTTACCATTTCAGGCTCCGACTTTGTTGAAATGTTTGTCGGCGTCGGTGCAAGCCGGGTCCGTGATATGTTTGAACAGGCCAAAAAGAATGCGCCCTGTATTATCTTCATTGACGAAATTGATGCCGTGGGCCGTCACCGTGGTGCCGGTCTTGGCGGCGGCAATGACGAACGGGAACAGACCCTGAACCAGCTGCTTGTTGAAATGGACGGTTTTGAGGCCAACGAAGGCGTTATCCTTGTGGCCGCCACCAACCGCCCGGACGTGCTTGACCCGGCACTGCTGCGCCCCGGTCGTTTTGATCGTCAGGTTGTGGTACCGATGCCTGATATTGTCGGGCGGGAGAAAATCCTGCAGGTTCATCTTAAAAAGACCCCGAAACTGGCGGCCGATGTGAATGTTCGGACCATTGCGCGCGGTACCCCCGGTTTTTCCGGTGCTGACCTCGCCAATCTGGTGAATGAGGGCGCCCTGCTTGCCGCCCGTAAAGGCAAACGGGTGATCAGTATGGAAGATTTTGAAGAAGCCAAGGACAAGGTCATGATGGGTGCCGAGCGGCGTTCCATGGTCATGACCGAAGAAGAAAAACGTATGACAGCCTTTCATGAGGCCGGTCATGCTCTGGTCGCCGTGAAATGTCCGGCTTCGGACCCCATTCACAAGGCAACAATCATTCCCCGTGGTCGTGCACTGGGGATGGTGATGCGTTTGCCGGAACGTGACAGCTATTCCTATGCCCGTGATAAAATGCATGATGACCTTGCCGTGGCCATGGGTGGTCGTGTGGCCGAAGAAATATGTTTCGGTTATGACAAGGTATCATCGGGGGCGTCCGGTGATATTGCCATGGCAACCAAACTGGCGCGGGCCATGGTCACCAAATGGGGCATGAGCGACAAGCTGGGCATGTTGCAGTACGGCGATAATCAGGAAGAAGTCTTCCTTGGTCATTCGGTGGCCCGCAGCCATGATATTTCCGATGAAACCGCCAAACTCATTGACGAGGAAGTCCGTCGTCTTGTGGATGAAAGCTACGGCCGGGCAAAGAAAATATGTACCGATCACCGGGATATTCTGGATAAGCTGGGTAATGCGCTTCTGGAATATGAAACCCTGACCGGTGAAGATATCGGCAATATTGTCGCGGGCAAGGATATCCACAGGGATTTGTCGGATGATGACAATTCGTCCGATACACCGCATGCGGGCTCTGTCCCCAGTAGCGGCAGCAAACCGGACAATGACAAGGGGACCAATATCGGGTCTGATCCTGTGCCAGAGAATTAAAGAATGCACGGTTTTGTCGAAAATAAAATTTATATACAGCCTCTGGGAATTCTCAGGGGCTGTGTTGCTTCTGAGGCAGTGAAAGCGGGTCATGCCCGCCTGCTGGCCGGTGGGCCATTGGCTTTCAGCATGGTCAGGATCATATTTCGCGAAGACCGTGGACAAAGACATGAGAAACTGCATCCGGTGTCGGGCCTTGAGGGCTATGTGGCGGGTCTGACCACGTCTCAGCAGGAGACCATATCAGGCCTGTTGAAAAATATTTGTGGCATACGGCCTGCTCTGAAAGCCGGTAATGGCCGGATATTGTCTGACTGGAAGCATCCCCTGCTTCAGGGTATTGTCAATGTGACGCCGGACAGTTTTTCTGATGGTGGCCAATATAACCGGTCGGATCAGGCCGTGGCCCATGCCCGTGACCTGATCAGGCAGGGTGCCGACATTATTGACATTGGTGGTGAATCTACCAGACCGGGTGCCGAAAAAATCACTGTGGAAAAAGAACTGCAACGGGTCATTCCGGTGATAGAAAAATTATCTGATATTTCTGTGGCCATTTCCATTGATACACGAAATGCAGAAGTAATGGACCGGGCGCTGGCTGCCGGGGCAACCATTGTCAATGACGTCAGCGCTCTCAGCCATGACAAGGCCGCACTGGATATGGTTGGCAAAGCCGGCTGCTTGGTAATTCTCATGCACGCCCGGAATAATCCGGATACCATGCAGGATGACCCCCGTTATGATGATGTGCTTCTGGATGTCTATGATTATCTGGAAAGCCGTTTGGAGGTATGCCGGACTTCGGGTATCATGAAAGACAGGATAATCATTGATCCCGGTATTGGCTTTGGCAAAACCGTGGCCCATAATATGGAACTGATGGCCGGACTGTCATTGTTTCACGGGCTGGGGGTGCCGGTGCTTCTCGGGGTGTCCCGCAAAAGCTTTATCGGCCATATTACCGGTGAGAAAGAGGCGGGCAGGCGGCTCGCCGGATCACTGGCCTTCGCACAGGCGGGATATGATCAGGGGGTGCAGATATTACGGGTTCATGACGTTTTGGACAGTCGACAGGCAAGGGATGCCTGGATCAGTTTATAATTTATTATTTTTTAGTCTTTTTGTCATATTACAAAAAAACTCCATATGCTTTATACTGCCCGTTCAGCATGTATTAATATATGAATGGTAAAAGATTAAAGTCGTTCTGTGGTTTGTTGCGGAACGATCCGGGAAAAAAATAATTATAAAAAGATAAATCTATGGCACGAAAATATTTTGGAACAGACGGTATTCGCGGGACAGCGAATGAAGGCAACATGACCGCAGAGGTCGCCATGCGTGTGGGCATGGCGGCAGCAAAACATTTCATAAGGGGTGAACATCAGCACCGCGTTGTTATCGGCAAGGATACAAGGCTTTCCGGCTATATGCTGGAACCGGCCCTGGCATCTGGCTTTATTTCAATGGGCATGGATGTGATCATGGTTGGCCCCATGCCGACGCCGGCGGTCGCTATGCTGACCCGTTCGCTCAGGGCGGATCTTGGCGTTATGATTTCCGCGTCCCATAACCCCTTCCATGACAACGGCTTGAAATTATTCGGCCCTGACGGTTATAAATTGTCCGACGAGATTGAACTGGAAATTGAACGGCGCATGGATAACGGCTATGCGGATCATCTGGTACCGTCTGAAAAGCTGGGCCGGGCGCAACGCCTGAAAAATGCGGTTGGCCGTTATATGGAATTTGCCAAGAATACCTTTCCCAAAAATCAGCGGCTTGACGGCCTGAAAATTGTTGTGGACTGTGCCAATGGCGCGGCATACCGTACCGCACCCAGTGTCCTGTGGGAACTGGGGGCAGAGGTTGTCGCCGTTGGTGTCAGCCCCAATGGCAAGAATATCAATGAAAAATGCGGCTCCACCTATCCTGAACTGATATGCGAAAATGTGGTGCTTCACGGGGCCGATATTGGCATTGCCCTTGACGGTGATGCGGATCGTCTGATCATTTGTGATGAAAAAGGCCAGGTTATTGACGGTGATCAACTGATCGCGACCGTAGCCACATATATGAAAAACATGGGTAGCCTGAAGGGTGATTCCGTGGTGACGACGATCATGTCAAACCTTGGTCTTGAAAAATATCTGGAAACCATCGGCGTTGATCTTATCCGTACCCAGGTGGGTGACCGTTATGTGGTGGAAGCCATGCGGGGAAAGGGTCTGAACCTTGGCGGCGAACAATCCGGTCATATTGTGTTGAGCGACTATGCCACAACCGGGGACGGCCTGATCGCCGCCCTGCAGGTATTGTCCGTGCTGGTCAATACCGGCAAGAAGGTCAGCGAGATATGTAACCTGTATACGCCCTATCCCCAACTGCTGAAAAATGTCCGTTACGCGCAGGGGACGGACCCCCTGACCGTACCACGGGTAAAAGAAGCCATCAGCGAAGGTGAAAACCAGTTGAATGGTTGTGGTCGTGTGGTGATCCGCAAATCCGGCACTGAACCCCTGATCCGGGTGATGGCAGAAGGACAGGATGACAAGTTGATTACCTCGGTGGTGGATGATATTGTGGCTACTGTTGAAGAGCTATCAGCCCAGGCCATTAATTCATAGAGTAAATTTACAAATATGAATGGAAGAATATTTACCATCGCCGGGTCTGATCCCAGCGGTGGTGCTGGTATTCAGGCCGATATCAAGACCATATCTGCTCTTGGTGGTTACGCCATGGCGGCAATTACGGCACTTACCGTGCAAAATACGGTACGGGTTTATGACGTGCACCCTGTTGAGGCGGCCATGGTCAGCGCGCAGGTGACGGCGGTGCTGGAGGATATGACGCCCGATGCCGTAAAGATCGGCATGATGGCCACGGCCGGGAATGTCCGACAGCTGGCCGGTATTTTCTCTGAATATAATGATATTCCCCTGATCCTTGATCCGGTGATCCTGTCCACAAGCGGTCATGGGATGCTGGAGTCTGAAGGACTGGAAATTCTGATTGCCGACCTTCTGCCGGGGCTTGATGTGCTGACCCCGAACCTGGCCGAAGCGGCCCTGATCGCCGGACTGGATGATATTGACAGCCCCTCCGGCATGGTGAGGGCCGGGGAGAAAATCCTGTCCATGGGGCCAAAGGCGGTCCTGGTCAAGGGCGGACATTTGCCGGGGGATAATGTGGTGGATATCCTGATAACAGAAAAAGAGACATATGAATTTTCAAGCCCGAAAATCCCCACCCGCAACACCCATGGTACGGGCTGCACGCTGGCAAGCGCCATTGCCACCGGGGTGGGGCAGGGGATGCAGCTTGAGGATGCCGTCCGCAGGGCCCATGAATATGTACATAAGGCCATTTCAGAAGCCCCCGGATATGGCAGTGGCAAGGGGCCGTTAAACCATTCTGTAATTCTTGATTAATATCTTTTCCCTCTGTAATATGGCCTGAATCTTCAAGTTTTCGGGATATAGCATAATGATAAAATCCATCCAGATCGGGATAATCTCTGTCCTGACTTTCCTGACAGTACAGTTGGCCTCCGCGCAGACTGTTGAACAGTTGAACGACAAATTCCGCCAGTTAAGCGATGAAATATTGCCCACTGCCAATGTTTACCGGACCGCATCCGGCGCACCCGGCCATAAATACTGGCAGCAGCAGGTGGATTATAACATTGACGTGACACTGGATGATGAAAAACAGCGCATTATCGGCACGGCAAGGGTAAAATATTATAATGCCTCGCCGGACAGCCTGCGTTATCTGTGGGTGCAACTTGATCAGAACCGTTTTGCCCATAATTCCGGTGAACGCAAGTCTGCCTTTGCCTCCGAAAAGCCAAAAGCAAGCTATACTGCCCTGCGTCAGGCGATACATGAAAAATCCTATGACGGTGGTTATAAAATCTCTGCGGTGACCGATAGCGGCGGTGCTGATTTGTCCTATATTATCAATGATACCATGATGCGTATTGATCTGGCATCGCCCCTGCGCCCTGGTCAGCAGATGGATTTTGTCATTGACTGGTCCTATAATATTCTGGACGCCAGAAAAATCCGCGCCCGGGGCGGCAAGGAATATTTCAAGGATGACGGTAATTATATTTATGAAATTGCCCAATGGTTTCCGCGCATGGCCGCCTATTCGGATTATGATGGCTGGACCAATAAACAATTTCTGAGGAACGGTGAATTCACCCTCGAATTTGGTGATTATGATGTGGCGATCACGGTGCCGGCCGATCATATTGTCTCCGCCACCGGCCTGCTGCAAAATCCTGACGAGGTGCTGACAGAAATACAGAAACAACGGTTGAAAGAGGCGGAAACCGCAAAAACACCAGTGATGATTGTCACGACCGATGAGGCCGCCGCCAAATTGGACAAACGGGCAAAAACCACCAGAACATGGCGGTTCAGGGCGGTGAATGTGCGGGATTTTGCCTTTGCCTCGTCCCGTAAATTTCTCTGGGATGCCCGGGGTTATTATCAGCCGGAAAACGGCAAGACCGTCATGGCCATGTCATTTTATCCCGAAGAAGGCAACCCGTTGTGGGAGAAATACTCCACCCAGTCGATTATCCATACGCTGGAAGTCTATAACAGATATTCCTTTGTCTATCCCTATCCCGTGGCCCAGTCGGTGAATGGCCCGGTGGGCGGCATGGAATACCCCATGATCACCTTTAACGGCCCGCGCCCGACAAAAGATGAGGTCACGGGCGAAAAAACCTACAGCCACCGTACCAAATATGGCCTGATTTCCGTGATTATCCATGAAATTGGTCATATTTATTTCCCCATGGTGGTGAATTCCGACGAACGGCAATGGACATGGATGGATGAGGGGCTGAACACCTTCCTGCAGGGGCTGGCAGAGGAGGAATGGGAGAAGGATTATCCCACCCGCCGGGCAGAACCCTATCAAATTGTTGATTATATGAAAAGCACCAGACAGGTGCCGATCATGACCAATAGCGAATCCATCCTGCAATTTGGCAATAACGCTTACGGCAAGCCGGCCATCGCGCTCAGGATATTGCGCGAGTCCATCATGGGCCGGGAATTATTTGATTTTGCCTTCCGGGAATATGCCAAACGCTGGAAATTCAAACGCCCGACCCCGGCGGATTTTTTCCGTACCATGGAAGATGCCAGCGGTGTCGATCTGGACTGGTTCTGGCGTGGCTGGTTCTATACCACCCAGAATGTGGATATTTCGCTGGATAATGTGCGCCTTTTTAATATCAACAGCCGCGACCCTGAGGTTGAGGAGGCTTTCAAACGTGCCAAACATAAGGAAAAAGGCGTATCCCCCGACCGGCTCGCCGATAAAAAATTAAAGAAAAGGACGGACCGCTTTCCGGAATTGCTTGATTTTTATAACAAGAATGACAAATTCACGGTCACCAACAAACAGCGCAATAAATATGCCGATCTGCTGGATGGTCTGGAAGACTGGCAGAAAGAACTGCTTTCCGATAAATCCAATATCTATCTGATGGATTTCACCAACAGGGGTGGTCTGGTGATGCCCATATTCCTTCAGGTGAGCTATGAGGACGGCAGCAGCGAAGACATTCGTCTTACGGCGGAAATCTGGCGCAAGAACAGTGAAAAAGTCACCCGGATGCTGATCACTGACAAGATCGTAAAATCTGTCACTGTTGACCCTTACTGGGAGACGGCGGATGTTAACATGGACAATAATCATTTTCCGCGCCGCATCGAAAAATCCCGCTTTGACCTGTTCAAGACCAAAAAACCCCGTGACATGATGAAGGAATTTGAAAGTAAATTGAAAGATGACAAGATCACGCTGGATAAGAAGAAAAAGAGCAGATAACTCAGGAAATGAGGTATTTTTATAAATTTCCGATCCTGATTATTTTAATGCTGGCGGGCGTGGTTCAGATCAGCCATGCCCACCGTTTCTATGCCGCCTTCACACAAATCAGCCTGCGGGCCGACAAGCAGACAATCGAGGTAACCCACCGGCTGTTCACCCATGATGTGGAAGATATGCTCAGGTTGAAACTGGGCAACAGTTCCAGCCTGACCGATGCTGAAATTGAACCGATTGTGAGAGAATTCGTTGAAAGCTCTTTCGCCTTGTTTGATGGTCAGGGCAACCGGCTGCCGCTTGTCTGGGTGGGGATGGAATATGAGATTGATAATGTCCATATCTATCAGGAAACCCCCCTGCCAGAGGATTTGCCCG
>UOEJ01000127.1_pt1 | contig 11105 bp, 11 predicted proteins | sample 1989191 | NCBI WGS metagenome assembly UOEJ01 (sample SAMEA4712195, study PRJEB27164) | hydrothermal vent metagenome | biome: marine basaltic hydrothermal vent biome; feature: marine hydrothermal vent; material: mineral | place: Pacific Ocean | collected 2011-06-14/2011-07-23 | depth 1719 m | reverse complement strand
TATTCCTGTGGTTACCATCGTCTTTAACAATTCGGCCTTTGGCAATGTTCGCCGTGACCAGCAACAGCGTTACGACAGCCGCCTCATCGGGTCGGACCTTGAAAACCCGGATTTCGTCAGGCTGGCGGAAAGTTTTGGTGTGGATGGTTACCGCGTCACCAGCCCCCAACAGCTGAAACCGGTTCTTGAAAAGGCCACGGCCCTTGGAAAGCCGGTCCTGATCGAAGTAATGCAGGAAAGAGGCAGCGAAATATCGCCGTGGAAATATCTGCTTGAGAATAGCCCATAGAGCCCCCTGCACTTATATTCGGCCCTTTGACCGGGATTATTTTACGTCATGGCAAGGTGGGTTTTGCAATGCGATGCGGCGCATCGGATAAAGAAACCAGCCTGGCCATGGCATAAAAGAACCCGGCCTTCGGTGGGCCAAAATAAATGCAGGGGGCTCTAAGACTTACAGGTTAATTCCGTATACATAAACAACATATCAATATCATGGCCGTTTTTGGCGAAGGGGATGGCCAGATTTCTGATTTGCCAGTAGGAACGGTCTTCGCTGACCTGTTCGCTGTATAATGTGACCGGTTTTCTCACCCTGATCATCTTGTTTATCATGCCGATAAGCCTGTCATGGGTATTTGGGTGAATATTTTTCAAGTCATCACTGCTGTCATTGTTTCGGATGGTTTTTCCGGTCCATTCCCCGTAAAAATTCACCAGGCCCGTTCCAAACAGCCGGCATTTTATGTCTTTGACGGTGGCCTGCTCATCCAGTGACAATTCAAAAAGCGATACGTAAGGCAGGAAATCAATAATTTCCGCCGGGTTCAGGTCATTCCGGCAGGCAAGCCTGTCACCACCGGTTTTGCCATCAAAAAAACTCACCAGAAAACCCTGATTTTCCGTCAAACGACTGTGGTCGTCTTCCACTGCTGTTATCTCATACCCATTCATTCGGATTTCTTTTCTACCTGTATATTAACCAACACCACATATCGCCCGATACCCCATATTATAAAATAATAGGTAATAACATACTAATATATACTTAGGATCACCTTATATTATAAAATATGTGCGAAGAACAAGCTTGCCAGTGGAATGGTCATTGCCTGCGCCTGTTTTCCAGCTGTTTTGTTATATAGGGTGACAGAATTGCATGAAATTAACAGGTCCTGCCCCTAATCGGGGAATATATTTTTCAGTCTGTCTGTGGCGCGGCGTTCGGTTTTTGTGGGTCGGCCACTGCCCTTGTCCCGGCGGGCTGGTCTGTTTTGCTCTATCTTCCGGATTTCCTCTCGCGGCGGGGTCATGTCCTCATACATGGCACGCGCCTCCACCGCCGGACCACGGCGGGTGTTAAAGCCGATTACCCTTGCGATCCGTATCATATCCGCCTGGGGAAAGGTCAGGACATCACCCACGGTTACCGGCGTTTTGGCCTTGATGATTTTCTGGCCATTAAGGCGCACCCGGCCTGCGCGGCACAGTTTGCCGGACAGGGAACGGCTTTTGAAAAACCGGGCGTGCCAGAGCCAGATATCAACCCTTTGACTGTCAACGGCTTTGGTTATGATACTTGGGGTCATCTATCTGGGGGTCATCTATCTGGGGGTCATCTATCTGGGCTTTTCCGGTTATTTTCTGGATTTAAGCTGATCCTTCAGACCGGCCAATGCCGCAAAGGGGCTGTGGGGATCAGCCACAGGGGCCTTGCGGCCTGTCTTTTTGGCTGATTTTTTTTTGTTTTTGGCGGAATTTTTGGCAGAATCCTTGACAGTATCGCTTTCTGGTTTGGCCTTGAAAATAATTTTCCTGTCCTGACCCGGTTTTTTTGACCCCCGCCCGGGTGTTTTCTGCCCCCGCGTATGCGTCTTCTGATAGGGTTGATGACTGAACAGAAATATTTTTTCAGGCACCGCTGGTTCATCAGGACTTTCTTCTGTCCTGACCGCTTCTGCCACGGGTTTTTCGTTGGTTTTTTCCGTTTCCTTTTCCGGGGTCTTTTCTGTTTCATTTTCCGAAGTCTTTTGCACTTCAGGCTTTTGCTCTTCAGTTTTTGCGATTTCAGACTTTGCGATTTCAGGCTTTGCGATTTCGGGGTTTTTGGCGCGGGCCTCGGCTATTCTGGCGGCCTCTTCCGGGCTGTATTCTTTCCGGACATAGCCCAGATAACCCATAATTTCTACAAAATCATCACCACTGGTCCCCACCAGGCTCATCAGATCAGGATCAGAAGGGAACGGGCCTTTCAGTGATGTCTCACGGGCGGCATTGGCCAGCCGTTCCAGCATATCCAGCCGCACCGCATTTCGGCCCACCACGCGGTAGCCGGACACCTCGTAAAAGGCACGCGGCGCCGAAGGGTCGATGGCGATGGTGCAAAGCCCCGCCACGGGAATTTCCGGCAACCGGTCCATATCATTGAACAGGGCCCACAGGAACAGCCGCAGGCTGGCCGGAGCCGGTTTTAACAGGCTGGGAATATAAAGGCTGGCCGAGCCGAGCCAGATGCCGAGCCGTTTCATCTGAAAACGGCCTTCGCTTTCCACCCCGCGAAAATCACGGGCGATCAAGCGGCGCGGGATGGTGCCGAGCTTCTCCAGCATCTGAAAGGCAATGCCCCGTGCCATGCCGTCAATCATCTCCCTGCCCTCACTGTCCCTGGCGCCATTCACGGCTTCCTGCAGGGCAAAAAGCGGGGCCAGAACCTCCGCCAGATGGCCGGACAGCCAACGGTCAAGGCGGGCCTGTACAAGGGGCAGGACATCACCCTGTAACAATGGTGTCGGGGTGACGACCGCCCTGGGGGCGAGGATTGTCTCGCCCTTTTCCACACGGGCAATGGCGATACCGCGCCAGTTGATGGTGGATCTGGTCATGGGCTCGCCAAGGATCAGGCTCAATTCACCGTCTTCGGCCTGCATCAGTTCATCGGCCCTGTTTTTGATTTCAAGGGTCAGAACCTTGTCTGCCGCCGCGCGGAGTATCTTGCTGTCTTCGCCAAAAGCGGCAGCATCTTCTTTAAACTGGAACCCTTCGAGTGTGCCGATAAAATGGCTTTCCACGTAAATTCTGCCATCGTCGTCAATATTTGCCATTAAATTTCCTTTTTGGCGTAATTCTCTCATCAAATGCGACATGCGCCGATCCACAAAGCGATCTGTCAAACGTTCATGTAGCGCATCTGACAGGCGGTCTTCAATATCTCTTGTCAATAACTGCCAATATTTTGCATCGTCAAACCATGCGGCACGGTGGGAAATATAGGTCCATGTCCTTATATGGCTAATACGTGAAGAAAGGGTGTCAACGTCCCCCTTCACCTTGTCAAGCGGCATGATCCGGCCATTGAGCCAATCGGGATCAAGCACACCGTTATCCGCAGAAGTCTGCCGGAAAATGGCAGACAGCAGCCTGATATGCTCATCGTCAGACACTTTCGGAAAGTCGGGTATCTGGCAGACCTCCCACAGGCTTTTCAGGGCCGCCGGGCCGCCCAGCAAGGGCCGGATATCCGCATCATTTACCAGTTGACGCAATGACGTCAGATCAATATTTTCCTGGGTCCGGCTCAGACCTTTTCGTGCCGGTGCGGCGTCCAGCGACCGAATCAGCGCGGTCGGATGACCGTAATCAAGGGATGTATTGCGCCACTGCAGCACGGTGAGCGGGGCAAATTCATGATTTTCCACCGCATGGATCATCTCGTCACTGAGACCTGAGTGAATATCTGTCCCCTCCAGAAGACAGCCAAAGCTGCCGCCCTTCATATGGCGTCCGGCCCGGCCTGCGATCTGGGCCAGTTCGGACGGGGTGAGCATGCGCAGGCGTCGCCCGTCAAATTTGCTGGTCGAGGCAAAACACACATGGTCAATATCCATGTTAAGCCCCATACCGATAGCATCGGTTGCCACCAGAAAATCCACATCGCCATTCTGGTATAATTCAACCTGCCTGTTGCGGGTGCGCGGGCTGAGCGACCCCATGACCACCGCCACCCCGCCCTTTTGCCGACGCAGCATTTCCGCATAGCCATAGACATTATGGGTCGAAAAAGTAACCAGAGCCGTGCGGCGATGCAGACGGCTCAATTTTTTCGGGTCGGTATAGATCAATTCAGAAAAGCGGGGCCGGGTGATGAATTCTGCGTCTGGCACAAAACGCCGGATCAGCGGTGCGATATTTTCGGCGCCCATAAACATGGTTTCCTCCGTCCCGCGTGCGTGCAGCAGCCGGTCGGTAAAGATATGGCCGCGCGCATCATCCGCCGCCAGCTGAATTTCATCCACCGCAAGGAAAGCCACAGTTTTCTCCACCGGCATGCTTTCCACTGTGCAGACCCACCAGCGCGGATGACGGGGAATGATCTTCTCCTCCCCCGTGATCAGGGCAACGGTATTTTTGCCCGCCGGATTTTGTGGCGAGGATACAACCCGGTCATAAATTTCCCGCGCCAGCAGACGCAGGGGCAGCCCGATCATGCCGGACGAATGACCCAGCATCCGTTCCACCGCCAGATGGGTCTTCCCCGTATTGGTCGGCCCCAGCACCGCCCTGACCCGGCTTGAGGTCTGCACTGATCTGTTGGATAAATTTTTCATGAGCAGGGATTAACATAAAGTCACAGAAAGGTCATGAGAGAAATGGGATAGAATGAAGCTTAAGACCCTACCCTCCTCGTCATTCCCGCGCAGGCGCACTAGTGTCCGGGGAGGTATGAGGGTAATCCTCAAACCCGCGTTTCCAACTCCAGCCTTAACTTATCCACCACATCATAAATCAACGTCAGTTCTTGAATAGTTTTTTCGATGCGGGTTATGTCGGTTAAATCTGAGAAGGCGGTGCCGCCTTCGAAGCTGTTATTGGTTTTTTTGATGGCCAGCAGGAGGCGGCCATGGTCGAAGGCCAGTTGCAGGGCACGCGGCCCCACGGCTTCGCTTAAATGGCGGATGCGTTCCATAAAGGCCGGGGTCAGCAGATAGCGGCTTTCCACCTGATCGGTGCCGTAAACCTCGAACATACTTTCAAAATGCGGGTCTTCCAGTTTGATGCGCTCGCCGATCTTGCCAAATTTGGCGAAGAAATTGCCAAATTTAGTATGGTCTCTGGTGATGATGGTGGTGCCGGTGAAATCCTTGTGGAAATCAAATTCACAGAGCAGGCCGCGAAATACGGTGCTGCGCCGGGTGCGGCCCTTGCTGTCGCGGGTTTTTTTGATCAGTCTGGCTTCAAACAGGTTGAAGTCCACCCCCTTCACATCGCCGGTGATCTGATCTTCCAGCTTCCTTTCATTATGGGACGGAATCAGGGACAGTTCCCGCAACCGCCCAAGTGACACCCCGTGCGGCCTCAAATGATAATCCAGCCCCAGAAAGCGGCAGAGAGACGTCATGGTCCTGACCTTGGCATCCTCCTGCAGCCGACCAAGGGGCAGATAGGCCCAGCCACCAATAGCAATCACCAGAACCCCGACGGGAATCAGAAAAAACGGGTCCACATCGCTTGTCACCATCAGGATAAAAGCCACGGTCAGCCCCACCATGGCCGCCGCCCCGGCAATCAGGAAAAACTGCCTGACCCGGGCCGGGCGATCCCGTTCCAGGGCCGCCAGTTCCGCCTTCAACTCGCGCTCGTAAAAATCCTGAAAGCCTGACATGGTGGGATATATCATGGTTTATTCCCTTGACTTTCAGAGGAAATCAGACGCATCAACGGGCTTTTTCTCACCCTCTGCCATTTCAAAAAAGGGCATGGACTGAATATTGGCCAGACCTGCGATAATATTGCCGGGGAAAATCTGCACCGCGTTATTCAGGGATGTTACGCAGCTGTTATAAAAACGCCGGGCGGCGGCGATATGGCCCTCAACCTCCTCAAAAGTTTCCTGGGCGCGGACCATATTCTGATTGGATTTCAGGTCAGGGTAATTTTCCGCCACGGCAAAAAACTGCATCATGGCCGCGCTTAATCCGCTTTCCGCCGCAAGATGCCCCGCGACCTCGTCCGCATTGCCCCGGTCATAGCTTTTCCCCGCCAGGGCGCGCATTTCAGTGACCCTTGTCATGATGTCCTTTTCATGATCCATGAATTTTTTGGCAATTTTCAGGATATTGGGCAGCAGGTCATGGCGTTTTTTCAACTGTACATCAATGGATGACAGGGCCTCCAGCGCACTGTTCTTTTTACCGACCAGCGACACATACCAGATATAACCAAGGATCAATATCCCAGCCAGAATGCCAAGAAAAATCATCATCATCTCTTCCTTTCACGAAAAACCACAGATGGCCCAAACCTGCCCCATGGCGCAGAAGAATGCAAATGGACAGTGTCAGGCCGAATCCACTCCCCTGCCACGACAAGCGTTACTTAAATATGTCGCCGAGCTTTTTCTTCACGTCCTTCATGGTATTGTTGATCATATCCTTGGTGATGACCTTGCTCAGCCCCTTGTTCACCGCACCGAACACCGCCGATCCGACCTCACCGGCGGTGGCGGCCTTATCCTCGGTCCCGATATTTTTCAGATGAATATCCGGCAGGGTCAGCCCCGCCCCCTTGCCGCCCAGCAGGTCGGAAGACAATTTAACTTTCGTGCCGGTGATATAGATATTGTCAACGATAAATTTTGCTGCGGATTCTGAAGACTCAAGGCCAAGGCTTTGGGTATAGGCCTCGATATTTTTCTGAATCCTGCTGATATTATTGCCCTTGGTGCCAATCTCATAGATCAGGTCGGCCCCGTCAACGCGGATTTCCTCTATGCGGATGATGTCGCCCGTCAGGGAACCCAGGTCAATCTTCACATCCATATTGCCAAGTTTGAAGGCATGATCGGATTTAAAGCCTTTCGGATTGCCCACCGTCAGGTTGGACAGCCCCGCGCTGCCGCCCAGCAGTGACACATTGACCTTGTCAAGGCTGACATCCGCCCCGGTTGCCTTGGGCGCATATTCCAGCACCGCTTCCCTGATAATGGTGCCGGATTGCGACGCGCCATAAACAACAAGCCCTATGACAATAAGCAGAACCAGCAGGACGGCGATAAAAAATTTCTTCATGATATTGCTCCCTCTCGGACAGAAAATAAATATTGCCATAAGTGTCCCTGATTAAGCGGATCATTGCAACAGGTAAATCATTTGCTGAGCCTGAATTATTTGCTGCGTCCGGTCATTTTTTCCACACTGCGCAGGGTGCCAAGACCAAGCAGGGCCAGAACCAGTTCCATCATATTGTCGGTGATAATCCCCGGTGCCACAATATCCAGACCCCGCAAGGCCACAATCCATTCAAACAGGGGATGCAGCAAAAAGGCCCACAGAAATCCGAAACCACAAACCCAGCCGATGAAAGGCCGCCAGCCCGCCACAAAAAGCGAACGGTGGCCCGCCTCCACCCGGTTGATTTCCGCCTGTAACAATTGCGGTTTCTGACGGATTTTTTCCATCAGGATGGCGGCCTGGGCCTTTTCCTCGTCACTGGTGAAAAGCTGATCCACCACATTACCCACCGCAGAGACCGCATCAATGGCCGGCCCGCCCAGAATTTTTGAAAAAAAGCCCATGTCAAAACGCCTCATAGCTGATACCGTCAAAGATCAGGCATTGATTTCGGTTTTGGCCCATGTGATATGAACAATGTACCCAGCCGCTTTTCGCATCATCCATTCGGTGAAATTCCAGTATCAACTGGTCAAAGACAAGATTATCCCTGATCCACTCCGCCAGAATAGGGTTGGCAATGGTCGGAATTTCAAAATCTGCCGCCTGACCCGTGATATGTTGGGAGGCGGGCTTCGATCCGGCCAGCCTGTTCACTTGCGGGGCGCGAAAACCGCTGGACGGGCTGAAAGGGACGCCGAAATTCTGCCGGACCGGCTCAAGAATATTTTCTGCCAATCGGGTGAGGTGGGCTATCGCCCGTCCATCGGGCCGGTTGATAATCCCGTGGCGCAGCGCGATGGCACTGCGGGTTAATTCCCGCAATGAGAAATGCTCACTTATCCTGTCATTCTGTATCATTATAAAAAATCCTATTCATGCCTATTGTATGGAGATGAAAAAATACCGTAAAGGTCGAGGGAAGCCTGCAAATGGGCTTTGGCCCAGCCTTTTCGTTTGCCCCGTTTGCGATCAGTGGCGGTCAGGGACATTTCATCAATGATGATGTCCAGAACCGGTCCGGCCTGAAGACGTCTTTCCGTCATATGATCAATCCAGTTGCTATAGCGGTTCTTGATTCTGATCTCATAATCGCTTTCACTCTCATTTTTAAAATGGCTACTTTCAACATGAACGTCATTAAGGCGGGATACGCGCATCCGGCTGGCGTCCGTAATGATATGAACGGCACGTCTTATCTGCTCAAAAGCCAGTATTTGCCTGTCATTCAGGATGTTTTTCTGTTTAAATACCTTTAATGGATCCGGCCTGAGTCTGGCCAGGGTTTCCGGGGTTGGCCCGGCATATATATTTTCCTGATCAGATACAATGCAACGTGGGGGTTTTAAGGAAAGCATCTTTTCCCTGCGGTTTTTTGAACGGCCTTTCTTTCGGGCCTTGCGCATTTGTTTAAAAGAATTTGCCTGCCCCTTTTTCACCGTGATCCTTCCCATGATTTCTGCTGATTTATAGTTCAGTTCCCGTGACCCGATTGTTTGGTCAAACATTTATTTATCCCCTTTTATAATTACCGGACATTTATCCTCTAACGACTCTTATTTGCCTATAATAGGGATGAATAAGAATTAATCAAGTCAATTTCGTGGAAAAAATATGGCAAAGACACCTCAAAATTGTATTCCCCTGAAGAGGAGCCAAAACACGGCTTGACCTTTTGCTGACAAAACGTGATAATCTGCCCCCTAACGGACAGATACAGGGCAGGAGAATTTCAATGGGTGTTTTATCCTTTGCGGGTGGGTTGGGGCTGATATCCCTGACGGTTTATATCATGGTGATTGGCCGGGATTTGATAGTCCCCTTTATGATCAGCATTGTAATCTGGTATCTGATCAATATCCTGTCCGATTATTACCATAAAATCCCCATTGGCAAATGGCATCTGCCCCGTGTGGTCAGCTATATCGCTTCGCTGCTGACCATTGCCCTGGTGCTTAACTTTCTGATTGGCATGATCAGCAGCAATATTGTCGAAGTGAAAGAGGCCGCGCCATTATATCAGGAAAATTTCGTCAAGCTGACCGTAAAACTCTTTAACATGGTGGGCATTGCCGAAGAACCCAATTTTGCCCAGGTGATCCGTCAGGTTAACCTGACCCCCTTTATCACCAACCTTGCCGGGACATTGGCCTCGCTGGTGGGCAGTGCCAGCCTGATTCTGATTTATGTGCTGTTCCTTATGCTGGAACAGAAATATTTTGCCGTCAAGCTCAGTCGCCTGCTGGAAGGTTCACAACATCGCGAGACGGTCTTTAATATCCTTGACCATATTTCCCGTGATGTAAAAACCTATATCGGGGTCAAGACCTTTGTCAGTGCGCTGACCGGCGGGGCCTGTTACATTGTGCTGGTAACGGTCGGGGTTAACAATGCCAGTTTCTGGGCGTTTTTTATCTTTCTGCTGAATTTTATTCCAACGGTGGGTTCCATGCTGGCGGTTCTGTTTCCGGCGGTATTGAGCCTGGTGCAATTCGATACATTCACACCCTTCTTCATCGTGATTACCGCTCTGGTGACGATCCAGATCATTTTTGGCAATATTCTGGAGCCGAAACTAATGGGCAACAGCCTGAACCTCAGCCCGCTTGTGGTCATGTTGTCTCTGGCGCTGTGGGGCAGTATCTGGGGTATCGCCGGCATGTTCCTGAGCGTGCCATTCACCGTGATCCTGATGATCATATTTTCCCAGTTCGAGAAAACAAAACCCGTCGCCATCCTGCTGTCCCAGGACGGCAACATAAAACCCCGGCACAGGGTTATGACGGGGGATTAGAGGAGGTGTTCTTTAACCTTCAACGATATCGTCTTTCAGGCTCAGGACGAAGGCGACCACGTCGTTGCATTCCTGCTCCGGCACTTGCAGGGCCTCCATGGTGGCACCGGCATGGCCAAGGAAAATGGTCCAGTCACTTTCACTGATATTCATGCCCTTGTGGGATTTCAGCATATCACGGCCCGTGTAATAAACCGGCCCGCCGGCATTCTCGCACAGATAGTCGATCAGGAGCTGTTTCTCCCTGGCAATCCCGTCCGCCCCGCGATTTTGCCAGAAACGACCCAACTGATCATCCCCCTGCAGACGCGGCATCATATCATTGCAAAAGGCCGTAATGCCGTCATAACCGCCAAGACGCTCATAAAGTGATTTTTCGCTCATTAATTCTCTCTCCTGTTTGATGTGGCAATAACATATATTACATATACATCAAACGGTCTCGCCAAACAACTCCCTGCCGATGAGCATGCGGCGGATTTCGCTGGTTCCGGCCCCGATCTCATAAAGCTTGGCATCGCGCAACAGACGGCCGGTGGGGAATTCATTGATATAACCATTACCGCCCAGGGCCTGTATGGCCTGCAAGGCCATCTGGGTGGCTTTTTCCGCCGAATAGAGAATGCAGCCGGCCGCATCCTTGCGCGTGGTCTCGCCCCGGTCGCAAGCCGCCGCCACCGCATAGACATAAGACCGGCAGGCGGCCAGTTCCGTGTACATATCGGCGATCTTGCCCTGCATCAGCTGAAATTCACCAATGGGCGTGCCAAACTGCTTGCGGTCATGGATATAGGGCAGCACCACATCAAGGCAGGCCTGCATGATACCCACCGGCCCACCGGACAGTACAACCCGTTCATAATCAAGACCCGACATCAGCACCCGCACCCCGCCGTCAACTTTACCCAGCACATTTTCTTCCGGCACCTCGCAATCCTCAAACACCAGTTCACAGGTGTTGGAGCCGCGCATACCCAGCTTGTCGAGCTTTTGCGCCGTGGAAAATCCCCTGAAAGTCTTTTCAATGAGAAATGCAGTAATGCCGCGCGGCCCGGCGGCCATATCGGTCTTGGCATAGACCACCAGCACATCCGCATCGGGGCCGTTGGTGATCCACATTTTCGTGCCGTTAAGGATATATCTGT
>UOEJ01000194.1_pt1 | contig 11206 bp, 9 predicted proteins | sample 1989191 | NCBI WGS metagenome assembly UOEJ01 (sample SAMEA4712195, study PRJEB27164) | hydrothermal vent metagenome | biome: marine basaltic hydrothermal vent biome; feature: marine hydrothermal vent; material: mineral | place: Pacific Ocean | collected 2011-06-14/2011-07-23 | depth 1719 m | reverse complement strand
TGCTTTCCGAACCGGAAGGTTCCAGGTTAAAGACATTGGTCGAATCGCAGACCAGGGCCAAAATCCCCTCATCCCCCATCTGTTTCATCCGGCCTTCATCGGTTTTAGCCCCCAGAAGGGGCTGCGGGTCCAGTTTCCAGTCCCCGGTGTGAAAAACGCTGCCCAGTGCCGTTGTAATCCGCACCGCATTGGGTTCGGGTATGGAATGGGTCAGGGACAGAAAATCCACCCTGAAAGGGCCAAGTTCCACCATCCCTTCCAATGGCACCTCGATCAGGGGAACCTCATCCAGCAGGCCGGCCTCGGCCAGTCTCAGGCGAATCAGGATCATGGTGAAGGGGGTGGCATAAACCGGGCAGCGAAAGCGGGGCCACAGATGTATCAGCGCCCCCATGTGGTCCTCATGAGCATGGGTAATGATCAGGCCCAGAAGCTTGTCCCTGCGCTGTTCGATATAGCCTGTGTTGGGCATGATCAGGTCAATGCCCGGCAGATAGCTGTCGGCAAATGATATACCGCAATCCACCATCAGCCATTTTCCCTGTGTCTGATACAGGTTCAGATTCATGCCAATCTCGCCGGATCCGCCAAGGGGAAGGAAATAGAGGGCATCTTTACTGTTACGATGTGGCATGGGTATTATATATTCCGGTTGTAGATTTCAAAAAGACCATATGTGGTCAATTCCTGATCAACAATCTCTATATCGTCAACCTCGTCATTGAATAGGGGCGCAAGACCGCCGGTGGCCAGGACTTTGAGATTCTGGCCCTGATGCTTCTTGTCAAATTCCTGCCTGATCCGCCGCACAACCCCTTCGACCAGTCCCACATAACCCCAGAAAATACCCGATTGAATGGCGGATACCGTTCCCGTGCCAATGACCTGATCCGGTCTTTCAACGGCCACACGGGGCAGTTTCGCCGCCGCCATATGCAGGGCCTCCACCGATAAATTAACGCCGGGTGATATGATGCCACCACAATAGTTGCCCTGATTATCGATAATATCAAAAGTAGTCGCGGTGCCAAAATCGATGATGATCATGGGGCCGCCGTATTTCTTGTGGGCGGCAACTGCATTGACCAGCCGGTCCGCGCCGACCTCTGCCGGATTATCCAGCTTTACCATTAACCCCAGATCAACGTCACTTTCCCCGACCACCATTGCCATACAATTAAAATACCGTCGACAGAGAAGCTGCAGGGGGAACAGGGCCTGCGGCACCACAGTCGCGATAATCGCCCCGTTGATATTATTTGGCGAAATATTCTCCAATTTCATCAATTGGGTCAGCCAGACCATATATTCATCTGCCGTCCGGCTGGCAGAACTGGATATACGCCATTTATGGCGCAGGTTTTCGCCCTCATGTATGGCAAAAACAATATTTGTATTTCCGGCATCGATGGCAAGAAGCATAGTTTGTCCTTATGGAAAAAACACATCACCTGCGGTAATATGTCGTCTTTCGTCCCCCACCGCAAGTATTAGTGCGCCCGTTTCATCAAGGTCAACAAAGCGACCCCGCAATTCTTCCCCCGACAGGCGGACAATGATTTCCTGTCCCAGACCACGGGCATTGTCTTTCCACGCCTTTCGGATCAGGGGGAAACCATGATCTTTCCAGCGTAAAATCCAGTAATCCATGGAGCGTGCCAGCCGTTCCATAACAAAATCATTACTGTAATCCCGCCCCGTCTGTTCACGTAAGCTTGTCGCAGGATACTGGACATCATCCGGGAAATGCCGCAGGTTTACCCCGATACCGATAATCACATGTGACGGTATCTCCCCGCCCGGTCCGGCTGTTTCCAGCAGAATACCGGAAATCTTCCTGCCCCCCACCAATATATCATTGGGCCATTTGCAGTGAACGCCGTCAGCAGACTGAAGAATATCCGCAACCATATCCCGGACCGCCAATGCCGCAACAAAAGACAATTGGGACGCCGTGCAAGGATCACAATCAATGGCATATAACAGTGACGCAAACAGGTTGCCTGACCGGGATACCCATTCCCGACCCCGGCGGCCCCGGCCTGCGGACTGCCGGTCAGCCATGACCCAGATATTGCCCGCAGTGCCTTCCTCCACAATACGGTGACACTGCGTATTTGTACTGTCCAGATGGTCAAATGCCCGAAGGTCGTAACCATCGGGCATGACAATAGAGCGATTTAAGTTCATTGGTTCCGGGACACTAGGAGATCAGTGCCGCTGCCGCCATTCTGGCATATTCCAGAACCGGGGCATTGATCTGTGGCAGCAGAAACAGGATCAGCAACGCCGCCCCGATGCCCATTATGGCCTTCATGTTAACTGACTTCTGCGCAATGAACTCAGCCCCGTCAGGATCGTCGAAAAACATAACCCTGACCACATTCAGATAATAATAGGCCCCGATCACGCTGGCGATCACCCCGATTACGGCAAGGGTGATCAGGCCATAGCCCGTCGCCATGGGGTCGGCAACGGCGGTGGCAATGACCGCCTTGAACACATACCATTTACCCCAGAAACCGGCCAGAGGGGGAATTCCCGCCAGAGACAACATGAAAATCCCCAAAGCCGTCGCCATGGCCGGACGGGTCCGGGCCAGGCCCGAAAGATCGGAAATATTCTCAACCATACCGTCCTTGCGGCGCATGGACAGGATACAGGCAAAGGCCCCCACATTCATCACCAGATAGATGGTCATATAGATCACCAGCCCCCGCACGCCTTCCTGACTGCCCGCCGCCAGACCAACCAGCGCAAAACCGATATGCCCGATGGAACTATAGGCCATCAACCGCTTGATATTGGTCTGTACAACCGCCGCCACGGACCCCAGCACCATGGAAGCCACCGACATAAAGACAATGACCTGTGTCCATGACTGGGACAATTCACCAAATGGCACATACAGCACCCGCACCAGCAGGGCCAGGGCGGCGACCTTTGGTGCCACCGCAAAAAAGGCGGTCACCGGGGTCGGCGCCCCCTGATAAACATCCGGGGTCCACATATGAAACGGCACGGCGGAAATTTTGAATGCCAGTCCCGCCAGCACCAGAACCATACCGATAATCACGCCGATATTGGGGCCATGGTCCCCAACCTGAGCGAGCGTCTGCCCGATAACCGTAAAATTGGTACTGCCGACAAAACCGTAAATCAACGAGCTGCCAAACAGCAGAATACCCGATGACAGGGCCCCAAGAACAAAATATTTCAGGCCCGCTTCGGTGGCAAGTTCGCTGTCCCGGCGAATGGATGCCAGCACATAAAGGCTTAAGGATTGCAGTTCCAGTCCCATATAAAGCGACATCAGGTCATTGGCGGAAATCATGACCATCATACCCAATGTGGCCAAAAGCAGCAGGATCGGATATTCAAAGCGTTCTTCCTGCTCATCCCGGAAATACTGCATGGACATAATCACCGCCAGAGACGAGGCGATCAGCACCAGCATTTTCATAAAAGAGGTAAAACGATCGGTGACAAACATATCGCTGAAGGTATAGACCGCCACCTCACCCCAAGTCATTGTCACAAACAGGGTGACAATCATCAGGGCCGCTGCCATGAGCGAGACGAAACCTGTGGATTTATTGCCGCGAAACACACCCAGCATCAACAGCGCCATGGCACCAATGCTCATAAGGATTTCACCATATGCCGGGGCCAGATCAGGAAGCATTGTTTCAGTCATCTCATAGTCTCCCTAATGCGATACGGTTTCAGCAAGTGCCGCAAGGGCAGCCTGATGGTTTGTAATAAGATTTTCAACGGATACATGCATGAAATCCAGGAATGTGGACGGATATATTCCCATCCAGAGGGTAAAGAACACCAGTGGGGCAAAGATCATGATTTCCCGCCTGCTCATATCCAGCATGGCCTTCAAATCCTGTTTGACCAGTTCGCCGAACATCACCTTGCGGTATAGCCACAACATATATGCCGCACCAAGGATCAGGCCCGTGGTCGCAAGGACTGCGGTCAGGATGCTGACCTTGAACAGGCCGATCAGGACCAGTATTTCCCCGATAAAATTACCGGTTCCCGGCAGACCCACCGAGGCCATGGTAAAGAACATGAAGGTCAGGGCATATTTGGGCATGATATTCACCAGCCCGCCGTAACGGTCAATCTCGCGGGTATGCAGCCGGTCATATATCACCCCGACACAGAGGAACAGCGCACTGGCCACAAGACCATGGGCCAGCATAACCATGATCGCCCCTTCAATCCCCTGTGAATTAAAGGCAAAAATACCCAGCGTCACAAAGCCCATATGGGCCACCGATGAATAGGCAATCAGTTTTTTCATATCCCGCTGCATCAGGGCCACAAGCGAGGTATAGATGATGGCTATCACCGACAGGGTATAAATGAGCCAGGCCAGGTCAACCGAAGCCACCGGAAACATGGGCAGCGAAAAGCGCAGGAAACCATAACCACCCATTTTAAGCAGGATACCCGCCAAAATCACCGAACCGGCGGTCGGGGCCTGAACATGGGCATCGGGCAGCCAGGTATGAACCGGCCACATGGGCATTTTAACCGCGAATGACGCAAAGAAGGCAAGGAACAGCCAGGTCTGGGCGCTCACCGCAAAATCATATTCCATCAGGCTTGGGATATCCGTGGTCCCGGCCTGAAAATACATGTAAAGCATGGCCAGCAGCATCAATACCGAACCAAGCAGTGTATAAAGAAATAATTTATAGGAGGCATAAATTCTGTTTTTGCCGCCCCAGACCCCGATAATCAGGAACATGGGGATCAGACCGCCTTCAAAAAACAGGTAAAACAGCACAATATCCAGGGCGCAGAAAACCCCGATCATCAGGGTTTCCAGGATCAGGAAGGCAATCAGATATTCCTTTACCCTGTCCTTGATGGTGTCCCATCCGGTCAGGATCACGATCGGCATGATAAAAGTGGTCAGCATAACCAGCAGGATCGAAATCCCGTCAATACCCATATGATAATTGATATTATCGCCAAACCAGCCCGCCTTTTCCACAAACTGGAAATCAGAGGTCGTCTTGTCAAAATTAAACCACAGGATCAGGGACGCGAGGAAGGTAAATACCGTGACCCAAAGTGCGGCATTGCGGGCATTGCGGTCGGCATTTTCACCCTTGGTGAGCAACACAAAAACCACGCCAAGCAACGGCAGGAAGGTGATGATTGAAAGAATCGGGAAATGTTCCATTAGCTTGCTCCCCCCCCTGAAACAAAGACAAACCAGGTGACAAAGCCGGCAACTCCCATCAGCATGGCAAAGGCATAATGATAAATATAACCGCTTTGCAGGGTGCGGAATTTGCGGGCAAGGGTCATGACACTTGCCGCCACGCCATCCGGCCCGTAACGGTCAATGATATTCTCATCCCCCCTCTTCCACAGGAAAAACCCGAGCTTCTTGGCAGGATTGACAAACAGATAGTCATAAATCTCATCCACATACCATTTATTGTAAAACAGGTTATACATATGGCTGAAAGTCCCGGCAAAACGCGCCGGAGTGTCCGGCCTGAGGATATAGGCATATACCGCCACCAGAAAGCCGATCACCATGACGATAAACGGCGATGCGATAACCCAGCCCGGCACATGATGGGCCGCATCCATAACATTATTGGCCGCATCCTTCAGGAACAGGGCCGGACCCCAGAAATTCTCGTAATTCTGGCCGACGAAATAATCCTTGAATATAAACCCGGCCCCAATGGCGCCGGCAGCCAGAACATAAAGCGGCACCATCATCCATTTGCCACTTTCGTGGATATGATCCTGTACCGATTTACTGGCCCGGCTTTCCCCGAAAAAGGTCATGAAAATCAGACGCCAGCTATAGAACGAGGTGAGCAATGCCGCAAAAACACCCATGAAGAAGGCATAGCCCGACAGGGCCGAACCGGAGGCAAAGGCGGATTCAATGATCATATCCTTGGAATAATATCCGGCAAGGAACGGAAAGCCGGTCAGGGCCAATGTGCCAATCACCATCAGGACAAAGGTCGCGGGAATTTTCTTTCTGAGACCACCCATTTTCCGCATATCCTGTTCATTGCTCATGGCATGGATTACAGAACCGGAGCCTAAGAACAGCAATGCCTTGAAGAAGGCGTGGGTGAACAGATGGAATATCGCCGCGCCATATGCCGATACGCCAAGCGCAAAGAACATATAGCCAAGCTGCGAACAGGTGGAATAGGCGATCACCCGCTTGATGTCATTCTGTGCCGTACCGATGGTGGCGGCAAAAATGGCCGTCGACGCCCCGATAAAGGTGACAAAGGCCAGCGCGTCCGGTGAATATTCAAAAATCGGTGACATGCGCGCCACCATAAAGACACCGGCGGTCACCATGGTTGCCGCATGGATCAATGCCGACACCGGTGTTGGCCCCTCCATGGCGTCCGGCAGCCAGGTATGCAGGCCAAGCTGGGCCGATTTACCCATGGCCCCGATAAACAGCAGGATACAGATGGTCGTGATCAGATCCAGATTCATACCCAGAAAATAGATGGTCTGGCCCTGCAATTCCGGAATTTTGGCAAATACCGTATCAAAGTCAACGGAACCGGTGACCATAAAGATGGCAAAGATACCCAGTGCAAAACCAAAGTCCCCGACCCGGTTGACCAGAAACGCCTTGATCGCCGCCGCACAGGCCGATGGTTTCTTGTACCAGAAACCAATCAGGAGATAAGAGGCCAGCCCCACCCCTTCCCAGCCAAAGAACATCTGGATAAAATTGTCCGCCGTCACCAGCATCAGCATGGCAAAGGTGAAGAAACTCAGATAAGCCATAAAGCGCGGTTTGTGAGGGTCATGGCTCATATAACCCACGGAATAGATATGAACCAGACAGGATACCGTATTGACCACCACCAGCATGACCGCCGTCAGGGTATCAACCTTGAAACCCCAGTTGAAACTCAGGTCACCGGAATTTACCCATGTCATGATGGTCACATGATCGACGGTCTGACCGAAACCAATCTGGAACAGCACGACCCACGACAGCACTGCCGAGATGACCAATGACCCGCAGGTAATGATTTGCGACCCCCTGTCACCAAGCTGACGCCCGAACAGCCCGGCAATGATTGCCGCAAGCAGGGGGCCAAAAACAATTATCTGATACATTTTATCATTATCCTTTCATCAGATCTATGTCTTCAACCGCGATGGTGCCGCGATTACGGAAATATATTACCAGAATAGCAAGGCCAATGGCCGCTTCCGCAGCCGCAACGGTCAGAATGAACATGGCGAAAACCTGTCCGGCCATATCATTCAGATATGACGAGAAGGCGACAAAATTAATATTGACCGACAGCAGAATAAGTTCCACCGACATCAGAATAATAATCACATTCTTTCTGTTAAGAAAAATACCGAAGATGCCAATGGTAAACAGCATGGCAGCAACGATCAGATAATGCGCAAGTCCGATTTCCATCATATATTCCCTACCCTAAACCCTGACCGGGTTTAACTTTAACGATCTTATAGGCATCTGCGCGACGCCGCATGACCTGTTCATTGATATTCTGTTTCTTGACGCCGGGCCGCCTGCGATGGGTCAGCACAATGGCCCCGATCATCGCCACCAGCAAAATCAGGCCCGCCAGTTGAAACAGGAAAGCGTATCTGGTGTAAAGCAGACTGCCCAGGGCCTCTGTATTTGTCATGGTTTCAAGTGCCGGTGTCGCCGTCGCCGGGTCAGTGATAACAGGCGCGCCAAGCCCCCAACCCAACCCAACCAGTCCCAGTTCCACCAGCAGAATGATCCCGATCAAGCCGCCGATGGGCAGGTATCTCTGAAAGCCCTTGCGCAGTTCGCTGTAATCAATATCCAGCATCATCACCACAAACATGAACAGCACCGCCACCGCGCCCACATAAACGATTACCAGTATCATGGCGATGAATTCCGCCCCCAGCAGCACAAAAAGCCCGGCAGAATTAAAGAAGGCCAGGATCAGATACAACACCGAATGGACCGGGTTGCGGCTTGAAATGACCATAATCGCGGAAAATACCGTGACGGTGGCGAAAAGATAAAAGCATAATGTATAAATCATGTTCCCTACCTGTATGGTGCATCAAGTTTAATATTGGTGGCGATTTCCTGTTCCCACATATCGCCGTTTTTCAGCAGTTTTTCCTTGTTATAGAAAAGCTCCTCGCGGGTTTCGGTGGCAAATTCAAAGTTGGGGCCTTCCACAATGGCTTCCACCGGGCAGGCTTCCTGACAATAGCCGCAGTAAATACATTTGGTCATGTCAATGTCATAGCGCGTGGTGCGGCGCGAACCGTCTTCGGCCTCGGCCGCCTCGATGGTGATGGCCTGGGCCGGGCAGATCGCCTCGCATAATTTGCAGGCAATACAGCGTTCCTCGCCATTGGCATAACGGCGCAGGGCATGTTCGCCCCGAAAACGCGGGCTCAGTGGTCCCTTTTCATAAGGATAATTGATGGTGGCCTTTGGCCGGAACATATAGCGGAATGTCAGCCACATGGCTTTGACAAACTCACTGAGCAGAAAGGTTCGGGCGGCATGTTTGAGAAGTGTCATATCATTTATCCCCTTATGCCGGAATCTTGTCAGTCAATAACAGGAAAAATCCGGTTAAGACGACCCAAAGTAATGAAAGCGGCAAAAAGACTTTCCAGCCCAGACGCATCAGCTGGTCATAGCGGTAACGCGGCACCGTTGCCTTGACCCATGCGAACACAAAGAACATGAAGAATATCTTGCCAAAAAACCAGATCCAGCCCGGAATGAGATAAAGCGGTTCCCAATCCACCGGCGGCAACCATCCGCCAAGGAACAGGATACTGGTCATGGCGCACATAAGGATAATATTGGCATATTCACCGAGGAAGAACAGCGCGAAAGCCATGGAGGAATATTCCACCTGATAACCGGCGACGATTTCCGCTTCGGCTTCGGGCAGATCAAAGGGCGGGCGATTGGTTTCCGCCAGTGCCGAAATGAAAAATACGATCATCATGGGAAATAATGGTGTGAACCAATAGCCGTTAACACCCATGAAGGTATCTTTCTGGGCCATGACAATCTCGCTCAGGTTCAGCGACCCGGCGCACATCAGCACTGTGACCAGTACAAAGCCGATGGATACCTCGTAAGACACCATCTGCGCCGAAGAACGTAACGCCCCAAGGAAGGCATAACGTGAATTACTGGCCCAGCCGGACAGGATAATACCGTAAACCCCAAGGGATGATATGGCGAATATATATAATATACCCACATTCAGGTCGGCCAGAACCATACCCGCATCAAAGGGGATCACTGCCCAGCCCACAAGAGCCAGCAGAAAGGTCAGCGCCGGGGCCAGCAGAAATATAAATTTATTGGCACTGGCCGGAATGATGGTTTCTTTCAGGAACAGTTTCAGACCATCGGCAAAGGATTGCAACAATCCCCACGGCCCCACCACATTGGGTCCGCGCCGCATCTGCATCCCGGCCCAGACCTTGCGGTCCATATAAACGCTCATGGCCACCGCAATCAGTAGCGGCAGCACAATAGCCAGAATACCGACAACAATGCCCGAAATTGTCGCAAGCCACGGCACGAGCGTTACCCCGAAAGCCCATTGGAAAAATTCAACAAGTAAATCAGCCATTGATTGCCTCTGCCTCCGCTACAAATTTCGCGCCTTGGTAAGCATTGCTGCATTCCGCCATAACCTTTGAGGACCGCGCGATCGGGTTGGTCTGATAAAAGTCACCGATCAGGTTTGTGATCGGCACGTCGGATGTCTTTGCCTTGACACCAAAATCGGCCCATGTTTCAGATGGCCGTTGATCCTGCTGAGCCAGATGGGGATATTCGGCAATCATTTTTGCCCTGAGTTCCGCAATATTGTCATAGGGCAGGCTATGCCCAAGCCGTTCCGACAGGGCCCGGAGTATGGTCCAGTCTTCCCGTGCCTCGCCCGGTCCGAAGATAACCCGCTGGGCCAATTGCACCCGGCCTTCCATATTGATGTAAGTGCCCGGTTTTTCCGTATAGGCCACGCCCGGCAGGATTACATCGGCATATTTTACGCCCTCGTCCCCGTGGCTGCCCTGATAAATCACGAAGGGTTTTTCAAGGCGCGATGTATCAATTTCGTCAGCCCCAAGGTTAAAGACCACATCAATATCACCCGAAGCCGCCCGGTCCAATATACCGTCCATGCCGCCGTCCGTGACCAGGCCAAGGTCCATGGCCCCGACCCGGCTTGCCGCCGTATGCAGGACATTAAAACCGTTCCAGTCATCGCTGACCATGCCGTATTTATCGGCAATGTCATGGGCGAGCTTTAATATGGCCGTGCCGTCCTTGTGGCCGACCGCGCCGGAACCCAGAATAATCATCGGCTTTTTGGCGGTTTTCAATGCCTTGGCAAAATCACCCTTGCCCGCCAGAATATCTTCCAGTGCCTTGACCCTATTGCCCAGATGTTCCACCGGGTAGGTCAGCTTTTCAACTTCACCCATAGAGGCAATGGGACCGCGCCCTGACAGATAACGCAGGCGGATATTCAGCACAGCGGCTTCTTTACGCGGGTTGGTCCCCACCAGCAGACAGGCATCGGCCTCGTCAATGCCGGCAATACCGGAATTAAACAGATAGCCAACCCGGTGTTTGCCGCCATATTTGGCCCCGTCCTGACGGCAGTCAACAACGTCGGACCCCAGTGCCGCCATCAAACCCTTCAGGGCATACATGCTTTCCAGATCACAAAGGTCACCGACCAGAGCGGCAATCTTTTTACCCTTCACATTATCTGTGATGGCCGCAAAGGCCTCATCCCATGAGGCGGGCTGTAATTTCCCGTCCCGGCGCACATAAGGCGTATCAAGACGGTTATATTTCAGGCCATCAACAGCATGGCGTGTCTTGTCGGAAATCCATTCCTCGTTAACATCTTCATGAAGACGCGGCAGGAAACGCATCACTTCCCGGCCCCTTGCATCGGCGCGGATGCTTGACCCCATGGCGTCATGAACATCTATGGTTTCCGTTGATTTCAATTCCCAAGGCCGGGCCGCAAAGGCATAGGGCTTGTTGGTCAGGGCACCGACGGGACACAGGTCAACCACATTGCCCGACAGTTCGGACGCAAAGGGCTGTTCCAGATAAGTGGTGATTTCCATATGATCGCCGCGACCAATCCCG
>UOEJ01000050.1_pt1 | contig 11342 bp, 9 predicted proteins | sample 1989191 | NCBI WGS metagenome assembly UOEJ01 (sample SAMEA4712195, study PRJEB27164) | hydrothermal vent metagenome | biome: marine basaltic hydrothermal vent biome; feature: marine hydrothermal vent; material: mineral | place: Pacific Ocean | collected 2011-06-14/2011-07-23 | depth 1719 m | reverse complement strand
TCATGATCAACTGGGTCAGGTGATCTGGATCGTGGCCGGTCCAAAAGACAACAGAAATCTGGATGTGGAGGGCATTATGGCCTACTGTCGGGCGGAGATGCCCGGCTATATGGTGCCTCAGAAAATCATAGAATGGAAAAGTCTGCCGAGGAATGCCAATGGCAAGGTTGACCGCAAGGCAATTTCCGCGCAACTTGAAAAAGAAGAAGAAAATGGCAAAAGTGGAAAAGAAAAAACCTGAACATGCCCCGATCACCGGTTTTCCGGTCCGGGACGGGGAACTGACCATTGGCGGAATTCCAGTCAGCCGGTTGGCGCACCGGGTGGGCTCAACGCCTTTTTATGCCTATGACAGGGCGTTGATTTCGGCGCGCATTGCCGAAATGCGTAAATATCTGCCGGATAGCCTCAGGCTGCATTATGCCATGAAAGCCAATCCCATGCCGGCGGTGGTTCAGCATTTGAGCCGGATCGTTGATGGTCTTGACCTGGCATCAGTCGGGGAAATGGCCACAGCACTTGACACGGGCATGGACCCGTCACTGATCAGCTTTGCCGGCCCCGGAAAGAGCGAACAGGAATTGTCACAGGCCATTGCCGCCGGTGTTGTCATCAATATGGAATCCCCCCGTGAAATGGAAAATATTGCCCGCCTGTCTGAAATGCAGGGTATTGGCGCAAAGGTGGCCATTCGGGTAAACCCTGATTTTGAGCTAAAATCCTCTGGCATGAAAATGGGTGGCGGCCCGAAACAATTTGGTGTCGATGCGGAAGATGTTCCGGAAATGCTGGGGCGGCTTGCTGATCTTGGCCTGACCTTTATCGGTTTTCATATTTTCAGCGGCTCGCAAAACCTTAACATGGAAAGCCTGCTGGAAACCCAGGAGAAAACCCTTGACCTGGCGGTAAATTTATCAAAATATGCCCCAACTGCCCCGAAAAAGGTCAATATCGGCGGTGGCTATGGCATTCCCTATTTCCCCGGTGACAAAGCTCTGAATCTGGAGATTCTGGGCAGGGGACTTTCAAAACTTCTGGATAAATTCAAAAATGATCTGCCTGAAACGGAAGTGGTTATGGAACTTGGCCGTTATATGGTGGGCGAGGCCGGGGTCTATGTGACCAAAGTAATCGACAAGAAAGTCTCACGGGGGGAGGTATATCTGGTTGCCGACGGGGGGATGCATCATCATCTGGCGGCTTCCGGTAATTTTGGTCAGCTCATTCGGAAAAATTATCCGGTTGATATCGTTCAAAGAAATAAAACTTCGGAAAAACAGCAGGTTAACGTTGTCGGTTGTCTTTGCACGCCACTGGATCGGCTGGGGGATAAAATGACCTTGCCACTGGCAGAGGTTGGTGATTATGTGGTGCTGTTTCAGTCCGGGGCTTATGGCCTGTCGGCAAGCCCGACGGCATTTCTGGGGCATCCGGCACCAAAAGAAGTGCTGATATAAAAATGAGTGAGGATAGTAAGTTATGACCGGGATTAGTGGCTGGGTCGGGGCATTGGACAGGGTAAATAACCCAGAAGAAATAATAACCGGAATGGCAAACCGCCTGTCACGGGGCGATCATGATCGCCATTTTCTGGAAAATCTGAAAAAGACTTCCGGGCCCGACGGGGGCGTGGCCCTTGTGTCCCGCTATGACTTTAATAATATTGCCATATTGGATGATTTCCATGCCACCGTTTGCGGTAAAGTTATCTGGCAGAACCCCACATTGAAATCCCTGGCAGAGGAACAGGGCGATGCCTGTGCGCTTATCGAAGGATATAAAAGATATAACAGCAACGTTCTGAAGGATATGCAGGGGGTCTGGTCCATGGCCCTGATTTCCCCGAAAAGGAAAATGGCTCTTATCGCGGTGGATCGTATGGGGGTTTATCCCATGTGTTTTGGTCTGGGCCGGAAAAATGAATTTGTCTTTTCCTCGGTCACTGACGGGGTGCGGGCATTCCCGGATTTCGTGGCGACCATAAGTCCGCAGAATATCTATAATTATCTATATTTCTTTGTGGTTCCTGCCCCGACGAGTATTTTTGATGAAATCTCCAAACTGGAAGCGGCACAATTTGCGCATTTTCAGGAAGGAAGCATCACCACCGGCTATTATTGGCAGATGCCCTATACCAGTGAAAAAAGCGGTGATCTTGAGGACTGGTCGCAGCGCCTGAGGGAGCAGCTGGACAAAAGCATATGCGTGTCTCTGGACGGGGTTGATGCCAACAGGGTCGGCGCGTTCCTGAGCGGGGGGCTTGACAGCAGCACCGTTTCGGGATTGATGATGAAACATAATGGCGGGGGGAAAAGCTTTACCATTGGCTTCGATGATCCCAAATATGATGAAAGTGAATTTGCCCGGATTGCCGCAGGACATTTCAATACCGACCATAATGAATATTTTGTTGTCCCTGATGATGTTACTTCCATTCAGGAGAAAATAGCTGAAATTTATGATGAACCTTACGGCAATACCTCGGCTGTACCGGCTTATTATTGTGCAAAAATGGCCAAAGAACAGGGGGTTGATATGTTGCTGGCCGGTGACGGCGGCGATGAATTATTTGCCGGAAATGACAGATATGTATCAATGCAAACCATTGAAAAATATGGTATCATTCCGCGCGTCATCAGAAAGGGATTGATGGAGCCGGTCTTTTCCATTCCGGGAATGGATCGTTTGCCGGTATTTTCCAGGGCATGCAGCCTCTCAAAGCGTTATGCCATACCCATGCCGGACCGTCTGTATTCCTATGGTTTTTTCTTTGACAAGAAGCCGGAGAGTATTTTTAACGAGGATATGGCCAGGGAAATCAATCCCGATTTGCCGCTCGAAATAATGCGGAAAAAATATTATTATGATGATGACAGCCAGATGTTGCAGCGTATGATGCATCTGGATTTGCAGCTTACGTTGGCGGATAATGACCTGCGAAAGGTAAATCGCATGTGTGATCTGGCCGGTATAGAGGTTCGATATCCGTTTCTGGATTCAGAACTAGTTGATTTTTCGGCATCTGTGCCAACGGATATTCTGTTGCATGGAGGTGAGTTAAGGTTTTTCTTCAAGCATGCCTTGAAAGATTTCCTGCCGGAACAGGTGATAACCAAGGAAAAACACGGCTTTGGCCTGCCTTTTATGACCTGGATACATAAGGACAAAAAAATTTACGAACAAATAACCGATAATCTTGCGGATTTTCGCAAACGCGGTTACTTAAAAGACAGCTTTATTGATGAAGTCATCAAAGCCTGTCAATATCCCGACGGAAGCTCGGCAGGTGGTTTTAGCTGGGATGTTGCCATGTTGGAAATCTGGCTTAAAAAACATATTTAGAATTTAAAAAAATGATATCGGGGCAATGTTATTATCAAAATCAAGATTTACGGCATTCTTATATTTGTATTATCCTTGTTATTTGAGTAGAATGGAGGGGCCTTTAATGCTTTATAAGCGTATTTGGGGATAATGTTGGTAAATTTATATGCTTACGGGGAAAAAATCTGATTTATTTGCAATAATTTAACCTATTCAGATTATCCAAGTATCAGCGAGTGCCGAAAATCCGGATTGGTGAGTAGGCCATATTGGTGAGTAGGCAAGAGACAGACCAAAATATAATGGAAGGGAAATAAACCGTGATTAAAAACTTTTTCAAACCTGAGATTATTTCTCAAGGAATAAAATATTGTATCGTCGTTATCGGTGCATTGATTCTGGCAAGCTGTGCAGGTGGTAGCAAGAATACACTGCCCTCTGCACAATTTGTGCCGGCAGAAGAGGGCCCCGGCCCGCAGTATGTTGTCGGACCACTGGACAGTCTGCAAATTTTTGTATGGCGAAATCCGGAACTTACCACATCAGTTACGGTGCGGCCGGACGGACGTTTTTCTGTGCCACTGATCGATGATATGACAGCAACGGGACGGACACCGACGCAACTGGCCAGGGATATTGAAAAGAAACTCTCTGAATATATTCAAAGCCCGATCGTAACTGTAATCATATCAGGATTTCAGGGGCCATTTGCCCAGCAGGTCCGGGTTGTCGGATCCGCAACATCACCCCAGGCAATCGCATATCGGGCGAATATGACGCTGCTTGATGTCATGATCACTGTTGGCGGGGTTACTGAATTTGCCGCTGGCAATCGTGCCACTCTGGCGCGTGTTGAAGGCGGGGTTCAAAGGGAATATGGTATTCGCATTGATGACCTGATCAGAGACGGTGATGTCAGCGCCAATGTAAAAATTAACCCAGGTGATGTGATTATCATTCCGGAAAGCTTCTTTTAAGTTTAATGGTCGGGTGATGGTTAAAATATATTGATCGGTTTTAACCATCACCTGCCAGCAATAACAGTAGTTGATCAGGTAGAAAAATGAGTACTAGGATAACATGATATGAACGAGGTATATCAACAGCTTATCTCGATATTATACGGGGTTTGGAGAAAGCGTATAATTGCAATTTCCGTGGCATGGGTAATATGTGTTGTGGGCTGGGTGTTTGTTGCCCAAGTCCCCAACAAATATGAATCGGAAGCCCGTATTCATGTTGATGCAGAAACTTTTCTCAAGCCGTTGCTTGGGCGGATGGCTGTGCAGAATAACATATATAATCAGGTCGCCATGATGCGCCAGACGTTGATCAGCCGGCCAAATATTGAAAAAGTCATTCGAATGACTGATCAGGATCTTCTGATTAATAATGATGAAGAGATGGAGGATAAGATCAATGAAATTATGGATGGCGTCAATATAGCCATTCAGGCGGCGAATCTGTTTTCCATCTCTTATATACATGAGGATCCGGCCATCGCCAAAAGCGTTGTCCAGTCGCTACTGAATATTTTCATGGAAGATAATTTCGGTCAAAACAGAAGAGACCTGACGTCTGCCGTCCGCTTTATTGAGGATCAAATACGCGAATATGAGGAACAGCTTGAAATTTCCGAGCAGAAAGCAATGGAATTTCGCCAGAAAAATATGGCTTTCCTGTCTGATAAAAGCTATTTCGAAAAACTTCAGATAAGTATGGCAGAGGTTAACGGGGTCAAACAAAACCTGAAGGAATATCAGAATCGCCGGAAGCAGATCGCAGAAAGCCTGAATAATATTCCATCCTTCATTCCCTCCACAGGGATGGGGCCAGCCCTGCGGGGCGGGGCCTCCTCGGCATCGGCACTTCAAGGCCGGATTAACCTCATGGAAGCCCGTCTGGATGAGCTTTATGTCCGTGGCTATAAAGATCAGCATCCCGATGTTCGCATTGTTATTAATCAGCTTGCCAGCCTCAGGGAAAAGCATGAAAAGGAACAGGCCAGATTTGACACTGCCCTGGCCAATAATGATACCAAGACTTTACAGGCCACCGGCGGGGTAATGCCAAATCCGGTTTATGATCAGATGAGTGTCAAATTATATGATCTGGACGGTGAAATTGCCAGTCTGGAATCACGTCTGGCGGACAGGGTGGCGGTGACAAAACAGCTTCAGTCCATGGCTCATCGAATTCCGGAGGTGGAAGCCGAACAGGCCAGGCTTAACCGCGATTATGATATTTTGAAAAAGAATTATAATGAAATGCTGGCCAAGCGTGAATCTGCCAAAATATCTTCTGATCTTGAAACGAATACAGACCGTGTGCGTTTCCGGGTTATCGATCCGCCCCAGGAGGCAAGAGAACCTTCCAGCCCGAACCGCCTGTTGCTGGTCATTGGTGTTCTGGTTGCCGGGTTGGGTGCGGGTGTGTCCGTGGCGTTTGTTTTAAGTCAGATGCATGCAACATATTCCATAGAACAGAATTTGAGAGATAAATTTCCCTATCCTGTGCTGGGCTGTATTTCAATTCTTCGTTCCACTGAAGAATTACAGCTTAACAAGAGAAAACTTATTATGTTTTCCATTATGATGGTGGGTCTTTTTGTCTCCAGCATCAGTGTCTATGTCGTTATGATGCTTATGTATTCACCAACAGTTTAAATTTATCTCGTAATTTACTAGGGTTAAAATAATGAGTTTGATTGAAAAAGCAGCCGCGAAGCTAAAAAAGAGTGAAAGCCTTGTTGAGCGTGCCGCAAAGAAAATTAAGCATTCGTCAATTGTCAAAAGCGAAAACGCGGCATCCGGAGAAGAAAAACAGGCGGCTCCGGTTTTGAAGTCTGCCCAGATGCCCGTGGATGAAAAAGCTGTAAAAAACAGTGCCCATGTTGAATTGAATTTTGGTGTTCTTGAAAAAAATAATATTATAATTGATGACGATATGAACTCTTCTGTTACAACAGAAGAATTTCGTATTGTGAAACGCAGCCTGTTGTTGAATGCTTTTGCCAAGGGTGATTCTGCCATAAAGAATGGCAACATCGTTCTTGTTACCAGTACACAGCCGGATGAGGGTAAAACATTCTGCGCGATAAGCCTGGCTATGAGCATGGCTGCGGAACGTGATCTGACAGTGCTTCTGGTTGATGCGGATGTTTCCAAATCGGATGTGCTGAATACACTGGGTATTGAAGGCAACAAGGGCCTGATTGATGTCATTGAAGACAAAAATATGGACCTTAGTGAATGTCTGTTAAAAACAAATATTCCCAACCTGACCATTTTACCGGCCGGCAAGAAACACAAGCTTACCACGGAATTACTTGCCAGTGAACGTATGGGCGAAATAATTGACGAAATTGCCAGAAGATATCGGGACCGTATCATCATTATTGATTCACCTCCGGTACTGGCCAGCAGCTCGGCCTCCGTTTTAGCTTTGCATGTGGGACAGATACTATATGTTGTAGAAGCAGAAAGAACCCGCGAGGAGGAATTGAAGGACGCGCTTAAGATGATTGAAAAAAGCAAAAATATCAATTTTCTTTTAAATAAAACAAGATTTACCGCAGGTAGGAAGAAGTTTGGTTCTTATTACGGCTATGGATATAATTGAGATAACATGAGGGCGGGGAAATATGTATAACAATAAAAAATTGATACAATTGCTGTTGTCAACGGTGCTTTTATCGGGGGGTGCCATAAATACCAATGCGGCAAGCTGGCGGATAGAGCCGGCGATTGTGGTGTCTGAAACCTATACGGATAATGTTGATCTGGACGCCAGTTCCCAGCAAAGTGATTTTGTAACGCAGGTTTCGCCGCAATTTCTCATTACGGGGGACGGGGCGCGTCTGAATACATCCATCAACTATGCGGCCAATTATTTTTATTATCCGGGGGATGATAATGGCAAACATGACTTGCGCCATAACCTGCAGGCAAACCTGTCCAGTGAATTGATCAGTGAAACATTATTCATTGATGGTTCAGCAAATATCAATCAGCAATTTCTTGATCGCAGGCAGGCTATTTCGGCGACACAGGTCAGCAGAACGCAAAATCGCCGTACTGTTCAAACCTATCAGGTATCACCCTATCTTGTTCACAGGTTCGGGACATGGGCTACGGCACAATTAAGATATGATTTTCGACATGTTCGTATTGCCGCCGATACACTGCAAACCAGCCCGGATACATTTTTTGGCAATTCCCTGAGCAATATAGGAAGTTTTACCATTTCGAGCGGCCGCTATTTTTCTAAATTGAACTGGACACTTCTGGCGGAATACAGGACGGAAGAAAGAGAGAGTTTTTCTGATTATGATACGACAACGGCGCGGGCAGACTTCTCATACCAGTTGACACGTATATTTGCATTGCTGGGTAGTATTGGTTATCAGGACCGGGAGGCAACCGGCTCATTTGCAAATTTTAAAGGATTAATATGGGATGCGGGTTTTCGACTTGTTCCGGGACCCAGAACATCTATTTCATTCAGATACGGCAATCAGTATAACGGCGATACATTCTCACTGAATGCCCAATATAAAATTACCGCGAAAGACGCTATAAATCTGTCTTATACGGATAGAATTCAAACCTTTCAATCCTTTGCATTTGACAATAATGACGGGGTGAATATTAATTTGCCGGAAGGCAGTGATTTTATCAGTGGTGATCTGACCCGCAGAAAAGACTGGAGATTTTCGATAAGTGGAACAAGAGGCCGTACCGGTTATTCTGCATCGGCTTTTTACAGCAACTACATATCTGACAGAACGGTACTGGATGAAAAAAGATACGGCGGGTCAATTTCAATAAACCGAAATTTAAACAACCGGCTAAGTATCAGCGGTGGGTTCAGCTATAATTTATCAAAATTTTCATCAGATAGTATTGAGGATAAATTCTGGAGTGCTTTTGCTACAGCCAACTATCAAATTTCCAAATCATTAATCGGTACTCTGGCTTACACCCATTCTAACCGGGATCAAAGCCGGTTTGGAAATTTGAACGGTGGCTCCAATTATATATCCTTGTCTATCAGGGCAGCAATCTAGGTGATTAATGTATACGGATTTTTACGGGTTTGAGGGTAAGCCGTTCCAGCTTACACCGGACCCCAGCTTTTATTTTGACAGTTCCACCCACCATAAAGCGATGGCGTACCTCACCTATGGATTAAGTCAGGGTGAAGGATTTATCATTGTGACCGGTGATATCGGGGCCGGTAAAACAACCCTGGTGGCTCGTCTGCTGGATGATTTGGATACGGATCATTATGTGGCGGCGAAAATTGTTACAACCCACCTTGACGCGGATGATATCCTGCGAATGGTTGCGGCGGGTTTCGGGCTGGATATTGTATCAAAGGACAAAGCCAGCCTGTTAAGTGAAATTGAATTATTCCTGCGCCGAAATCACAAAAAAGGCCGGCGGGCCCTGCTGATTATTGATGAAGTGCAAAATCTTCCGATTTCCGCGCTGGAAGAATTACGCATGCTGTCAAATTTTCAGGAAGGTGACCGGGCCCTGCTGCAGAGCTTCCTGATTGGTCAGCCGGAATTCAGGGATAAATGGGCCTTTGCCCCTGAGTTGGAACAATTGCGCCAACGGGTGATTGCCACCCATCACCTTCAGTCCATGACATATGATGAAACACGGGAATATATCCAGCATCGTTTGAAGATCGTTGGCTGGGTTGATAAACCGCTTTTTGCCGATGATGCTTTTCAGGTGATTTACCAGTTTACCAATGGGGTTCCCCGTAAACTCAACACCCTGTGTTCGCGAATTTTACTGTTTGGTGCAATCGAAGAACTGAATGTGATCGATAAGGATGTGGTCACAAATGTTATAGATGATATGGAACATGATATTGCTTCATCTGGTCCGTCCTCACAGAATAATGATAATTTTAAAACCAGACAACAAAAACAATATCCCGCGAAAGATGTATCCCTGGACAGTCTTGAGGTTGAAAACCTTAAAGAGCGTATTTACGTTCTTGAGAAATATGTGAAAATTCATGATGAAACCATCAAGGGCGCGTTGGAAATTGTCGCGGGCTTAATGGATCAGAACGAAGACCAGGGTATATAAGTTTTATGGCGGGCCTGATGAAAAACGCGATGACCGTTGACGTGGAGGATTATTTTCAGGTCGGGGCTTTTGAAAATGATATCAACCGGAAAGACTGGGATGACCTGGAATGCCGTGTGGAACGGAATATGGATGTCATTCTGGGGATGTTTGATGATCATTCGCTAAAAGCGACCTTTTTTACCCTTGGCTGGATTGCTGAACGTTATCCGCATATTATTAAACAGATTACGGATAATGGTCATGAACTGGCCAGCCATGGCATGAACCATTTCAGGGTTTCAGATCAGAACAGGGCTGAATTTATGACAGATGTCCGCACGTCCAGAGAACTGCTGGAGGATATTGGTAGCCAACAGGTAAAGGGTTACCGTGCGCCCAGTTTCTCAATCGGTGAAAAAAATCTGTGGGCTCTGGATGTTCTGCTGGAGGCCGGATATGAATATAGTTCCAGTATTTATCCCATCAAACATGACCATTATGGCATGCCCTCGGCGCCGCGTTTTGCCTTCAAGCCGATCGGGGGAAGTGATTTTCTTGAAATACCTGTCACAACGGTAAATATATCGGGACGGAAAATCCCTTGTGGAGGCGGGGGGTATTTTCGACTGTTGCCGTACTTTATCTCAAGATCATTGATGAGGCGGGTCAATGATAAGGATGGCGAGGCCTGTATCTTTTATTTCCATCCGTGGGAAATTGATCCGGAACAGCCGCGCCAGACACAGGCCGGTATGAAATCCAGATTTCGGCATTATACCAATCTTGGGGTAATGGAAGAAAAAATAAGAAAGCTTCTGACAGAATTTAACTGGGGCCGGATGGATGATATTTTTCTGAAAGGGCAGGGGTAATATTATGCAAGTTAAGATACTGGATATTTTCGGGGACTGTGCGCAGTGGGATGAATATGTCACAAATCATGGCCACGCGACCGTATATCATATGTCCGCCTGGGGCCGGGCTGTATCCCGCAGCATGGGACATAAATGTTATTATCTGTATATTGAAGATCAGGGCAGAATTTCTGGGCTTGTCCCCCTGATACATATCAAAAGCCGGCTTTTTGGCAATTCACTTATTTCGGTCGCCTTTGCCACCAATGGTGGCCCGATTTTTGATAACAGGCAGGCTCTGGATATACTTGATGAGGAATGCCGGAAATTGCGAAGTGATCTGGATGTGGATTATCTCGAATGCCGCAATATGGCGGCGGTACATGAAGACTGGCCGACCAAGAAGGATATGTATTCCACCTTTCGTAAAGATCTGTCGCCTGACAACGAAGAAAATATGAAGGCCATTCCCCGCAAGCAGAGGGCCATGGTGCGAAAAGGCATTAAATTTGGCCTGAAAGCTGTTCTTGATGATCTTCCCGATCGTTTATTTGCCATGTATTCCGAAAGTGTGCGAAATCTGGGATCACCGGTTTTCCCCAAAAAACTGTTTTTTCACCTGAAGCAGGAATATGGCGAAAATTGTGAAATTCTAACCATCGAAACAGAGCAGGGAAAAGCCGTATCCAGCGTGATGACATTCTATTTTCGGGACGAGGTGGTGCCCTATTACGGTGGCGGGACTTTTGAGGCCCGGGGTCTGGCGGCCAATGATTTTATGTATTGGTCGCTGATGGAACATGCTGTGGATAAGAAAGATTGCCGCATATTTGATTTTGGCCGAAGCAAGAACGGCGCCGGGGCCTTTAGTTTTAAAAAGAACTGGGGGTTTGAGCCGGTGCCGCTGAATTATGAATTTATTCTGAAAAATGGCGGCGAACTTCCGGATATTAATCCGTTAAATCCCAAATATCAGCTGATGATAAAAGTCTGGAAAAAATTGCCGTTGTCTGTTGCCAACTTTGTTGGACCCTTAGTTTCCAGATCGTTGGGTTAATTGCTCATACGGTAA
>UOEJ01000252.1_pt1 | contig 11374 bp, 12 predicted proteins | sample 1989191 | NCBI WGS metagenome assembly UOEJ01 (sample SAMEA4712195, study PRJEB27164) | hydrothermal vent metagenome | biome: marine basaltic hydrothermal vent biome; feature: marine hydrothermal vent; material: mineral | place: Pacific Ocean | collected 2011-06-14/2011-07-23 | depth 1719 m | reverse complement strand
AATGGCTGATGAATTTTCAACGCAACAACAAATACAGCTGGGTGGTTTATCTGGTGATCCTGTTGCTTGGCAGTGCCATCACCTATCTTGCCATCAGCATATTGGGCTATTGGCCACGGGTATTGATAGAATTTATTCTGGTGATCGGCATCATTTATTACACCCTCAGGGAATTTAAACGCTTCCTGATTTGACGGACTTTCAGATCATTCCCCCAGCACCAAAGCCGGGTTTAGGCGTTCTTTATACCAGTTCAGGCCCCAGTGGAGATGGGGGCCGGTGGCGCGGCCGGTGGCACCGACAGTGCCGATCCGGTCGCCCTGCGACAGTTTCCGGCCTTCTGTCACCGTGATTTTATCCATATGGGCGAAAACCGTGCTGACCCCGAAACCATGATCAATAATCAGGGTATGGCCGGTATAATAAAGGTCCGATACCATGGTCACCACACCGCCAAGCGGGGCCAATATCGGGGTTCCCCTGGCGGCCGCAATATCCATGCCGCCATGGGGGCTTTTGGCGGTGCCGTTCAGAATACGGTGATTGCCGAAATTACCGCTGATCCGGCCCCGCACCGGCCAGATAAAGGGGCGGCGGAAATCCTGCAGGTCACTGTTTATGGTACGCGCCGCCCTGACCCGTGCAGAATCCGCCGCAATTCTTGACAGAACTTCTTTCGGCGGCGTGACCATCTTCGGCGGCAGACCGTCAATATGCTGAACATCATATTGCTGTTTTTTGACGGTAAATCTCTGGTGATGCTCATGGCCCTCATTGTCCCGCAGCCGGAATTTTACCATCGCCCCCTGTTTCCAGTTCATGCCCACGGCAAAATAGCCCTCCGGCGAGATTTTCAGTTTTCGCTCACCGAGCCAGACGCTGTCGCCCGGCGTGACCTTGCCCACATAAAAACCGCCCTGGGTTAATTCATCGGGCAGGCCAAGCATATTTTTTGCCTGCACGTGACCCGCCATAAAGAACAATAAAACAATAGTGACCACTGTTTTCATAATAAACTGCCCTGCCTGTCATCATCTTTATTTTTACCGGGTTTTGCCGGTTTTTTCCTTGCAGGAGACTTCCCCCCCGTGGCCATGGCCGCCCTGTGACCGTCGGCAAATTCCATATCCAGCATATCACCGGATGAGATGGCCGCCGCCAGGGTCAGCGCCCGGCCCCGCTCATCCCTGATCACCGCATAGCCCCGGTCCAGCACCCTCTTGTAATTCAGGCTGTCAAACAGGCGGCCTGTGGCTTCGAAATTATGCTGTCGTCGTTCAAGGGCCTGACCCATCACCCGCATCATGCGATCGGACAGGTCATCAAAACGTTGCCGGCCAAGGGCCAGCATGTCGGACGGTTTGGGCAGCCCCCGGCTGAGCCCTTCCAGCTGTTGGGCCTTGTCCTGAACCATGCGGCGCACCGACCGGTTCAGACGGCTGTCGAAATCGCGGATGGTATAAATCAGGTCGTCGCGCACCGGCACCGCATGTTCCGCCGCCGCCGTCGGGGTCGGGGCGCGCAGGTCCGAGGCATAATCAATCAGGGTGGTATCCGTTTCATGTCCCACGGCGGAAATCAGCGGAATATCACTTGCCGCCACCGCCCGGACCACCACTTCCTCGTTAAAAGCCCACAGGTCCTCAAGGCTGCCGCCGCCCCGCGCCACAATCAGCACATCGGGTCTTGGCACCTGGCCACTGCCATCAATTTTATTAAAACCATCAATGGCCCCGGCAATCTGTTCCGCCGCCCCGTCACCCTGTACGATCACCGGCCAGACGATAACATGGCGGGGAAAACGGTCGGACAGGCGGTGCAGAATATCCCGGATCACCGCCCCGGTGGGTGACGTCACGACGCCGATGACCTCAGGCAGATAGGGAATATTTTTCTTATTCTCCTGATCAAATAACCCTTCAGACCCAAGCTTTTTACGGCGTTCCTCCAGCAGGGCCATCAGCGCCCCGACCCCCGCCGGTTCCATGCGTTCAATGACGATCTGATATTTGGACCGTCCGGGATAGGTGGTCAGTTTCCCGCTGCAGATAACCTCCAGCCCGTCTTCGGGCCGAAAGTTGAGCCTGCCTGCGACCCCCTTCCACATCACCCCGTCCAGCACCGATTTTTCATCTTTCAGGGTGAGGTAAACATGACCGGATGCGGCCTGCTTAAAGCCGGAGATTTCCCCGCGCAGACGCACATAACCAAATTTGCCCTCAACCGTGCGTTTCAGGGCCATACTCAGTTCGGTAACGCTGTATTCCGGTATGTTATCGGGGTAATCTGTCAACGGTCTTTTCACCTTGTTTCCATTTCCCGCTATGCTACAAGGAAGCTAATAATATTTAAAGGATTAATGACGATGAATATTCTGGTGATCGGTTCGGGCGGGCGGGAACATGCCCTGGTCTGGAAAATATCACAAAGCCCGTTGGTGAAGCAGATCTATGTCGCCCCGGGAAATGGCGGCATGGGGGGGCTGGCCCGTCTGGTTGACCTGAATTCATCGGACCATGATGCCGTGGTTGATTTTTGCCGCAAGCAGGATATTGGTCTGGTGGTGGTTGGCCCCGAAGCCCCGCTGGTCGGTGGGCTGGTTGACCGGCTGGAGGCTGAAGATATAACCGCCTTTGGTCCCACAGCCCATGCCGCACAGCTCGAAGGATCAAAGGGCTTTACCAAGGATATCTGTGCCAGATACAATATCCCGACCGCCGCCTATGGCCGCTTTACGGACGCCGCAAAGGCCAGGGATTTTGTATCCCGGAAAGCCACACCGATCGTTATCAAGGCCGATGGCCTCGCGGCGGGCAAGGGCGTGATTATCGCACAGAGCACAGAACAGGCCCATGCCGCCATTGACGATATTCTGGCCGGGCAGTTTGGCGAAGCCGGGGCCGAACTTGTGGTGGAGGAATTTCTGGTGGGTGAAGAGGCCAGTTTCTTTGCCCTTTGTGACGGTGATAATATCCTGCCGCTTGCCACGGCGCAGGACCATAAACAGGTGGGCGAAGGCGACACCGGCCCCAATACCGGCGGCATGGGGGCCTATAGCCCGGCCCCGGTCATGACCAGTGAAATGACCCGGCGTACCATTGACGAGATTATCCTGCCCACTGTGGCGGCCATGAAGGCAGAAGGTCATCCCTTTAAAGGTATTTTCTTTGCCGGGCTGATGATTACTGACAAGGGACCGGAACTGATCGAATATAATGTGCGGTTCGGTGATCCTGAATGTCAGGTGCTGATGATGCGCATGAAATCGGACATTGTCCCGGCCCTGATCGCCTGTGCAAAGGGTGGTGTGGACCAGATTGACATGACATGGCATGACAGACCGGCCCTGACTGTGGTGATGGCGGCAAAGGGTTATCCCGGCAGTTATGACAAAAATACCGAAATCAGGAATCTGGATCAGGCGGGACAGGTGGCGGACAGCTGTATTTTCCATGCCGGAACCAGAAAAGAGAAGGGCAGAATATTGGCCATCGGGGGTCGGGTGCTGAATGTCACCGCCATGGGGGACAGCGTATCCGATGCCAGGGACAGGGCCTATAAAGCACTGGACCTGATAGACTGGGATCAGGGTTTCTGCCGCCGCGATATTGGCTGGCGGGCCATCCTGCGGGAACAGAAATAACCGGACAATAAAAGCAACTGTTTTATTGCATTTTCATGACAATGGTGAAATTATGCCCACAGGCTTTAGCAGTTGATTCTTGAATGGAATTATAATGACCGAGATTGCAAATTCAGGCGACGATCCCGCCGCCGCTGATAATTTGGCGTTACGTATTCTTCAGTGGCTTTTTGTGTTTTTCCTGATTTACCTGCTAATTACCGCAGTCGGCATGATTGGCAGTGGTTTCAAGGGCGCATCCAAGGGGCAGGCGATGGAGCTTTTTTCCTTTGCCACCAATCCTTTTATGGGGCTTATTGTCGGGGTGATGGCCACGGCGATGATACAATCATCATCCACCGTGACCTCGATCATTGTCGGGCTTGTGGCCGGGGGGCTGCCCGTTGAAATGGCCGTACCGATGATTATGGGTGCCAATATCGGCACCACCGTCACCAATACCATTGTCAGCCTTGGCCATGTCCGGCGCAAGAAAGAATTTCGTCGGGCTTTTGCCGCCGCAACGGTTCATGATTTTTTTAATATTATGGCTGTGGCAATTTTCCTGCCCATCGAGATTATTTTCCATCCCCTGCAAAAAGCGGCGGGATATTTATCGACCCACCTTGTCGGTGGCGAAGACCTGAGCGTCAAGGGTATGAATTTCATCAAACCAATCACCAAGCCGGTTATCGCGGAATTCAGGAATTTTGCCGAAATGATTTCCGTTCAGGGAGCCAATATCCTGTTGGTATTTTTCGGCATTGCAATCATATTCATAGCCATTGTTTTCATTGGCAAATTGCTGAAAAAACTGATGGTGGGCCGGGCCAAGAAAATCATGCATGCCTCTATTGGACGCGGGCCGGTATCGGGCATCACATCCGGGGCCATCGTTACCGTACTGGTGCAGTCCTCATCCACCACCACCAGCCTGATGGTGCCGCTTGCGGGCACCGGGGTTTTCAAACTGAAACAGATTTACCCCTTCACACTGGGCGCCAATATCGGCACCACCATAACGGCACTTCTGGCGGCAACGGCCATTTCCGGCCCAACGGCCATTCTGGCCCTGCAGATTGCCCTGGTTCATCTGATATATAATACATTGGCGGTGGTATTTATTTACGGTATCAAAAGCCTGCGGAAAATACCGATTCGCGGGGCCATGTGGCTGGCCCGCATCGCCGCAGAGAAGAAAATATATGCCTTGCTTTATCTGTTTGGTATTTTCTTTGTCATTCCGGGCCTGCTGGTCATGTTACATGAAATTTTTGCTTGAAGGAGAGCATGATGGAACAGGAAGATTTCTCGTCCTTGTCAAAAAAGAAACTGAAAAAACTGATCAATGAAACACAGGATGTTCTGGATCAGCTTAAAACAGAACTGAAACATCGCAAAGAAGACAAGCAACATGATGAAATTGATCATCTGGAAGAATATTTCGAGGATGCATCACATAACCTGAGCAACCTGAAACTGTTCATCAAAAAAGTATTTTCCGAGATACGTAAGGAAAAATAATTTTTTTTGTTTGATGGGGGGAGTTTTTTTGTTTGATGGGGGATGCTCCCCCATGCCGTGGGGGCTTGAGCCCCCCCGCTCGCGTGGCTCGCTCCCCTTTTTTTGTCTGGTGGGGGGGCTACCGCTCCTATCGTCGCTACTTGAGCCCCCCCGCTCGCGTGGCTCGCTCCCCCCCGGTGGAGTTTTATCCGTATGGGACTCGGCAACCGAAGACCATAATGGTCTGAGGCAAGGCCAAGTGGCCGCCCGGAGCTTTAGCGCAGGAGGGGGAGCAGCCACGCTGCGGGGGAGTATCCCCCACCAGACAAAAAAGAGGGGGATGCCCCCACCAGACAAAAGAATCCTCCCTATTCAAATAAATTTTCTTTTTTGCCGCTTACGATGTGAATATCTCGTTGGGGGTAGGGGAATTCGACGTTGTTTTCGTTGAATTTCTGCCAGATTTTATAATAGACATCACTGGCCACATTGGATACGCCATTCTTGGCATCCCGTATCCACATGCGCAGTTCAAGGTTAATGGCACTGTCACCAAACCCCTTGATCAGCACACGCGGGGCCGGGTCATCCAGCGTGCGGGGAATCTCGTTGGCCGCCTCGACCATTAATCTCATAGCCAGATCAACATCACTCTTGTAAGAAATGCCCACCGGCAGGTGGCGGCGCACCATACGGTGGGAGAACGTCCAGTTAATCACGGTCTGGGTGACCATATCCTCATTCGGGATCAGATGCTCGCGCCCGTCACGGGATATGACCGAAGTATAGCGTCCCGCCAGCTTGTTTATCCTGCCGTAAGTGCCGGATATTTCCACCACATCCCCCGGTTTGATGGACCGGTCCATGAGCAGGATAACCCCGCTGACAAAATTGGATACCACCTTTTGCAGGCCAAAACCAAGCCCCACACCAATGGCACCGCCGAAAACCGCAAAGACCGTGAGGTCAATACCCACGCTGGATACCGCAAACAGAAATGCCGCCGCAACCAGAATAATTCGGGCAACCTTGGACAATAGCACCCGCGCTGACGGATTGACCGCCGGAACCTTTCGTAGCCAGCTCTCCAGAAAACCTGTCATCACCAATGCCAGCCAGACCAGAAAGAGCATGGTCAGCAGTCCGGTCAACATGCCGTATATGCTCACCTCTCCCTGCCCCAGCGAAAAGGTAAAGCCCTCCAGAATTTCGATGAGCGGAGAGAGCCAGCCAACAATATTCAATGCCGCCAGCCCCCAGGCAAAAGTCCGGATCAGGCGGGCGATCTCCCGACTTTCGATCAGGCCCGTCGCCAACCGGATCACAATCCACGCCAATATCAGGCTTGCCGCGATATTAAGGGCATAGCTCGCCATTTGCTGCTGGTCAGCAACGGTCTTGACAATCAGCAGCAGAACCAGCCAGATGATCAAATCATAAAGCGGAGATAATTGCGGTTTCAGACGTTGGTATATTTCAAACCGGTCCAGCCCCTGGGGAAACAGAAAACCGGACAGGCGGACAAGACCCAGACTCACCCCCCATAGCAGCAGGATAATCCCCAATTCCGCCAGGGTCTGATAGGACAAAAATGTCACATCAAGCCAGACGACCAACGCGGCAATCCATTCCTGTGCCTTTATCAAGATGTCATTCATATATACAGCTTAACGATAACTTGCCCATAAGCCAACAGTCAATTCACCGTTGCCGTCGTTCTAGCGATGCAAATATTATTAGCTATTAAGTTTGGTATTTAAGCGGGATGCGCTTGCCATATGTTAATTGCCGCCATCCCCATTCACAAGGCCCAAAAGCATATCTACTGAGCCACCAGCGACAAAAGATCATTTGCAACACAAAAAGAACTAAGCCAAAAGCATAAACCTGCGCAAAACCCAGTTCCGTTGCCAGCCCGAGGCCAACACCACTAAAAACAAGCAGTGCGATCAGGCTCTGAGTGAGATAAACGCTCAACGCCATCTTACCAATATAGCCCATGCCTTTAAAAATACGGGAAAAATAACCCTGCACATAAAGCAAACACAGTGACGCACCATAAGCAAATGCCATGGGAAACACACCGAAAATATACACGGTACTTTTCGCCATCAGGGGCATGTTTTGACCATAGGTATTCACATAGGCATATATGATAGAAATAGGCAATCCGATGAGGAACCCCCAGTTCCTGATCCGTTTAAGTTCCGGCACCCGTTCCGGCAGATTTACAAATAAACGATTACGACCAATCAATAGGCCAATGAGGAAAAGACCCAGCACTTTTGGCAGACGATTTGACATGATTAAATCGCCCCATCGCCAATAGAAACCGGCATAAAGATTTTTCCGGACAGTCTTATAGTCCCCATGTTTTTGCAATTTCGCGATATTGCTGTTTGTTAAGGGGACAACACCATAGGCTGTCATCAGCTCAATATTTTTTTCAAAAAGGGGCTGCTCTGGTTTAAAGGCACCCTCAGAAGCCACCCTCATCCCATCCAGCAAAATCGGGCTGAGCAATAAAAATACAGCAAGCAACAGAACCGTCCTGTTTTTTAGCCTGTTAAACAGGGGCAGGCTAAAGCCCAGAACGGCATATAATAACAGAATATCCCCTTCCCACAGCAATAACGCGTGGGCAAAACCAAACAGCATCAATACAAACAGGCGGCGAAATATTATCCGTCCGCCCCCGGACTTACTGATGATCAGGGAAAAACCCAAACCAAATAACATGGAGAAAATTGTATAAAACTTTCCATCTAAAATAAAATACGTCAGAAAAGTCAGAGGCTTGTTTAATTCTGCAAATGGTAAAAGTGCTTGCTCCGCAGCAGTGAGATATCCGTAATAAGAGTGCCACTGCATATTGGCAAGCAGCACACCAAGCAAAGCGCATCCCCGCACTATATCAAGAATTTCAAATCGTTCTTTCCCCGTTTTCAGCGTTGTATTTGCCATAGCCCATTCCCTTTTCCTAATATATTACACTAGTTAAGGAATAAGGTCCAGCTGCGCTATTTCCGCCGTGACTGGAAAAAGTCCTTCAGCATTTCCGATGCCGCCTTTTCCCCGATGCCGCCATATATTTCAGGTCTGTGATGGCAGCTTCTGGCATGGAAAATCCGTGGGCCATTTTCCACCCCGCCGCCCTTTTCATCACAGGCGGCGAAATACAGCCGCCTGATCCGGGCAAAGGAAATCGCTTGCGCGCACATGGGACATGGCTCCAGCGTCACATAAAGATCACAGTTGGTCAAACGCTCATTTTCAAGCTGCCGACAGGCCGCCCTGATGGCCAGTATTTCCGCATGGGCCGAGGGGTCATGATCCTCTATCACCCGGTTCGACGCGCGCGAAATAATCTTGCCGGTGGCGCCATTCACAATGACCGCCCCCACGGGGACTTCACCCCGTTCCGCCGCTTTTTTGGCTTCTTCGAGGGCCATATCCATATATTTATTGGAATATGTCATAATTTCTTGTATTGCATCATATCACTTTATTTACAACCGAATTGCACAAATGACCGATGATAGAGAAAAGCCCGAAAAAGGCGCCCGAAAAGAAGAACGCATAGCCAAGATGCTGGCCCGTGCCGGCGTGGGGTCCCGCCGCGCCGTGGAACGCATGATTGAGGCCGGCATGGTCAAGCAGGGTGATCAGGTGATCACCACGCCCGCCACATTGATTTCTTCTGTCGAGGGTATCACCGTGGACGGCATGGAAGTCAAGCCGCCGGAGCCAACCAGAATATGGAAATATCATAAACCTGCCGGACGCATGACCACCTATTACGACCCCGAGGGACGGCCCACGGTATTTGAGGCCATGCCGGAAAACATGCCGCGCGTGCTGTCGGTGGGACGACTTGACCTGAATACGGAAGGTCTGCTGCTGCTCACCAATGACGGGGAATTATCCCGCTGGCTTGAACTGCCTTCAACCGGCTGGGTCAGAATCTATAAAGTACGTTGTCATGGTTATTTCGACCGGGAAAAGGTTGCTGAAATCCGGCGCGGGGTGACCATCGAGGATGTGGCATACCGGGGGGTGAAGATCAACATCAATGAAAGTCGGGAAAAATCCAATATCTGGCTGACCATCAGTATCACCGAAGGCAAAAACCGGGAAGTGCGCAAACTGCTGGAGTATATCGGCCTGCAGGTAACCCGGCTGATCCGCCTGTCATACGGCCCCTTTGAACTGGGTGAGATGAAGCGTGGCGACATTCAGGAGGTGACAGCACAAGACATGCTGCATCATTGCAGTGATTTTTTTCAGGGCAAGGATGTGACGGGCATCATGCCACCGGCAAACGTATCAAAATCCCGCAGCAAAAAATCCCGAAGCGGTTGGGCAAAGGCCAAACCCAAAACCAACAGCCGCCGGGCAAATAAAAAAAGAACCGACCCGAAAAGACGCACCCCAAAACACCCTGTTAAAAAATGAGGGTCGTTGGCGGCATACATCGCGGGCGCAAATTAATCCCGCCCGGGGGTAATGCCATCCGGCCCACCACGGACCGGATGCGGGAAACCATATTTAATATCCTCAGCCATTATCCGGCGGGGCTGGCTGGTACCATGGGATTGGCCGGGGCCAGGGTGCTGGATGTTTTTGCCGGCACCGGAGCCATGGGGATAGAGGCCTTGTCACGCGGGGCATGCCATGCCACTTTCTTTGACCGGGACCGGAAGGCTCTACAGCTTGTCAAGAAGAATATTGCCCTGCTTGGCCTGGAGGATATAGTCACCATAAAATCTGTCACGGCACCCCGGTTTCCACCGTCCAAAGACAGCTATGACATTATTTTTCTGGACCCTCCCTACAGGCTTGATATTATTCCTGAGGTCATCCACAGCCTGAAAGAAAATGGTTATCTGGCCGGAAATTGCATGATCATTGCCGAATATCCATCAGGCCGCATATTGGAACTGCCGGAATATTTATCCATACATAAAGAAAAGAGCTGTGGCGAGGCCCATATTTCTTTTTTGATATACACACCTTAAAATAGAAAATCTTATTTTTTTATCCCTTTTTCATTGTGCTATTTTATATTGATGGTATATAGATATATTGACTGTTCTTATGGTTGGAGGTGTCTGATATGAATTCGAAAAAGAATGACTTTATTTCCAGAAAATATGAGACGGATACGGAATATGAATATGCCGGTATGATAAATGCCCTGAATTATCTGTGTCAGGAGGCCGAGAAGGCCAACCTTGATCTTGTCTGCCTGCATCTCAACATCGCCATCGCCGAATTAAAAGAGTATCTGCCACCAAAATCCAGAGTGGGATAACCATACCGCCCGACATTTTATATTTTATTGTTAATATATTTAGCTTCGTTAACCATTTGTTAACTACATTAGGTAAACATGATAAATACTGCTAAATGGGGTATGTCATTATCTTGCTGTATTCGTTTCTTTACTGTAATTGTTTCTTTACTGTATTTGTTTCTTTACCGTATTTTTTCGTACCCGCCACGTAAACCTATACCATGGAAAAAATCATGACAAATATTCAAGAAATAGATTTCACACAGAAATCAGACCGCCAACATCAATTCTCCGGTACGATAAGTGCCTTGCAATATATTTGTCAGGAAGCCGAAAAAGAGAATCTGGAACTGGTCTGTCTGCATCTGAATATCGCCATTGCCGAATTGAAAGAATATTTACCCCCAGAATCCAAGGCGAGCTGAAATTATTTCCGGTAACGCCGGAGAAACCTGAACTTATCGACCAAACAGTTTTTCAATATCCGACAATTTCAACTCCACATAAGTGGGGCGTCCGTGGTTGCACTGGCCGGAATGAGGTGTCTGTTCCATTTCCCGCAGCAGGGCGTTCATCTCTGTCACATTGAGCCGTCGGCCCGCCCGCACACTGCCGTGACAGGCCATGGTCGAACAGACCTCGTCCAGACGTTCTTTCAGACACATGGCCTGATCAAATTCCACCAGTTCATCGGCCATATCCCGGATCAGGCCCTTGACATCCGTATCGCCAAGCAGGGCCGGTACCTCGCGCACCACCACCGCACCGTCACCAAATGCTTCGAGATACAGTCCCATATCCTGTAATTCATCCGCCCGCGCCACCAGACGGGACGCCCCGTCCTGATCCAGTTCAACCACTTCCGGGATTAACAGGGCCTGTCGCGGCACCATATTATCCAGCAGATGTTTTTTCATGGCCTCATAAACCAGACGTTCATGGGCGGCATGCTG
>UOEJ01000021.1_pt1 | contig 11499 bp, 16 predicted proteins | sample 1989191 | NCBI WGS metagenome assembly UOEJ01 (sample SAMEA4712195, study PRJEB27164) | hydrothermal vent metagenome | biome: marine basaltic hydrothermal vent biome; feature: marine hydrothermal vent; material: mineral | place: Pacific Ocean | collected 2011-06-14/2011-07-23 | depth 1719 m | reverse complement strand
AGCCCTCCACAATAACATCACGGGAATTAAGCTTTGCCCAGGCGGCGGGTAAGTCCGCCATGCTTCTGACTGTCGCCTGCCCCTTGCCGTCATAGCCGAAACGCCGGGTTTTCAGCACCGCCGGCATGCCGATCTTCTTCAGGGCTCCTGCCGCCTCATCCTGCGTCGCCACGGCCATATAGGGGGCGGTGGCAATGCCGATCCCGTTCAGAAATTTCTTTTCATGCAGCCGGTCCTGGGACACCCGCAGGACATTTGCGCTGGGGAAAGTTGGTACATACTGGCGTAATATTTCAACGCTCTCCACCGGGATATTTTCAAATTCATAGGTAACCACATCGACCACTTTGGCAAAGCGGATCAAGGCCGCCTCGTCACTATAGTCATTCCGGCTGATCCGGTCAGTGACATGTTCGGCCGGGCTTCTTTCACCGGGACAATAGATATGGACATGAAACCCAAGCTGCGCCGCCGCCATAGCCAGCATCCGGCCCAATTGGCCACCGCCAAGAATACCAACAGTCGATCCGGGGGCAAGCTTTATCATGTCAGGAAGGCTTTCTTTTTTGTCTGGTGGGGGGAACTACCGTCGCTAACTTTTTGATTCTCCGCTTTAGCAGAGCTAAAGCTAGGGCAACTACTTGAGCCCCCCCGATCGCGTGGCGATCTCCCTCTTTTTTGTCTGGTGGGGGGGCTACCGTCGCTAACGCTCCTACTTGAGCCCCCCCGCTCGCGTGGCTCGCTCCCCCCCAAACTAAAAAATCCCCACTTGGATAACTTATCCATCAACGGGTTCTTCCTTGACAGCATCAGTTTGTGCCGTTCGCCATGAGGTCAGGTTGTGGGCGACCTGTTCATCCATCAGGGCGATTATGGCGGCGGCCATCAGGCCGGCATTTTTGGCACCTGCCTTGCCAATGGCGAGCGTCCCCACCGGTATGCCGCCGGGCATCTGTACAATGGACAACAGGCTGTCCATACCGGACAGGGCCTTGCTTTCCACCGGCACACCAAGGACGGGAAGTGACGTCATGGCGGCGGTCATTCCCGGCAGATGGGCCGCACCGCCCGCCCCGGCGATGATCACTTTCAGCCCCCGGGCAATGGCCGTTTCCGCATAATCCACCAGTCGTTTCGGGGTCCGGTGAGCCGAGATAATTTTTGCCTCATATGCCACGCCCAGCTGTTCCAGAATATCCGTTGTCTGTGTCATGACATCCCAGTCGGACTGGCTGCCCATAATCACGCCGACAACCGGTTTGTTCTTGCTCATACCGCTATTCCCATTTTCAGCTTCATCAGTATTTAGCTATATCAGAAAGTTGCGGATTATAACAATCCATTATTCAGGTGCAAGCTTTCTGTCGGTCATGAACTATTGCGGGATAAAGCTTTCTGGATAAAATATGAAATTATGTTATTATAGATGCCTGATAAATAAAAAATAAGCATATCGGGTTATATCTAATGAGAGTACCAACCACCGGACCAACCGGAAGAGCCGAACCCCTGCGCCGGAAGGGTACCGTAAACAAAGTCAGTGGCGGCGGGAAAGTAACCGCGCCGTCAAGTGCACGCAATATTCAGGATTCCGCCAGCATTCTGGGCATCCCGCCCGAAGAAATGACCACCAAGGTCCGCACCGCGATCATGACATTAATGTCAGAGGTGGACAGCATGCGCAAGGATCTGGAACTGGCGCACCGGAAAATATCGGAACTGGAAAAGCTTGCCGATCAGGACAGTTTGCTGGCCATTTCCAATCGGCGGGCCTTTGTTCGGGAGATGACCCGGATGATCTCCTATTCCCAACGTTATGGCATCAACAGCTCGCTGATCTATCTGGACCTTAATGACCTCAAAAAAATCAATGACACCTATGGCCACAAGGCTGGCGATGCGGCATTGTCCCATCTGTCCAAGGTCATTGTACAGAATTTGCGTGATTCTGATATTATCGGCAGGCTGGGCGGCGACGAATTCGGCATCATCCTGCCCAAGGCCGATGAAAAAATAGCTGAAATAAAGGCCCGTTCCCTGATTAAAACCATCAACGACGCCCCACTGGAATGGCAGGGCAAGAAATTCACCCTGAAAGTGGCCTACGGCATTCATCCGCTTCTGGGCCATGAAAGCGCGGATCAGGCACTGGATAAAGCCGACCAGAATATGTATGCCCATAAGAAAGAGCTGAAAAAGAAATAACCCCGCAAGCCGTTTCTCATCAGGACGCCTTGCGTCTGATCATGGCAAGGCAGAGGAGACGATGTGTGCTTAAGCACATGAGACGAAATCTAACGATGTCCATGATCAGACGCAAGGCGTCCTAGGCGATGATATCGGGGAGCAGGTCATTTTCCAACGCCGTAATTCTGTCCCGCAGCAGAAGTTTCTGTTTTTTCAATCGCTGAATCTGGATGATATCCGATTTGCCACTTTCAATCAGGGCCTCTATCGCCATATCAAGATCCCTGTGCTGTATGACAAGCTCCTGAATTTTTTCCGCAATTTCATTATCATCCATGATCATATCTCAGGAAACATTCTTGGTCCGTGCTGTGGCGCATGTCTATTAATAGCATATTTTTCAGGGATTTACCTTAAAATTATTCTGATTTCCACCGCCGGGTCTGTTCAATATCAATATCAAACAAATCCAGCAGCCGTCCCAGAGTCTGATCAATCATATCCGCCATGGATTCTGGCCGGGCATACATGGCAGGCACCGGCGGGGCGATGACGGCCCCCATCTCTGACAGGGCGGTCATGGTGCGAAGATGTCCGGTATGAAGCGGGGTTTCCCGCACCATCAGGACAAGTTTCCGTCTTTCTTTCAGGACCACATCCGCCGCACGGGTCAGCAAAGTCGAGGTAACCCCCGTGGCAATTTCCGACATGGACCGTACGGAGCACGGCACGATCAGCATACCCCGCGTTCTGACCGAACCACTGGCGATGGTGGCACCGATATCCTCTGGTGCATGAACATGATCGGCAAGGGCCAGCACCTCTGGCAATTTCATATCCATTTCATAGCCCAGAGTGACCTTGGCCGACCGCGACATGACGAGATGACTTTCGATATCCACCTGCTGCAAAAGTTCCAGCAACCGCACACCGTAACAAATCCCCGATGCCCCGGACAGCCCGACGATAATTTTATCCTTTTTTTTGACCATGGGGGCAATTCCTTGAAATTATCAGAAAGTGATACGAAATATTACGAAACAATGCCTGCCATTATGGCAAAACTAACCCGCAATTCATAGATTTTCGTGACAAAATATAATTTTTGTGTTTTAATTTAGGACTTAATCCTTCCAATCAGGAGAACCAAATATGCCTCTAGACGCTCATCTTTCAGCACTTTCCGCAAAACATCACAAACTTGACGAAATTATCCTAAAAGAACAACACAGACCTTCCCCCGATAGCGTCGTCATCCACGAACTGAAAAAAGAAAAATTAAAGCTGAAAGACGAGATGGAACGATTTAAACAAAATATGTGACCAGCCAGAAAAAATAAATGACCGGAAAAGGTTCCCATGCGGGAGCCTTTTTCTGTTTGATCTGTAATCAACAGGAGAAACCCCGATGTTTGTCATACTGCTTAAATTTTCTGATAACAAAAGTCAGGCCAGTCAATTTATGGAAGGCCACAACGAATGGATCAAACACGGTCTTGATGATGGTGTATTTTTACTGGTCGGCAGTCTTCAGCCCAATTTGGGCGGCGGGATTGTGGCACATAATATCTCGCTGACGGACCTTCAGAACAGGGTGAATGACGACCCCTTTGTCGCGGAAAAAATCGTTAGTGCGGAAATCCTTGAAATCACCCCGTCAAAAACCGATAAACGCCTGAATTTTCTACTCAATTGAGATACCGCACAGAATTTTGGTGCAGAGTTAACGGGGCCTGCCCCCTGAAACAGATATGCTAATTATCTTCTGTTTCAGTGGTTTCGGCTGTCGCGTCGCCCGGCGGGGTTTCACCTTCGGCGGGAGGAGGGGCAGCTTTGATGACGGCGGCATCCAGTTCCCCCTGTTTGCACAGGCCCAACAGAACCGGATCAACCGGTTTGATTTCGCTCATATTCCAGTGGCTGCGTTCCCGAATGGCCAGGATTGTCGGTTTTGTGGTGCCCACCAGACGGCAGATCTGGGCATCGGAAAGTTCAGGATGATTTTTCAGCAGCCAGGCGATAGCGTCCGGCTTGTCCTGTCTTTTCGATACCGGGGTATAACGTGCGCCGCCGGAACGGGTCTTGGCCGGGATTTCGTCTTTCACCAGTTTCAAACTGCTTGAACTGTCTTTCTGACAACGTTCAATATCTTCCATGGTCAACTGACCATTGACCAGAGGGTCCAGCCCAACGATATTCTGGGCCACCTGCTCATCGGCAATGCCCTGCACTTCCAATTCATGCAAGTTACAAAATTCTGCAATCTGCCTGAAAGACAGGCTCGTATTATCGACCAACCAGACGGCAGTCGCCATTGGCATCAAAGGCTGGGTCATTTAACCTCCTACGGGATTTATTCCGTTTTTTCTGAACAAAAGATAGCAATGACATAATATAATGAAATTCATGTATCTGGCAAAGCTATATACATATTCAAAAGGTCATATTGGTTTCTGAGGAAAAGGGCAAGCAAAAAAGGCGGCCTGCATTCAAACAGGCCACCCGAAAATTATATGGCATACGGATTATAGTCCCGGCACTCGGAAAATTGGTTAATTAATAACCCATGACAGGGGAAGCACAAATGACAGCTGCCCGTCGGTCAGGCTTTCCGGTGGTGTCGGAAGCGGATTGATCCGCTTGATTAATTTTGGGATTTCCTTGTCAAATACAGCCTGTCCCGTTGGCGTGATAACCTCATGGCTTACGATGGCACCGGTACGGTCGATGCTAACCCGGACCTTTGCCCGTCCTTCGAGTTCCTTGCGCATGGCAGAACGGGGATAAACCTGTTTTTTAGCCACCAGTTTGACAATTTTCTTCTGCCATTTTTTTATGTCGTTAGCCTCTGCATGGGCAGAGAAACCGGCCATTCCAAATGAAAGTACGATGGCGGCACTTACATATACACATATTTTTGCCAAAAATTTATTCACTTCAGTAGCTCCTTACAAATATTTTCCATTATTGCTAACCTTCATCTAGTCCCAGTATGAATGTCAGCGTCTAAGCCTTGCTTCCGAATCAATATACAGAGCAAACGTAAACCGAAACTTAAAGATAAAATTTTAATTAAATAAAAACTGTCATTTTCCCGCTCTCAACCCGTTATTTTTCATAAATAAGCAGGCCGTCAGTCTCTATTATATTGACCGCACCATGGTTTAAGGATTAAATCAGTGGAATAGACATTCTGGTAAAAAATTAAATCCTAAGACAAACAAACAGGAGTTATGTCATGAAAAAAATCATTGCATTGACATTGGGCATCATATTTTCCCTGAATAATATGACCGTGGCGCAGGCAGGCAGCCCGTTAAGCGGAAATGATATTCAGCATTTCATGAATGCCATGAAGCCTTTGCAGAAATTGGGTAAAAAACATAATTTTGAGGAAAATAGCCAGGCATTTACGGCAGGCTCGAACATGAATGGTTTTTCCCCGATGACCAATTCCCTGGAAATCATCAAATCACATGAGGCCTACGGGGAATTCAAGAAGATCATCCGCGGCGCCGGTTTTTCCAACGCTGATGAATGGGCCAGTACCGGTGACCGGATTATGAAAGCCTACATGTCATTGAAAATGAATGAGCAAATGACCCCGGAAAAGATACTGGAAATGCAGAAAGGTATTGAAGAAGTCAAAAATAATGAATATTTATCCCCGGAGATGAAAAAACAAATCCTGAACAGTCTTGGCATGGCCATATCAATGGGGGGCAATATGTCCGAAGAAGACAAGGCCGACAGGCAAACCCTGAAACCCTATCTGGCGAAATTAGACCGATTATTTGAGGAAGCAAAATGAACAGAACGGAAATCATGCGTCTGCGTAAATATCTGAATGACAAATTTGAAACGCAGAAATTTGAACTGGACCCCGGCAATCAGAAAGACGGCAGCATGGAACTGCATTTTAATGGTGAGTTTATCGGAGTGATATACCGGGACGAGGATGAAGGCGAGGTATCCTATGCCCTGAATATTGCCATTCTGGAAGAAGACCTGCCGGGTGCGTCCGATGCGTCGTTAATATAGTCAGGCGATTCTTATCTCAAGTGCTGCCAACTTGATAATACGGTAACTTGCCGTTACGGCAAGCGAAGCTATGATGGTGGCAACGACAAAATCCGGCCAACCCGTTCCGGTAACAAATACCCCGGATGCGGCAATAATAATGGCAAGGTTGCCAATGGCATCATTGCGCGAACACAGCCAGACGGACTGCATATTGCTGTCCCCCACCCGGTAGCGGTAAAGCAATATTGCACTGACCAGATTGGCAATAAAAGCAATGACCCCCATCACGCCCATAATTTGATAAGACGGTATCTGACCACTGATGAAATAGTAAATCATCTGGCCATATACCCATAAGCCAAGCAGGCCAAGGCTGACCCCCTTGAACATGGCAGCTCTGGCCCGGACCGCCAGAGGATACCCCAAAGCGAGCAGCGTTATGGCATAGGTCACCGTATCCCCCAGAAAATCCAGCGCATCAGCCTGCAACGCCACGGAACCGGCAAAGAAGGCACTGCTGAATTCAACAAAAAACATAACACCGTTAATGATCAGAACAATCCATAATATCCGGCGGAAAGATTTTACTTTCAGGGCTTGTACGTCAAAATCATCATGGTCGCAACATCCTGACATTAAACCGTATCCTCCCCGTGATCTTCTTTAATATGTATTACCATATCCCGCAGCATGTCCCTTATGTGATCATCAAGGGCCGAATAAAATATCTGCCGGCCGCGCCGTTCGCTGGCTAAAATCCGCGCCGCCTTCAACAGGCGCAGGTGATGACTGACCAGAGACGGGCTTAACCCAAGGCCGGACGCCAACACACCGGCACTGACCGGACCCGCCAGACAGGCATAGACAATCCGCAATCTGCTGGCATCACCCAGCAGATGAAATATCTCCGCCAGTTCCAAGGCATCATCTTCGTATAAATGTTCCATAGCTCTTTGTACAAACATTTAAATAATTATTCAAGTATTAAATTGAAATAATATTATAACAAGAAAAATCTTTATCATTATCCTCATTTTTTCTAGGACATTCTTCGCAGCTTTCTATAGAATTCGATTCATGAATAAACTTTATCATTACTGGTTTTGTCCTTTTTCCAGAGCGACCCGTGTCGCCCTGATGGAATGGGATGTGGAATTTGACCCGGTTCTTGAAATGCCCTGGGCCAGACGTCATGATTTTCTGGCCCTTAACCCGGCGGGAACCGTGCCGGTTTTGGTGACCGAAGACGGGTTGGCCTTAAGCGGCAGCTACGCCATCCGTGAATATATGGCAGAAACCCGCCCGGACAGCTCATTGCTTGGTGACAGTCCGGCGGCACGGGCCGAAATCCGCCGCCTGATTGACTGGTTTGATGTGAAATTCAACGAGGAGGTCACCGCCCTGCTGATCACCGAGAAGGTCATGAAACGCTTTCTCAAGCTGGGTGAGCCACAGGCCGAAAATATCCGTTGTGCCAGCACCAACCTGAAACAGCATTTGAAATATATTGAATATCTGGCCGAACGCCGCAACTGGCTGGGGGGGGATGAGATATCCCACGCCGATATCGCGGCGGCCGCACATCTCAGTTGCATAGATTATCTGGGCGATGTGCCGTGGGAAAATTACCAGGGGGCAAAGGACTGGTATGCCCGTATCAAATCACGTCCGTCGTTCCGGCCCCTGCTCAAAGACCTGATCGCCGGATTGCCACCGGTGGCCCATTACAAAAATCTCGATTTTTAAATTCCATGCCTGTCCCGTCAAATGCCAAGGACCATATCATCAAAGCGGCACTGGATGCGGGTTTTGATGTGGTTCGGATCACAGACCCGTTCGGCCTGAAACCGAATGCGGCCTATTTTCAGCAGTTTCTTGACAAACAGCATCATGGCCAGATGACATGGATGACGGAAAAGGCCGACCGGCGGTCAGACCCCCGCACCCTGTGGCCCGATGTGAAAAGCATCATTTTACTGGCCATGAATTACGCCCCGGATCAGAACCCGCTTAACATTTTAAAATTTAAAAACCATGGTAATATTTCCGTTTATGCCCGGGGCAAGGATTATCACGATGTGGTCAAGAAGAAACTGAAACAGGTGGCCCGCGACCTGCATAGTACCTTTGATGCCGAGGTCAAGGTCTTTGTGGATACCGCCCCGGTGATGGAAAAACCCCTGGCGGCGAAATCCGGCCTTGGCTGGCAGGGCAAACATACCAATCTGGTCAGCAGGGATTTTGGTTCATGGCTGTTTCTGGGCAGTATTTTCACAACGCTGGAACTGGAAGCGGACCCGCCGGAAGGAGATCATTGCGGAAGCTGCCGGAAATGTCTGGACATCTGCCCGACCAAAGCTTTCCCCGGCCCGAACCAGTTGGATGCCCGGCGCTGCATATCTTACCTGACCATTGAATATAAAGGCCATATTGCAGAAGAATTCCGGAAACCCATGGGCAACCGCATATATGGCTGTGACGATTGTCTGGCCGTCTGCCCGTGGAATAAATATGCCAAAAAGCTGGATGAGGCGGCTTATCTGCCTCGCGTTGAGCTGACCTTTCCGGAACTGGGTGATCTTGTGGAACTGGATGATGCCGCCTTCCGGCAGGTTTTTTCCGGATCACCCGTCAAACGCATCGGGCGGAATTATTTCATCCGCAATGTGCTGATCGCCATTGGAAATAGTGGCAATTCCGTTTTTATTCCGAAAGTGGAACGAAAGCTCACCGACCCCGCCCCCGTCGTCCGGGCCATGGCCGTATGGGCGCTCCGTCAATTATGCGACGTAAAACAGTGGGAACGGCACAAGGCAGAACACGTCACATCCGAAATGGATGAAAATGTCCACAAGGAATGGAGATGATTACTCCACCGTTAACAGGCCGATATTGGTTCGGGCCAATCGAGCATATTCAGTATCCGGATACTGATTAATAATTTTCTGCCAGACCAGTTTTGCTTTCAGTTTCTGACCCGTTGCCCGAAAGAGGATACCCTGTTCCAGCATCATATCTGCCAATGACACCTCAGGATCTTTTTGCGCCAGCCGCAGAGCCATTTTCAAATCCAGACGGGCTTTCAGAAATTGATTCTTTTTGCGGTGAGCCTTGGCCCGTTGCAGAAAACCCTCAAAACGCCGGGCATCGCTTTCAATGGCAAGGGTAAGGTCTTCGATGGCGGATTTATACTGGCGGCGCATTATCTGCAACGTCCCGCGCGCCAGATATAATTCATACAGCAGGTCATGATTATTGGCCGGAAATGAAGTCTGCAGAGCCGATGACAGGGCTGAGCTATAAGCCATATAGGATTTGTCATATTCCCCCGCCACCTTCCAGGCCAGTGCCGCCTGTCCATAGATATCTGTCTTCAGCTGGTTATTTCTCCGGGTCATTTCAGGATTGTTTGTTGCCGCAATGGTCAAATCATCTGCCAGTCTTTCCAGCAATCCGGCGGCATCGGCAGCCTGCCCCATGGCAAGCAATCCAAGGGCCTTGCAATGGCCGGCCGGAACCCCGCCGGAAAAACCGTCCTCACCGCCAAAAATCCAGTCGTTGGCATATGTTACCGCTTCGGCCCAGTCTTCTGTGGCATCACTTTGCACCAGTGCCATACATTTCCGGTATTTTTCGGCTTCGCTTTCCGTGGCGTATGACGGGGACATTAAAATCCCGCCAGAGGCTATACCGGTGATTATAAAAAACAATATATATTTCATTTGCAGCAATATGACCGTAAAATCATACAAGATCAAACGGATCATTGACGTCTGGAATAAAAAATGAAAAAAAAGCTGTTCTGTTTCGGTTTGGGCTATAGTGCCCGAAACCTTGTCCAGCATCTGAAACAACAGGATACAGGCTGGCAGTTTTCCGGCAGTTGCCGTCAGCAGACCGACCGGGATGCGGCCCATATCTTTGACGGTAACAGCCCCATGGTCAACAGTGCGGAAATTCTGTCAGATATCACCCATATGCTGATTTCCATACCGCCACAGAATATTGACCCGGTCCTGCACCACCATGGCAGGGAAATTTCAAAACTCAAAAACCTGAAATGGCTGGGGTATTTATCCACCACCGGCATTTACGGCGACCGGGGCGGTGATTGGGTTGACGATAACAGCCCCCCTGCCCCGACCTCGGCACGCGGACGGCAAAGACTGAAAGCAGAAACGGGCTGGCTTGAATTATTTCATGATCATGGACTGCCGGTTCATATCTTCCGGCTGGGCAGCATTTACGGGCCCGGCAAAGGCCAGCTGGCCAACCTTCTGGCCGGAGGTGTGAAAAAAATCATTCAGCCGGGCCAATATTTCTCCCGCATCCATGTGGCGGATATCATGCAGGTTTTGACAGCCTCGATACAATCCCCCAATCCGGGGCGAAGTTATAATGTGGTGGATGACCTGCCCACCGCCAACGCGAAAGTCCTTGATCATATCTGTGACCTGCTGGGCCGCCCGCACCTGCCGCCGGTAAATATTAATGACACAGAAATATCTCCCCTGATGAGGAGCTTTTACGGGGAAAACAAACGGGTTCGAAATGACCGCATCAAACAGGAGCTTGGCGTCACCCTGAAATACCCCACATACAAAGAAGGCTTCTCGGCATTGATCAGGAATTTATAAGACCAAAAGCCCGAACCGGAAAAGTACCCATACCGGCGACTTTTACCGGAACCGCAAAAAATTTAAATCCTGTTTCCGGCAAATCCCCAAGGCGTGTCATATGCTCAACAATGGGAATATCCGCCCCCAGCAGAGTTGAATGCACCGGACGGGAATTGCCTCTTGTATCATCAATATTATGGGAATCAATCCCCACAAGATGCGCCCCCTGATCCCGCAGATATTCTGCGGCGGCTTGATTTAAATAGGGGTAATCCTCAAAATACTGATCACTGCCCCAGTGCTCGGACCAGTCGGTGCGGATCAGAACCGCCTTTCCCTTTATATCCATACCGGAAAAATGTGCCGGCGTTATTTCCCGTACATCCGGGCCAACATTGATCACCAGCCCGTCCAGATTGGCCAGACTGGAAAGGTCCAGTTCCGACAGGTCTTTGCCTTCCTCAAAACGATGGGAGGGCGCATCCAGATAAGTCCCCGTATTGGCCACCATATCAATACGGCCAATATGAAACGAGGTACCCTCCTCATAAATTTGGCGGGAAGCTTCCCGGCTGAGGTAATCACAGATAATCGGCGCGGGCAGACCTTTATAGGTGATCATGCCATGCTCAACCACATGGCTGACATCAATCAGTTCTTGAGTTTTACG
>UOEJ01000203.1_pt1 | contig 11524 bp, 10 predicted proteins | sample 1989191 | NCBI WGS metagenome assembly UOEJ01 (sample SAMEA4712195, study PRJEB27164) | hydrothermal vent metagenome | biome: marine basaltic hydrothermal vent biome; feature: marine hydrothermal vent; material: mineral | place: Pacific Ocean | collected 2011-06-14/2011-07-23 | depth 1719 m | reverse complement strand
GCTGCCGCCGCCCTGCTGGTCGCCGGCAAGGCCGACAGCCTGAAAGAGGGAGTTGCACGCGCCGCCCGTGCCATTGACAGCGGGGCCGCGATGGCAAAGCTCGAACAATGGATCGAAATATCCAATGACTGATATTCTTGAAAAAATAGCTGCCCGAAAACGCGCCCATGTGGCAGCCTGCAAGGCGCGTATTCCCCTCGCCACACTGGAAGGGCGCGCCAAAGACGCCGAACCGCCACGGGGTTTTTACAGGCAACTGCAAACCGCCCGTCAGGAAGACCGCTTTGGCCTGATCACCGAAATAAAGAAAGCCAGCCCCAGCAAGGGACTGATCCGGGAAGATTTCAATCCGGCACAGCTTGCATCTGCCTATGAGGATGGCGGGGCAAGCTGCCTGTCGGTGCTGACCGATGTGCCGTATTTTCAGGGTCATGACGATCATCTCATCGCGGCCCGCGCCGCCGTTTCCCTGCCTGTACTGCGCAAGGATTTTATCATTGACCCCTATCAGGTGGCAGAGGCCCGCGCCATGGGGGCCGATTGTATTCTGCTGATCATGGCCATGCTGGATGACACACTGGCACAGGAACTTGAACAGACGGCCATGGACCACGGCCTTGACGTGCTGATTGAAAGTCATGACGAGGTGGAAATGGAACGGGCCCTGAAACTGAACAGCCCGCTGATCGGGATCAACAACCGGAACCTGAAAACTTTCGAGGTTTCGCTTGATATCACACTAGGTCTTGCACAAATGGCCGGGCCGGATAGAATGCTGGTCAGTGAAAGCGGAATTTTCACCCGTGATGACCTTGAAATGCTGCGGGACAGGGCGGGGGTCAGCAGCTTCCTGATCGGTGAATCCCTGATGCGGCAAAAGGATGTCGCCGCCGCGACCCGTCAATTAGTTGAAGGATAAATACTATGAATTCTGGTCAAAAACTGACCCATCTGGACAAAGACGGCAGGGCGAGCATGGTCGATGTCTCTCTGAAAGCTGAAACCCACCGCCGCGCCGAGGCCCGTGGACGAATATATATGGCGCCGGAAACCCTGGCTCTGATCGCGGAGGGCGGCGTGAAAAAGGGTGATGTTTTTTCCGTTGCCCGCCTCGCCGGAATTATGGCCGCCAAGAAATGTGCCGACCTGATCCCGCTGTGCCACCCCCTTCCCCTGCATGATGTGCAGGTGGAGCTTGAATGTAATCATAAGGATAATTCTGTTGAAATATCCGCCACCGCCAGCCTCTTTGGTCGCACCGGTATCGAAATGGAAGCCCTCTGCGCCGTCTCCGTCGCATCGCTCACCATCTACGACATGTGCAAGGCCGTGGACCGCAGCATGCGCATATCCGACATCCGCCTGAGCCATAAATCAGGCGGCAAATCCGGAGAGTTCAACGCCGATTAGGGGCTTGACAAAAGAATAAATATAGAACATAACTAAAACAAACAAGGATTGTTCAGTCGGGAGATCATGGAAATGCTGACCAACAAGCAGCGGGATTTATTGCTTTTTATTCACGGAAAACTTCAGGAAGATGGCGTTGCCCCGTCCTTTGACGAGATGAAGGATGCCCTGAATTTAAAGTCCAAGTCGGGCATTCACCGGCTGATCGGTGCGTTGGAGGAACGGCAATTTATCCGCCGCCTGCCCAATCGGGCGCGGGCCCTGGAAATCCTGCGGCTTCCCGACAGTGAAGAAAATACGGCCCCCGATAATCTGTTCAAGCCCGATTTTGGTCATAAGGCGGTCGCCACGGACCCCAATATGGTTGATATTCCGCTGCACGGCAGAATTGCCGCCGGAACGCCGATTGAGGCTCTGGAGCAATATGAAAATATACCTGTTCCGGCCTCCATGGTTGGTTTTGGCAGCCATTATGCGCTGGAAATTGATGGTGATTCCATGATGGAGGCGGGCATATTGGACGGCGATACCATTGTCGTTCAACGCTGTGACAGTGCCGAGAATGGCACCATTGTCGTGGCCCTGATCAATGAAGAGGAAGCCACCCTGAAGACCCTCTATAAAAAAGGCCCGGACGTGGCCCTCGAACCTGCCAACCGGGACTTTGAAACCCAGACATATCCCGCCAACCGGGTGCGCATACAGGGTCGTCTGGTCGGGCTGTTACGGCAGTATTAGCGGCAGGTTACTTTCATCACAGTCCCCTATCATTGTCATTCTGAACTTGTTTCAGAATCCACTTTTCCACTGTCTGGATCATATCAAGGATGGACCCTGAACTAAATTCAGGGTGACGGGGTATTGCCATGGAGGGTAGTATTATACTTCTGCCACCTCGAGCAATCACTCAATTTTACTCCACGGTCTGTTGCCCCGGCTGGCGGCGACGGTTTTTATGACAATGCGATCGCCGCTGTTCTCAGGCAGCCACAGGGCATGGCCGCCTTTGTGGTAAAAATCCCATTTATCAATGACAAGGGACGCTGAAGGGCAATTGATGTTAACCGGCACCAGACTGATCACCAATTGTGCATTCCGGCAATCCTCCTCAAGGGCCAATTCATCCCTGATCAGGGCAATCAGGGTTTGGCGGCTTTTGTGACGGGGATAATAAAGACAGCTCAGCCTGTCACACGACATCCAGTTTTCATCATTTTCACCCCCGGTGTTCCTCCCACCAGTTTTTTGCGGCCATTTTTCAGCCTTTTCCTGGCCCGATCTTTGCGCCCAGCGTTGCCGTGTCATGGCCCCGGCCCGCAGGCTTGACAGGTTGATGTCCTGATCCATATTGCGCACCCCGATCAACCGGCCACCATTATCAATCAGGATATCCGGTTGCGGGGTTAACAATGCCGCAATAAAACCGACAATAATAACCGTAAGTCCGTGAATTCGCCATTGGGTGCGCCATATGGCAAACCATATGGCCCCCAGGGCCATCGCCACCAGTGGCCACAGCCCCATGGTGGGAAGCAGGCTGTAAGACCCCGGCGTTCCGGATACGACCTCTGCAATATGGATAATAATTTCCAGACCGTAGGACATGGGATATAAAGCCACTGCCCCAAGGCCAAAAGGGGCCAGAACAAGATAAACCACCACCCACGGCATCACCCAGAATGCCATCACCGGCATGGCCAGCAGATTGGCCAGCAGGCCATATTGAACCAGCTTGTTAAAATGAAACAAGGCAAAGGGCGCAATGGCCAATTCCGCAATCAATGTGGTCAGCAGCATGGCCCCCACATAAAAAACCATCTTTTGCCGCCAGTTTCTTGTAACATTCCTGTCGGGCCGTGATGCCAGCCAATCTGCCCGTTTTTCATAAACCGCAACCAATGCCACCACCGCCGCAAAGGACATTTGAAAGCTGACCGATAATAAAACCTCTGGTGTCAGGACCAATATCACCATGGCGGCAATGGCCACCAGACGCAGCGAAATGGCCTTACGGTCCAGCAATATGCCCATAAACAGGATGGATACCATGATAAAAGCCCGAACCGTTGGAATGGCGCCACCGCTTAAATAAACATAAACCAGCCCTGCCCCCATGGCGATCAGGGCCGCCCATTTTTTTACGGGATAGCGCAGGGTCAGATATTCCGAGCGCGATAATAAGAACCGGGAAAAGAAAAATGCCACCCCGGTCAGCAACCCCATATGCAGCCCCGAAATCGCCAGCAGATGGGCCAGGCCGCTGCTGCGCATATTTTCTGCGACCTCCCGCGATATTCCGGACCGCTGACCCGTGATCAGGGCCGCCGCCAGCCCGCCGGCATCCCCGGCAATGGTTGTGCGGATTTTTTCGGCCATAACAAATCGCTGACGGGTTGACAGGCCGGTTGCCGCCCCCTTCTCAATGATTTCCGGCTTGCTGACAGCATAGCCCACGGCCCCGATACCCTGAAACCATAATTGTCTGGCATAATCAAAATCACCGGGCATGGTGGGGGCCGGCGGCGGCATAAGCCCGGCTCTTATCCTGATCCGGTCCCCCGGATAGGGCAGCTGATCATATTTCTGAACCTTGAGGCGGATTTTATCGGGAACGGCACTCCCCATATTCCGCGATAAAATTTGCGGTTCTTCCAGAATGATATGTAATTTACCGCTGCTGTAATGACGGACATCTGTGACAAGTCCCGTGATAACACGCGGGGACATTTCCTTTTCCAGAACCGGCGTTGCCAAAGTCCAGCTTCTTAAAGAAGCCGTGAAAAAACCTGCTGAGACAAGCAGGGCCATGACCAGTAATATCCGTATCACAAAATACCGCCAAAAAATCAGAAGCAGGATAATCAGGGCGGCAGAAGATGCGGCAGAGGAAAATAATGCCGGCTCCTGCAACAATAAGAAATAGCCGCCAATTCCCAGAGCAAAGAATACCGGCATCCATAACAACAGCCGGTCATGTTCCTGATAGAGAATTTCTTTCAGCTTATCTATTGATCATCCCCAAAAATATCCTTGAAACATAAAATATTTATCATATTTTTTGGTATTTTAGCATAACAAGCTTCCATTTTTAGTATAATTTTGCTAGAAAACAACCAGCTTGAGGAAATAGACGTCCTCAGTCCAGATGTTATTATTCCTCTCTGCGGACCAAAATGCGTATATCTTATACGTGCATCCGCAAAATAAAACTGTTGGAACATATTATAGCAATGACGAAGAAGGTTATTACACGCTTCGCCCCGTCGCCTACGGGGTTTTTACATATTGGCGGTGCCAGAACGGCACTGTTCAACTGGCTGTTTGCCAAGCATTATGGTGGTGAATTTCACCTGCGTATTGAAGATACCGACCGCAAACGGCTGACCGACGGAGCAACCGAGGCAATTTATGACGGCATGGACTGGCTGGGCCTTGGCCATGACGGGGAAATTGTCAGTCAATATTCCCGCCGCAATCGCCATATTGAGGTGGCAAATGAATTGCTGACCCGTGGCATGGCCTATCATTGTTATTGTTCACCTGAGGAACTGGCCGAAATGCGGACAGCCGCCCGTGCCGAAGGCCGCCCCATGGGCTATGACGGACGCTGGCGTGACCGGGATCCGTCAGAGGCCCCCGAAGGGATAAAGCCCGTTGTCCGTTTTAAATCCCCCAATGATGGCGAGACCGTCGTCCGGGACCGGGTACAGGGCGATGTGGTGGTTGCCAACAGCCAGCTGGACGATATGATCCTGCTCAGGGCCGATGGCTCACCCACCTATATGCTGTCGGTTGTTGTGGATGATCATGACATGGGCGTCACCCACGTTATTCGCGGTGATGACCATCTGACCAATGCCGCCCGCCAGTCACAGCTTATTCTGGCCATGGGATGGGATATTCCCGTCTATGCCCATATACCGCTGATCCATGGGCCGGACGGGGCGAAGCTTTCCAAAAGACACGGTGCGCTTGGGGTTGAGGCCTACCGGGATATGGGTTATCTGCCCAGCGCCCTGAAAAGTTACCTGCTGCGGCTGGGCTGGTCCCACGGTGATGACGAGAATATCCCGCTGGAACAGGCCATTGAATGGTTTGATCTGGATGGTATTGGCAAATCCCCGTCGCGCTTTGATTTTACCAAACTGGAAAACCTGAACGGATATTATATCCGCGAAGTTGAAAGCAATGAAACTTTGGTCCGCACCTGCCGCCCGATCATTGAAAAATCCATTGACAGATCATTGACAGAAGATGATATCGCCCTGTTGATTTCCGCCATGGATGAATTCAAGCCACGGGCGAAAAACATCAATGAACTGGCGGACAGCACATTATTTCTTTTTGCCACACGCCCCCTGAATTTTATCCCCAAGGCGGAGAAAATCCTGACCCCCGATGCCAGGGAAATATTATCCAAAATCCGGGACCTGCTTGAAAAAAGCCCTGCCTGGGACGTGGCAACACTGGAAAGCGAAATCAAGAAATTTGCCGAAGATCAGGAATTGAAACTCGGGAAAATTGCCCAGCCCATTCGGGCATCATTGACCGGGAGCAATGTTTCCCCCGGAATTTTTGATATATTGGTCTGGTTGGGAAAAAAGGAAAGCCTTTCCAGGATAAAGGATCAGACTATTTGATTTTGCCCATATTCGCAAAATCTTAATCACTTGTAATGTAAGGATTATATATACCTTATATTATTAATAACAGACCGCAACAGCGCAAGAATAACAAAACCATGCTGTTTGCGGCCATAATAATTTATGAAAGGATGTTGATAGATGATAAAAAATGTATTTGATAAAACATTATTAAATGAAACGGCCAAACTCACCATAGGTGATAAAACACTGGAGTTGCCCATATATTCCGGCTCGGTTGGCCCGGACGTCATTGATATCCGCAAACTTTATGCCGATACGGGCATGTTCACCTATGACCCCGGCTTCACATCCACCGCAAGTTGTGAATCCAGCATAACCTATATTGATGGTGACAAGGGTATCCTGCTTTACCGGGGCTATCCCATTGATCAGCTAGCCGAGAAAAGTGACTTTATGGAGGTGGCCTATCTGCTGTTGAACGGCGAATTGCCCAATAACAGGGAAAAGGATGATTTTGTCCATACCATAACCTATCACACCATGGTTCATGACCAGATGAATTCCCTGTTCAAGGGGTTTCGCCGGGACGCCCATCCCATGGCGATTATGGTCGGAGTGCTTGGGGCCATGTCGGCCTTTTATCATGACAGTCTGGATATTAATGACCCCATCCAGCGCAGAATTGCCTCGCACCGCCTGATAGCCAAAATCCCGACTATTGCCTCCATGGCCTATAAATATTCCATTGGCCAGCCGTTTGTATATCCGCGCAATAATATGAGTTATGCGGAGAATTTCCTTCATATGACCTTTGGCGTTCCCCAATGTGAAGATTTTGAAGTCAGCCCGATCCTTGCCAATGCCATGGATAAAATTTTCATCCTTCATGCGGATCATGAACAGAATGCCTCCACATCCACCGTGCGACTGGCCGGATCGTCCGGGGCCAACCCCTTTGCCTGTATTGCCGCTGGTATCGCCTCGCTCTGGGGGCCGGCCCACGGCGGTGCTAATGAAGCCTGCCTGAATATGCTGGAACAGATCGGCACCGTTGACCGCATCCCTGAATTTATCGAAAAGGCCAAGAATAAAAACGACCCCTTCCGCCTGATGGGCTTTGGCCACCGGGTCTACAAGAATTTTGACCCCCGCGCACAGGTTCTGGCCAAGGCCGCCAAGGAGGTTCTGGGAGAGCTTGGTGTCAATGATCCCATGCTGGATGTGGCCCGCAGACTGGAGGAGATTGCCCTTGAAGATGATTATTTCAAGGAGAAGAAGCTCTATCCGAATGTGGATTTCTATTCCGGGATCATCCTGAAAGCCATGGGTTTCCCCACAGAGATGTTCACCGTCCTGTTTGCGCTGGCCAGAACAACTGGCTGGGTTTCCCAATGGGGCGAAATGATCGAAGACCCGACCCAGAAAATCGGTCGCCCCCGTCAATTATTCACCGGTGATACACAACGGGACTTTGTGGATATTGGCAACAGATAAGCATCAAACGAAAAAAGCCCGGAGATAATTCTCCGGGCTTTTTGTTACCAAAAATATCTATCGTTCAATAAATTCGATCATATAGCCATCAGGATCGCGTACGAAGGCAATTACGGTGCTGCCATGTTTCATGGGGCCCGGCTTTCTGGGGATTTCAATGCCGCTGTCTTCCAATGTCTGGCATATTTTATAAATATCCGTCACCCCGATGGCAATATGACCAAAGGCATCCCCCATCCGGTAGGCTTCTGTCCGGTCCCAGTTATGAGTGAGCTCAAGCACAGTATGGTTGCTTTCATCACCGTAGCCCAGAAAGGCCAGCGTGAAACGGCCCTCAGGATAGTCTTTCTTCCTGAGTAATTCCATGCCCAGATGCTGGCAATAGAAATCGAGTGATTTTTCCAGGTCCAGAACCCGGATCATGGTATGCAGGAAACGATATTGCCCTGACATTTCTCTAATTCTCTTTGTCGGCAATCATGGCGGTGAAGGTGGCCTCGGCAACTGGTTGGCCGTTTACCTTGCCAACGCCTGTGAAACGCCAGACCGGCCCCCGGTGGCGTTCCTTTTTGATATGAAGTTCCAGACGGTCACCGGGAACCACCGGCTTTCTGAATTTCGCACCGTCAATGGACATGAAATAGGCCAGTTTTTCCTGAGCCTCACCCGCCATGCTCAACATCACAAGTGTTGCCGCCGTCTGCGCCATGGCCTCTACAATCAGCACACCCGGCATGACCGGCTTGCCGGGGAAATGTCCCTGAAAGAAAGGTTCGTTCATGGTCACGCATTTAATACCAACCGCAGAATCACCGCTGACAATTTCCGTCAGTTGATCCAGCAACAGCATGGGGTAGCGATGGGGGATCAATTCCATGATCCGCTCAACACCAATATTATTCTGCTCTGTCTTGTCGTCCGACATATTCACTTCTTCCCTCTGCAACCCCGACGGCTAGAACGGTTATTGAGCCGGTGATGCGGGAAGTTCCACTTTAATGGTTGGCAATACCTGATCAAGTGCCTCAATAACCTTTGTTGTCACATCAAGGCCGGAGGTTTTTTCGATCACAAGGCTGACATCCATAATCATGGTGGCCTTATGTTCTTTCAGAATTTTTTGCAGAATGGGCTTCAAGGCCCGCTGCAATTCATTCTGGGCATTGCCCAATGCGGTTTCAAGCTGCTTGTTCTTGATCTGCACTTCGCGCTGAACGGTCAGAACCTTATTCTGGAAATCCTTGACCTTGGCATCATAGGATTCTTTGGGGAGAATAGACCTCTGGGATTTCAGGGTGGTTTCTTCTTCCTTCAGGGTCTTTTCCTGTTCGGCAATTTCCGTCTGGAACTTTGTCCGGATGGCATCCAGTTGATTTTGAATGTCTTTACCGGCGGCAGAATTAAACCGGACCATACGGCTGTCGATCACGGCGATCACGGCCGGTGGTAGAGACTGGGCGGCAACGATCGTTGCCGTGTTTGAAAAGGTAACAACTACGGTCGCAATTGCCGCCATTAAGGTAATTTTGATTATCTTGTTCATATTAAAATCTTGTTCCGATGTTAAATTGGAAAAATTCCGTTTTGTCGAATTTATCAGACATAATTGCCTTGGCAAAATCGACTCTAAAGGGGCCGAACGGGGACATCCAGGTAAAGCCTATCCCTGCTGATACCCTTGGTTTTGGTGTGTCTCCCACGATCGAATGAGTTAAACCCGTGGCAGGATTAAACAACTGATTTGGTAAGTCAATAGTAAATAACGCACCGGCGTCAACAAAAAGACTTGCCTCAATGCCCAGTTCCCTTGCCCCGGACCCCAGCGGCACATATATTTCAAGCGAGCCTTTATAGAAGACATTACCACCCAGCGCATCCCTGGTCAGGCTGTCGCGCGGTCCGATACCGGCCTGTTCAAAGCCGCGCATTCGCGGGTTGCCGAGGAAGAAACGGTCGTTAATCCGCACATCCTGACCAAGCCCCAGAATATGACCGCCTTCTGCTTTCGCGCCAAATATCCAGCGGCCATAAATCGGAATAAAATAATTATAGCTGGCCTGGCTGCGGACATATTTTACATTGCCGCCCAGACCGGCCACATCCTGATTCAACACCGCCCGGTGACCCCGGTTGGGTTTCTGCAGGTTGTCAAGATTATTATAAGAAATCCCGTATCCCACTGATGATGTCAGAAAGGTTCCGATATTGGTGGTGGTATAGGGGCTGCGGCTGGAAAGAAATGCTGCCGGTATATCAATTTTATCCTGACGCAGGTTATAACGGGCACTCATCACGATATATTCGGTGATGGGGAAGGCGGTTCTGAGGCCAAAACCCAATGAAACCTGTTCAAAGTTCGCTTCCCGGAAACTGTTATCCCGGTAATAAATATCAACGCCGGCAACCACGGGGCGACCCAGAAAATAGGGTTCGGTAAAACCAATATCCAATTCCTTGCGGCGACTGGATATGCGGCTGCCAAAACGCAGGTCCTGACCACGGCCCAGCAGGTTTCTTTCCCGGATACTGAAATCAAACAGGAAGCTTTCCCGGCTGGAAAAACCCGCCCCGACCGAAAGTTCGCCGGTGGCCTGTTCCTCGACAGTTACTTCGAGGATTGTTTTGTCATTTGCCGTCCCCTCGATCTGTTCGATTTCGACTTCTTTAAAGAAGCCAAGGGATTTAACACGGATTTCTGACCGCTTCATATTGGATGAATTATAGGAATCACCCTCAACCAGTCTCATTTCACGGCGGATCACCCGGTCATGGGTGCGTACGTTGCCAATGATGTCAATCCGTTCCACATAAACACGCGGTGCCTTGTTGACGATATAGGTGATATTCACCGTCCGTTTTTCCCGGTCACGGCGAATACGCGGGCGTACATTGACAAAGGCATAGCCCTTCAGCCCGGCCACATCGGTCAGATATTCCACGGTCTGGTCAATGAGTTCCGAATTATACAGATTACCTTCCCTGGTAAAAACCAGCAGGCTTAAAATGTCCGAGTCCAGATCGGGTATCTTGCTTTCCACCTTGATCTCGCCAAAATGATACAGGACGCCTTCCTCAACAGTATAATTTATGAAAAAATCTTCCTTGTTGGGGGCCAGTTCCGTAACCGCAGAGGTAATGCGGAAATCCGCATAGCCCTTTGACCGGTAAAAATCCCTGAGCAGGGTTTTATCATATTCCGTCCGGTCAGGGTCATAGGTATCATCAGAGGTCAGAAAACGCCACCAGCGGCTTTCCCGTGATCTTAATATGGCCCGCAAATCATCATTGTTATATATTGAATTGCCCATGAAATTGATTTTGCCGATGCTGCTTTTCGGGCCTTCGGTAATTTCAAAAACCAGATTCACCCGGTTCTGGTCCAGTTGAATCACCTTGGGTTCTATGCTGGCGGCAAAACGCCCGCCCCGGCGATAGATTTCCAACAGCCGCTGGACATCTGCCCGTACCTTTGAGCGGGAAAATACAATACGGGGCCGCAGGTGGATTTCTTCGTATAACTTGTCGGATTTTTTATATTTGTTACCTTCGAAAACAATCCGGTTGATGATGGGGTTTTCCGCAATCTCAATAACCAGGATCTTACCGGAGCGGCCAATCTTCACATCGGAAAATAATCCGGTATTGAACAGGGATTTTAACGACCGGTCGACTTCTTTTTCGTTATAGACGTCACCCTTGCGGACGAAAATATAGGATTTTACCGTATCCGCCTCGATTCTCTGGTTACCCTGAACCACAATATCAGAGATAATATCCCGGTCACCATAGGCGGATTGCTGGGCATTAGCCCCCGCCATGCCAAGGGACAGCCCCCCCAGAACTGAAACAACCAAAAACGACCAAATTATACTTGTTTTACAAATGCGATTTAACACAGAACATTATCCTGTTTATTTTTTTGTTTTTTATACATAATAATCGAATATTTACCAGTTAAATTTCAATATGTCATTAAACGTGGCCATCAACATCAACCCAAGAATAAAAACCAA
>UOEJ01000155.1_pt1 | contig 11584 bp, 10 predicted proteins | sample 1989191 | NCBI WGS metagenome assembly UOEJ01 (sample SAMEA4712195, study PRJEB27164) | hydrothermal vent metagenome | biome: marine basaltic hydrothermal vent biome; feature: marine hydrothermal vent; material: mineral | place: Pacific Ocean | collected 2011-06-14/2011-07-23 | depth 1719 m | reverse complement strand
TCACGAATATCATAGCGGGCGGTAATATTCAGCGGCTGGTCGGTGTTGAGCACCAGTTGCCGTTTGTCTTTCTGTTTCAGGCTGATCGCCACGACCCCCGCATTGTCCAGCAGTTTTTTCGACAGCATTTCACTGATCATATGATCGGGGGCGGCCTCAATGGCCAGAATGGCGATATTGGCCGCAGACAGTCTTTCCTCCAGCCATGTCTTGCGGAAATTCACGATAGAAGGCACATAGATCAACACCTCTGCCAACAGCACAAAAAACATGGTCAGCAACAAAAGCTGCATGGACAGGTTTGATCTGACGGACAGGTGTTTTAATTTTTCAACCATGAATATCGGGCACCCTGATTCATAACTTTTTTTGACATAAAACCCTCACCCGGAAGCAGTTTACTGCTTTTTCCTGAAAAAAAGGAGAATTTATTTTAATGCGTGTTTCAGCCGGTTTTTACAGGGAAAAATATTGCCCTTAAAAAAACAGATATTCACTGACTTGGCGATTGACTTGTTACGGGAATGGCTATATACACCGCTTCTGTAATTGAGCGTCAGGCTTTTGTGGTCTGGCGACAGATGTTTTATACTTTTGCATATATGCAACAGCGCCAAATGGAGTATTCCAGTGAAACGTACATTTCAGCCAAGTATTCTGGTTCGTAAACGCCGCCACGGTTTTCGGTCCCGGTCTGCCACAGTCGGTGGTCGCCGGATTCTGTCTGCGCGTCGTGCGAAGGGACGGAAACGTCTTTCTGCATAATCCTGTTTCAGGGTTACATTAAGAATATTTTCAAAAACCGGCCCTGTATCCCAGAGGCCGGTTTTGTTGTTTGAGAAGAAGTAATGACCCAACCCTTTGAAAATAATAGCCAAAGAACGCCTGTGACGGAAATTGCCGTCCTGCGCAACAGGTCGGATTTTCTGCGCCTTGCCGCAGCCGGAAGGAAATGGGTCTCAAAGAGCATGATCGTTCAGATGGCAAAAAGGCCACAGCAGGACGGACAGGATATTTCAGGGATAAGGGTGGGCTATACCGCCAGCAAAAAAGTGGGCAATGCGGTGAAGCGCGCCCGCGCCAAACGCCGTCTGCGGGAAGTGGTGCGGCGGCTGTTGCCCGACCGGGGCCGGGCCGGGCATGATTATGTCCTGATTGCCCGCCCGTCCACTGTGGAATTGCCTTTTGATCACCTGATTCGCGATTTTAACTGGTGTCTCAGGCGATTGGGGGCCGGATCAGGGCAGGATAATCCCGCCGGGGGTGCCGGGAAAAGCTGCGGAAATCCTGACCAGACCCCTCAAGGGGGGGTGAAAAAGTGAATATCCTTATCTGGCTCTTGAAAGGCATGATCACAGTCTATAGATATACTCTTTCGCCCCTGCTGGGGAAAAACTGCCGTTATCTGCCCACATGTTCGGAATATGGCTATATTGCCATTGACCGTTTCGGGCCATTCAGGGGTGGTCTTCTGGCACTCAGGCGAATTGGCCGCTGTCATCCCTGGGGCGGTCACGGCTTTGACCCGGTACCGGACGGCGTGTCTGATTCGGGAGACGACCCAGGAAATAAAAGTCCCGGAAACAAAAAAACCGGAAACAAAAATAATGGCAAGACCGATGTGGTCAGCCCGGAAAATGAGTAACTAGAGAAGAAGTCGATGGAAGACAACCGTAATTTTATGATCGCTATTGCGCTGACCATGGCGATTTTGCTGGGCTATACCTATTTTTATGATGCGCCGATACAGCAGGAAAGACAGCAGGCCGCAGAACAGGCCCGTCAGGAGCAACTGGCAGAAGCCGGAAAAAATGGCGAGGAACTTCCCGATTTCGGTACCACCGCCAATATTTCAGGTGAACCGTCCAGTCAGGGCAGGGAAGACGCCATGTCCATTCCGCTCGACCGGGATGATGCGCTGAATACTGCGGCAAGGGTGAGCATTTTCAGTCCCCACCTGAAAGGTTCCATCTCGCTCAAGGGCGCGTATATTGATGATCTGACCCTGTCAGATTACAAGGAAACGCTGGATAAGGATTCCAAAGACGTGGCACTGCTTAACCCCATGGGTACCGAGCAGGCCTATTATGTGGATTTTAACTGGGGCATTGACGGTGCGCAGGGGCCGGACAAGGATTCTGTCTGGACCGCAGACAATAATACGCTGGAGGCCGGTGGCGATGTCACCCTGACCTGGGACAATGGTGCCGGACTGTTGTTCAGCCGGACCATCGGGCTTGATGAAAATTATATGTTTTCCGTAACACAGAAAGTTACCAACACGACCAACAGCACCGTAAATGTGGCCCAGTATGGCCGGGTGGTCAGAAAGGGCCGCCCCGGCGGCATGTCGCTCTATATCCTTCATGAAGGGCCCATGTGGTCACTGGATGACGGTGTTGAGGAATTTACCTATTCCAATCTTGAGGATTTGGGCAAGACCGAGAAGAATACCGCCAAAGCCACCGCCGGTGGCTGGGTCGGCATTACCGACAAATACTGGCTGGTGGCCCTGATCCCTGATCAGAAAAAAGAATTCAGCGCGGAAATATACCGGCGCGGTGATGAGGCACAGGAAACATTTTATGCCAATTATTTTCACAATTGGACAAAATTGAATGCCGGCGACAGTTATGAGGAAAAATCCCGTCTGTTTGCCGGCGCGAAAAAAGTCACCCTGCTGGATGATTATACCGAAACGCAGAATGTCAAAATGCTGAATTATGCCATTGACTGGGGCATGTTTGACTTTCTGACCAAGCCGATTTTCTATCTTCTGGAAATATTATATAATTTTTCCGGCAATTTCGGTGTTGCCATTCTGTTGCTGACCGCCATCGTCAAACTTGCCCTGTTCCCCATAGCCAACAAGGGCTATAAATCCATGAACAAGATGAAAATCCTGCAGCCCAAGATGCAGGCCCTGAAAGAAAAATATGGTGACGACAAGGCAAAAATGCAGAAGGCCACCATGGAACTGTATAAAAAGGAAAAGGTAAACCCGGTGTCGGGCTGCCTGCCGATATTTTTGCAGTTTCCGGTATTTTTTGCCCTCTACAAGGTGCTTTATGTGACCATTGACATGCGTCATGCGCCGTTCTTTGGCTGGATCAAGGATCTGTCCGCGCCGGATACCATGCTGGTGACCAATTTGTTTGGTTTGCTGCCGTGGGAGCCAACCGGATTTCTGGCTCTGGGTATTTTGCCGATCTTTATGGGCTTCACCATGTGGCTGCAGATGCAGATGAACCCGTCATCGGGTGACCCGTTGCAGCGCAAAATCATGCTGTTCATGCCCATTATCTTTACCTTCATGCTGTCGCAATTCTCTGTCGGGCTGGTGATCTACTGGACCTTCAGTAATATTCTGGGAATCCTGCAGCAATGGGTGTTGATGCGCAGGGCGGAACAGGTTCCTGTGGATACCAAGGCCTGAACGGTGGATGGACTGTCAGAACAACATCACGCCGCCCGGATAGAGCGAGGCCGTCTGCTGTTCGCAAAACGGGCAGAATTTATGCTGGGTGTTGTGGCTTTGCAACATCTGCCTCCCCCTGACATGGTGGAAGTATCCTTTGCCGGTCGTTCCAATGTGGGCAAGTCCAGCCTGCTTAATGCGCTCACCGCACAGAAGGGACTGGCGCGCACATCCAATACACCGGGCCGGACCCAGGAGGTGAATTTCTTCACTCTGGGCACAAAAGACGTGGACGGCCTGTATCTGTCCGATCTGCCGGGCTATGGATACGCCAAGGTTTCGCGCAGTCTGGTCAGGGAATGGACCAAGCTTTTAAAAAGCTATCTTCGCGGGCGGCCCAATCTGCGCCGGGCCTTTGTTCTGGTGGACAGCCGTCACGGAATCAAGGACAGTGACCGGGAAATCATGGATATGATGGATGAATGTGCGGTTTCTTACCAGATTGTCCTGACAAAAGTTGACAAAATAAAAAAATCGGCGCAGGAACAGATAGTGGAAAAAACCAGAATTGACATAGCAAAAAGGGTGGCGGCTCATCCTGATATCATTGTTACCAGTTCGACCAAGGGTGACGGGATAGCGGAATTGCGGGCGACTATTGCCGATTTTGTTTACGGGAATTAAATATGACTGATCACGGGACATCGGGGCTGGACGCGCAAAAGGCCAGCTGGATCAAAAAAGCCAGCATCCTGTCAGAGGCTCTGCCCTTCATGCGGCGATACAGTGGCAAGACCATCGTCATTAAATATGGCGGTCATGCCATGGGGGACGCGGATCTGGCGTTAAGTTTTGCCCATGATGTGGTTCTGATGAAACAGGTGGGTATGAATCCCATTGTTATTCATGGCGGCGGCCCGCAGATTGGCCGGATGCTGGAACGGCTGAAAATTGAAAGCTCCTTTATCGACGGCTTGCGCGTGACGGACAAGGCCACCGTCGAAGTGGTGGAAATGGTTCTGTCAGGCAATATCAATAAATCCATTGTCGGGGCCATCAATAATGTCGGCGGTCATGCCATTGGCCTGAGCGGCAAGGATAACCGGCTTGTGGTGGCAGAACCCCTGCGGCGGACCAAGAAAGACCCGGATTCCCAGATTGAACAGGTATTGGACCTGGGCTTTGTCGGCTATCCCAGACAGATCAATGGTGATTTTCTGAAGATGTTCCAGGAAACAAATATCATTCCGGTGATTGCCCCCATCGGCCTTGGCGCGGGGGGCGAAACCTATAATATTAACGCAGATACCATGGCCGGGGCCATTGCCGGGGCCATCGGGGCGGAACGTTTGCTGCTGTTGACTGATGTCAAGGGTGTGCTGGACGGGGATGGCAATCTTATGCCCGACCTGACAGAGGATCAGACCCGCGCCCTGATCGCGGACGGCACCATATACGGCGGGATGATTCCCAAGGTGGACACCTGCGTTCATGCGGTGGAAAAGGGGGTTGGCGGCTCGGTGATCATCGACGGGCGGGTGGAACATGCCCTGCTGCTGGAATTATTCACCGAGCATGGCGTCGGCACGCTGATCCGCAAGCATAAATGATATTATGCACCACCGTCATAGAGGGCCAGATCATAGCTCATTTCTGTTTCTGACAAGGGGTAGTCACGGCCATCTTTGGCATTCATGACCTGACTTGACGGGATACAGGCAATTTCCAGCTGAATCTTGATGGCGGTACGCATGTTCAGTTCACAGCGCCATGCCAATGCCACGACCCGCCGGGCTTTTTTGCTTTTGATGATTTTCCGGATGGACTCCACAGGCATTTTGGCCATTTGTGACAGGCAATGGAACAACAGTTCCCGCTGACGGTTCTTGACGGTATTTTCAATGAAGGCATCATCAAGAAGGCCCCGCTCGTAAAAATGACATGCCTGCTGCTCAAGGGTCTGTTTATCCGCCTCATCCACGCCGGTGTTTTTGATCCGCTCCCGAACACGGCTCAGCAGGTCATCTGCCACATCCGGGTCCAGTTTATAACTATCGATCATCTGGCCGACCAGTGACGAGGCGACAAATCCGGCAATGCGCCTGATGGCCCGGATGGACAGGTTGGCACAGCTTACCAGCGGATGATGCAATTCCTCTATTTCCCTGGCCTGATCAATGATGGCGTCCAGCGTGTCTTCCCTGATCTGGGCATTGTCATTGGCAAGCAGCGCGGACACCGCCGGAATATCCAGAGAGGAGGTAATTGCCTCGGAGACATCCTCATCCACATCACTGCGCCGGGCTATGGCGGTCAGGGCGCCGGTGACGGTGGTGGCAGCGATGATTTCCTTTAAATCCTCGGTGCTGAGCAGGGGGGAATATTCCAGAACCGGCGCACAGACTTCCAGGGTGTCATCCTCGGCAAGTCGCATGATGATATGTTTGGGAACACAGTCAAAAGTTTTCAGTTCTTCGGATAATATCTGCCGCACCTGTGGCAGCTGGTCGCGGGCCAGTCTTTCCAGAATATTGATGGCACGTTCACGGACTTTGGTAACTTCCTCCTCGGCCAGATCAGGCATCATGCGGGCGATTTTACGGGCCAGTTCCTGACGGACTTCCCTATCTTCGTCAGTGACCAGAACATCATTGGCCTGATGGGGGGTGTTTATATTGGTGGCGATCTTCCGGCGCACATCGGCGGACTGGTCCGTGGCCAGATAATAGAGGATTTCCGGCTTGGTATCCTTATGTCCGGCCAGTATGGATTTGTCACGGTTGTTTTTTTCCTCCAATGCGTCACGGGCTTCTTCATAGGAATATTTTTTATCACTTTCGCCCAGAAGGCGCTGGAAAATATTTTTAAGCATCGTCGCCACCTATTCTGTCTGTTTTTTTATCGGGGTTATATATCACGCATGTTGCCTTGCCGGCATCTTTGGCCTGATAAAGGGCCATATCCGCATTTTTCATCAATTGATCAAATGTCTGTTCCTCATCCGGGTGGCTTATGGCAAGTCCGACCGAAACGGATAACTGTGGGCCGGTAACATCGGCAATATGGGCCAGCCGGATGCCTGCCGCGATAAAATTTTCCGCCTTATGCAGGGCATCTGTTTCAGAAACCTCATCCAGCCAGACGGCGAATTCATCACCGCCCAGACGGGCAGAATAGTCGCCGATGCGAATATTTTCATTTATGACCCGGGCCAGTTCCGTCAATATCCTGTCGCCTGTGGCATGACCCCTGGTGTCATTGACATTTTTGAAATTATCCAGATCAATATATAACAGCGCACCGTCCTTACGGCTCCTGATTTGATTTTTCAGGCGTTTATTGACCTCGCTGCTAAAGGCCCGGCGGTTCAGCAAACCCGTCATCTCGTCCGTATAGGCCCGCCGTTCAAGCTCCTTGTGGGTGACGGCCTGCTCGATGGCAATGCCAAGGTGGGTCGTGATGCCGGCAAACAGGTGGGTTTCATTGTCCTGCCATTGTTTATCATTATTTCTGATCAGAAAAATTGCCCCGTTATCCATGGTATGATGGCTGGTTATTCCCATCAGAACCTGATGGTTTCCAATGGTCACCATTCCGGTTTTCCTGGCACTATCTCCTGTCTGCTGCCATGCTTCAATGGCCTTCTGGCACAGGGTATAAGCCAGATCGGGGTCGGACAATGTGCCCTGTTCCTGTTTGATTTCCGCCTTCATGCTGCCACCCGGACGGTCTGTTTTCTGTATAATGCAGCCGTAATCTGCCTTTATGCCCTCCAATATGGCACCAATGGCACTTTTCAGCATATCATCCGGGTTCACCATATTTCTTATGGTCGAGATGATCTTGTTCAACACATGTTCGCGCTTGCGGGTGCGGCGCAATATGGCCTCTCTCTCGCGGATGGAGGTAATGTCGCGGCAGACACCCCTCGCGCCCTGCCACTTGGCGCGATTGTCAAGCATGGGGACAGCAGAAACCAGCAGACAGGCCATGGAGCCATCGGCGCGTTTGAGCCATAATTCCATCTCATTGACTTTATCCATGGTGTCAAAGGGATTTTTCTCATCCAGGCCAACAATCAGTTCATGGGAATTTTTACCGTTCAGCTCATAGGCGGTATAGCCCAGAATACCATTTGGCGAGACATAGATAAAATTGCCGTTTATGTCCGTTTCCCAGGCGAAATCAGTTGAGCAGCTGACCAGATCCTTGAACATCTGCCGGGATTCAACCAGCGCGTTGGTCAGGTTATGTTCAATGGTGGTTTCCCGGCCAAACAGGAATACCAGGGGGCTGGCCTGTTCCGGCTTTACGGGAAAGGCATAAAGGTCATAATGGCGCAAACCGTTACTGTCATCCAGCGTGATCTTCTGGGTGTCGGGACAGCCATTGGACAGGCATCGTGAAATCATGCTTTTCAGGAAAGTTTCCTGATCCTGAAGGGGCCCCATCAGGCTGTTGGCAAAAATATTATGGTGTTTGACATCCAGTTTTCCATTAACCAGCAGGGCGGGGCCGGGAAACATATCAACCATCATGGACGGGTCAAACTGGCAGGCAGGCGGGAGGTTTATATTTTTTTTTCTGTCTTCATCGTTGGTATTTAACAAAACACGTGCGATATTGGGTTCCATAATATAGATACTCAGCTTCAAAGACATTTAAGTGTCGGGTAAAAAATCTGTAACGCCATATTATCTGATGACCCTTAACAAGAAGTTATTACTTAATAAAAAATTACCAAAAAATTAATATTATTGAGACGATAAATCCTGATTGAATTCTATGGGAAAAGATTGACAGTTTACGGCTAATCACTATTGTCTGGGAAAACGCACAAAACATACTTACAGGGAATATTTATGACCGATCAGTCATTGGAAAATACCATTGATCTGGCCTGGGAAAATCAGGCGGACATCAACAGCTCAACCACGGGAGAGGTCAGGGAGGCTGTGGAACATGCCCTTGATCTTCTGGACAATGGCACCGCCCGTGTAGCGACCAAAGAGAATGGCGGGTGGCTCGTTCATCAATGGCTGAAAAAAGCCGTGTTGCTGTCTTTCCGTCTGAATGAAATGAAGATCATCAAGGGCGCCCCGGGTGAGGATGCCAACTGGTATGACAAGGTGCCGTCAAAATTTGAAGGCTGGGATCAGGCCCGCTTTGATCAGGCCGGCTTTCGGGCGGTGCCAAGTGCGGTTGTCCGCCGTTCGGCCTATATTGCGCCGGGGGCGGTATTGATGCCGTCATTTGTCAATCTGGGGGCCTATGTTGGTGAAGGCACCATGGTTGATACCTGGACCACTGTGGGATCCTGCGCCCAGATCGGCCGGAATGTCCATCTGTCAGGCGGGGTCGGTATTGGCGGGGTGCTGGAACCTCTGCAGGCCGGTCCGGTGATTATTGAGGATAATTGCTTTATCGGCGCCCGTTCCGAGGTTGCCGAAGGCGTTATTGTCGAGGAGGGGGCCGTACTCAGCATGGGGGTCTATATCGGCGCATCCACCAGGATCATTGATCGGGCCACGGGCGAGATTTTCATGGGTAGGGTGCCGAGCTACAGCGTTGTTGTGCCGGGCGCCCTGCCGGGCAAGCCCTTGCCTGATGGTTCGCCGGGGCCGAGTTTATATGCGGCAGTGATTGTCAAGCGTGTGGATGCCCGTACCCGGTCCAAAACATCCATTAATGAGCTGTTGAGGGATTAATGACCTTGGATGCGGTAAGGTTGGCTCAGGAATTAATTCGCTGCCCAAGCGTCACCCCCGACGATGCCGGGGTAATGGATGTTTTGCAGGCGGCATTGGAAGGACTTGGTTTTACCTGTCACCGTCTGCCCTTTTCAGAAGATGGCACAGCGACCATTGATAATCTTTATGCCCGTCTGGGAACGGCGGCGCCCAATTTCTGTTTTGCCGGACATACCGATGTGGTGCCTGCGGGCCGGGCGGACCACTGGCAGGATGGCCCCTTTGACGGGGTCATAAGGGACGGTATGCTTTACGGGCGCGGGGCTGTGGATATGAAGGGGGCGATAGCCGCCTTTGTCGCCGCCGTGTCCGGATTTATCGATAATAATGCCGATTTTGGCGGCTCGATCAGCTTCCTGATCACCGGTGATGAAGAAGGCCCGGCGGTAAACGGCACGGTCAAAATGCTCGACTGGCTTGCAGACCATGGTGAAAAACTGGATTACTGTCTGGTGGGAGAGCCTACCAATCCCGGCAGGATCGGCGATATGGCCAAGATCGGCCGGCGCGGCAGCTTGAATGCAAAACTGACCGTCAGGGGGACAGCGGGGCATGTGGCCTATCCCCATCTGGCTGATAATCCGATCCCGCGTCTGTTGAGGATGCTGGATGGTCTTCTGGCGAAAAAGCTGGATGACGGAAATGAATATTTCCAGCCGTCCAATCTGGAAATTGTCTCCGTTGATGTGGGCAATATGGCCAGCAATGTCATCCCGCCGCAGGCAGTGGCGATTATCAATATCCGCTTTAACAATCAGCAGACGGACGCGGCCCTGCAACAATGGATCAGATCGGTTTGTGACGAAGTTGGCGGGGAATACGACCTGGAAATGAAGGCGTCCGGCGATGCCTTCCTGACCCCGCCCGGCAGGCTCAGCACATTGATTGGCGATGCGGTAAAGACCGTCACCGGCCGGACGGTGGAGCTCAGCACATCCGGCGGCACGTCCGATGCCCGTTTTATCAAGGATCATTGTCCGGTGTCGGAATTCGGTCTGGTCAATAAAACCATGCATAAAGTGGATGAATGCGTTGACCTTGGCGATCTTGACCAGTTGACAAAAATATACCGCGAAATATTAATCGCGTTTTTCAGGGAATAATGTGATGGAAAAATCCAATTCAATTTTCAATTATATTGGCAGGTCGCTTGCCGGTGCATGGCAGCTGATCAAGCTTAATCCACGGGCCATGGATTATTTTGATATATCCGCCGATGGTTTCTGGAAATCTTTCTGGGCGATTATTCTGGTCGCGCCATTATTCTTTCTGGGGTTGAATGTCAGCTATGACATGGCGGTGGAACAGGGCCATCAGATTTCCCTTGCGGCCCATATCATTGAATTCTTCCTGAGGCTGCCCCTGATCGCACTGGTGATGGTGTTTTTCACCAGATTTCTGCGAATAGATGCCCATTATTCAGATATGATCATCGCGTTCAACTGGTTTTGGGTGGTGGCCAATTATATCATTCTGCCCGTATCCATGCTGATCAGTCTGGGTGTTCTGCCCCTGAAGGCCGGAACACTTGGGGTGGTGGTCGTGGCCATCTATCTGGAACTTTATGTGACATGGTTCCTGTTCAGACAATCCCTGAGGATAAGCGGCTGGCTGGCCTTTGGCATCATGATTTTCAAGGCCCTGTTCACCCTGTCAGTAATGCAGGTGATCATTCGGATTTTTTAATCTTCAGGATAATCCACAGCCATAAAATACAGGCCCTCCGGCGGGGCGTTATGGGCGAGGGTGCGGCGGTCGCGGGCTTCGAGTGATTTCTGCAGATCATCAATGGTCCATTTTCCGCGCCCCACATAATAAAGCGAGCCGACCATGGAACGGACCTGATGGTGCAGAAATGACCGGGCTGAAGTATCAATATAGATATTCTCGCCCTCCCGGCAGACATCCAGCCGGTCAAGGGTTTTCAGCGGGGATTTGGCCTGGCATTCCACACTGCGGAAGGTGGTGAAGTCATGATGGCCCACCAGTGTCTGTGCCGCCTCATGCATCAGTTCCGCGTCCAGCGGGAATTTCACATGCCATGCCCGCCCGGCCTGAAAGGTCAGTGGCGCGCGGCGATTGATGATGTGATAGCGGTAATGGCGTCTGGTGGCGGAAAAGCGGGCTTCAAAATCTGAACTGACCCGTTCCGATTTCAATACCGATACCGGCTGCCATTTCAAATGATAGTTAAGCGCGTCCATGACTTTATAGGCCGGATATTCTTCGGGCAGGTCAACATGACAGACCATCGCGCGCGCGTGAACCCCGGCGTCGGTCCGGCCCGCTCCGTGGAATTTTACCTGGTGATGGCAGAATTTTTCTGCCGCTTCGGCCAATATTCCCTGTACGGATTTTCCCTTGTCCTGCCGTTGCCAGCCCACAAGGCCATGGCCGAAAAATTCCAGTGTCAGCT
>UOEJ01000254.1_pt1 | contig 11587 bp, 5 predicted proteins | sample 1989191 | NCBI WGS metagenome assembly UOEJ01 (sample SAMEA4712195, study PRJEB27164) | hydrothermal vent metagenome | biome: marine basaltic hydrothermal vent biome; feature: marine hydrothermal vent; material: mineral | place: Pacific Ocean | collected 2011-06-14/2011-07-23 | depth 1719 m | reverse complement strand
CGTTGCGCCGTACGGCCCGTTAAAGATCGGATGCGCCGGATCAACAGCATTTACATTATCACTCTCAGTGATATTACCCGAATAGTTAAGCGTGATGCCAAAACCAAAATCTATATCGTAATTGGGCCCACCGGGCGCCGCATTGATAAATAACCGGCCGCCAGCAGAAACCCAATTGTCAATATACGTGGAATAAAGCAGTAGAAAACTTCCCAATTGGCTAATACTGCTGGCGCTGCCTTCCAGGTACATAAATTCGGTGCTGGCAGAAAAAAACGATGCCGCATCAAAAGTTGGCGGGAAAATCTGGTCGTAACGCATGTTATTCCAGTTTCCGATACCGAAAACAGTATCCATGGCCGCTTCATTTGTACTTTGACCCCAAGGCGGGGATGCTCCTCTCATATAAAGCGGCACTGCAGAGGCACTTTGAATGATGATCAAACTGATCAACCCGACGGTCACCAGAATGATCCCTCGTTTAAATTTTCCAATAATATTACCCACTGCCTACCTCCTTCATTTAAATTACTAAGAAATAACTTCTTGCTGATATTTAAAGCAAATATCAGGCCAACTTTGATGAACGGGAGAAACCCGCATTTTTTTAAGGTTTAAGTCACCAACAGATTACTTAATCTGTAAAATATTCCGACACATTGTCAGGATTCTTTACAGATTTAAAATACTGCCTTACCGAATATGTTTTCTTTGGCGGTAGCTTAAGGCTTCGGAGATATGGATTTTGCTGATCTTCGGACTGGCTTCAAGGTCGGCCAGGGTACGGGCCACGCGCAGGATACGGTGATAACCGCGCGCGGTTAACTTCATAACATCAATGGCACGGGACAGGATTTCCATGCCTGCCTCATCAAGGGGGGCCACCTCTTCCAACGCTTCCCCGTCCACTTCGGCGTTACAGCGGATATCATCGCCAATATCCATGGCCCGGTAGCGTTCGCTTTGTATCTGACGCGCAGCCAGCACGCGGGCGGCGACCTGCTCACTGCTTTCGGTCGGGACTGGCAGGGTCAAATCCTGGGCCGAGACGGCGGGAACCTCGATATGAATATCAAAGCGGTCCATCAGGGGGCCGGAAATTTTCGACTGGTAATCCACCGCACATTTCGGGGCGCGGCTGCAGGCCTGTGCCGGGTCATCAAGATAACCGCAGCGACAGGGATTCATTGCCGCCACAAGCTGAAAGCGGGCCGGATAGGTCACATGGCGGTTGGCCCGCGCCACCACCGCCTCGCCACTTTCCAGAGGCTGACGCAGGCTGTCCAGTGCCGGGCGTTGAAATTCCGGCAATTCATCCAGAAATAATATCCCCCGGTGGGCCAGTGAAATCTCCCCCGGACGGGCTTTCATGCCACCACCGGTCAGGGCTGCCATGGAGGCCGAATGATGGGGATTGCGAAAAGGCCGGCTGCGGGTGATTCTGCCGTCTGTCAACAGGCCTGAGATAGAAGCAATCATGCTGACTTCCAGTACCTCGTCCGGCGTCATGGGTGGCAGGATGCCCGGCAGTCTTGCCGCCAGCATGGATTTCCCGGACCCCGGCGGCCCCGTCATGCACAGGTTATGCCCCCCGGCCGCAACGATCTCCAACGCCCGTTTGGCCGTCTCCTGCCCCTTGATATCCCGAAGATCAAGGAAATTTTCTTCTTCCTGGGCGATTTCAGCGCGGGGCGGGGAAAGAAGCTGATGACCCTTCAGATGATTGATCAGGCTGAGCAGGTTTTCGGCGGCGATAATTTCCACTTCCCCGGCCCATGCCGCCTCCCCGCCGGAAACGGCAGCACATATCAGCCCGCAGTCATGTTCCATGGCCTTTAATGCGGCAGGTAATATGCCCGGCACCGCTTGTATCGCGCCGTCCAGTCCCAATTCCCCCAGAACGATGTAGGCTTCCACCGTATCGCTGGCCACGGCCCCCATGGCGACCAGCACGCCAAGGGCAATGGCCAGATCATAATGGCTGCCTTCCTTGGGCAGGTCGGCCGGGGCAAGATTTACGGTAATTCTTTTGGGCGGCAGAGCCAGACCAATGGCCAGAAGGGCGGCTCTGACCCGTTCCCGTGATTCCGCCACCGCCTTGTCCGGCAAACCCACAATGGTGAAGGAGGGCAGTCCTGAGGCCACCTGAACCTGCACATCAACGGCCCGGGCCTCTATCCCGACAAAAGCAACCGTACCAATATGTGCAACCATCCCCCGTCCCCTGCTCTATCCGGAAATACGTCATTGCATGCAGCCTAGCAGCAAATGAATGGAGAAAAAAGACAAGTTTTCGGGGCAAGTCAAATCAGGGCGGGTTAAATCCAGAAAAAAGCTTCGGTGGAATTTTTCTGATTGCCCCTGCCGCTTGGCTCCACACTATTTTCCTCATCACCACTTTCGATGATAACATCGGCCTTGTCGCAGTTGGATTTTATGGAATATTTCGATTGGGGTAAAATGCCCTTATAGGAAAAAACCACGGCAAAATCTTCAAGTTTGCTTAATTTCTTTTCAACTTCTTCCAGCTGCACTTCCAGATTGGCAAGAATATTTTCTTTTAAATCACCGGGGATTGCCATCTGGCCTGTAATTTCTGCCATGGTGTCATTTAAAGCCTCAATGGTGGCCAGCTTGCCCTCAACCATTTTTTCATAATGGCTGAATTCAAGTTCTTCCAATGCAATCCGGGCTTTGCCCAAGGCAGGGTCGGCAATTTGCATACTGCCTTCGACCACAATATCAAATTCCTGTCTCAGGATTGCGGCCCTCTGGTCCGGTGAGGTGCCGGAAGGGCGGCTCATATCCGCTTTCGGGGTCTTGTCCGGGACGAAATCCGGACTGAGCGACAGCGTAACAGCCAGCATGGCAACAAGCCCCAATGCCGCACCGGAGAGCTTAAAAAACAATTTTTTATAATTTCCCTGTATCACCAGAATTCCCTCACCAAGAAAACGCCCGGAAATATTGCCGTTTTCACTATTTGCAGCCCCGTATATACAACAAATGATATAATATTGCAATTGACCAATGGGCTGATAACAAAAAATTGATCGGGGCGTGCGGTCAGAACATCCATCAGGGCTGTTTAAAAATATCTTGCCAGCCTGATCTGGAAGAAATCATCCCGCGACTGGGGGTATATGGGGTCCGTCAGAGGAATACCCAGAAAAAACCGAACGTCCAGCGTCACCTTCCAATGATCCCCAATGCGGCGGCTGCCCTCAATATTAATGAATTTAGCCGACGTATCAAGATCAAGAATAGTCCCCGCAAGGATTTCCGTACTGTCGATATCATTTGCCGCCCAGCGCATCCCCATAAATATATCATCCTCAAAGGGGGTCATCGCCTGTGGCCCCCGGTCATCATAGAGATATTCAGCCAGAATGCCTATATCGGAACCACCGCCACCCAAACCATAAAAAGTATATTCAAAACCCCCGGTCATGGCCCAGAAATCCTGATCAGCCCCGGTTCGGCGAATGGCCTCAAATTTAAACAGAAGGTCTTCAAAGGTGGTTTGCAGGTCAAGGCCTGTCTGATCAATGAGGTTATAGCGCGGGATAAAGACCCCGTTGCCATTACCATCCGTCCCGGCAAGAAACACCGCCTCACGGCTGGTGCCCTTGAAATGATATAGTCCCACATCGACATTGCCGATCACATGGGTCCAGCGCACCGCCCAGTCCATATTCCATCTGCCATCCCCGGATTGATACTGGGTCTGGCTGTAATCAACAGGCAGTGGCAGACGAAGCCGCCCATTCAGCCCCGGATAGCGCATTTCCCGAAAATAGGTCATCAGATAGACAGAAAAAACCCCGAAATCACTGTCATAGGCCACAGACACCATGGGTTGACCAAGCTTGTCTTCCTGATCAATATCTTCCAGATTATCATCCTGATTGATAATATCCACCAGATGATTGGATTCTGTGACCCCCCAGAATATGGTATCAATACCGACCGTCATTTGCCAGCGGTTCTGGGTGCCGGTCCATTTCAGTTCCCGGATGTCGAAATGGCTGCGCTCCCCGTCATTAACATCAAACCGTCCGAAAGGCCGGAACATTATCTGGGCACTGCTGGTATCTGAAATATATTCAAGCAACGGTTCCAGTGCGAACGACACGGTCCAGTCCTTTGCGCCATTGTTCAGGCTGGAACTGGGAAAGGCCCGGCCTTCGACCTCCATATAGCCGGACAGGGTGAAATTGCTGTCCTCTGTCATCATATCATCGTAGGTTTCAGCCTCCGGTGTCACAGGGGCAACAGACACCGGTTCAACGGGCGTTACCGGAGGGGGCAATGGCACCGAAGGGGGCGGGGGAACGGAAACCGGGGGTTCGGGGGCGGGTTCGGGCTCTGGAACAGGATCTGGCGGTGCGGTAAGCTTTACCTGTCGCGACCATTCCGCTGCGGAAACCGCCTTTAAATCAAATACCAGCCGATATTGCAGGCCGTGGTCGGGTTTGAGGGTAAAGCTGTTATCAACCGTGGCCGCCTTGCGCAGGGAGATGCGCAAACGGACAGCACCCTCATGATCTTCCACCGTTATTTTATCCAGTACGCCGATCACCGCCGCTTTTTTGGCCAGAGAAGCCACTATATCCCGGCTCGGCGTTTCCCTGAGGTCGATAATCACCTGTTTCAGGCCGTCCGGCCCGGTGGCATCAAGATAACTGATCCGGTAATAGGCAATCTCGCTCAGTTCCAGAACCACACGGGTTTTATCCGGATGCAGTCCTGTGCGCAGGTCAATGATATCAACCTCGGCCCGGGCAGAATTTACCACAAGGGCAAAATTCAGGGCAAGGCCAATGATCCCCGCCGCCAATGAAGAGACCACGGACAGTGCAAAGCTTCCGGACAGGATATTTTTTCCCATACGGAGACGGTTATTTTTCTTCAACTTGTCCTCTGGCAATTTTGCCCTCAATTTTCCCTCTCAGGCGGTTGTTTGCGATTCATCCATTATTAATGGCAAATAAACATCTAGAAGGGCCTAAGAATCAGTCAAATTTGACGATAGATTTATTCATTTTCTTCTAAAATTGTAAGCAATTACAAGATGTTCCATTCAGTCTTATCACTTTGTTAACCATAATTTTTTGAGGGTGAAAAATAAAGAAAAAAGCCCGGCCATATTGACCGGACTTTGAAAAACTGCAGAAACACAAGTGATACAGGGTTATTTTGCCGTCTTCATCCTGCTCTTGGAAAAGTCATTTTCCTGCAGACCTGTCTGAAAATCGTAACGACTCCAGACCAGCCTTGTTTTTTTACCGGTGATAACATTCTCCATGAACAGATTACCGGCCCGCCAGTATTTATCCAGATATAATTTATAATCCGAAAAATCAAGAACCTTGAACAAGTCCCCTCGCCTGTTATAAAATTCTGTTTTCCAGGTCCGGTATTCTTTGGTATCAATCCAGGAGATCAGCTTGCTATATCCGGATTTCTCATATTGAGGATAAGCTTCCAGCACAAAGCAGGTCAATTCACCACAAGGCTCATCACGAAGCCATTTATAGCTGTATTTTCCCACTTCCCGCGAAGACATATCCTCATAGGAAAATTCACTGCCCATGAAAGGACCGGATTTATTGCTGGAGGATATCCTCTTGATCCGACCCAGTGCCGGCAGGTAAATCCACTGATCATCAGGGTCAAGGACTTTGGAATGGGTAAGGAACACAGTCCCTTTCACGTCACGCGGGCTGTCAAAAATCACCAGTGACTTGTCGCCAATTCCGGTGCCGGTCATTTCAAAGGTTTTTATTTTTAGTTTCCGGCGGCTTTCCCGGCCCTGACGGTTGCTCAGGACCATCTGCAGGGTCGCAACAGTATCCTGAAAGCCCTCATCCCTTCTGTCCACTTCCGCCGCGATGGCAAAGCCCTTTTTTTCCGGGCTTTCTGTAATGGCTTCATTGGGAAACAGAATGGCCATTACCAGCAGGGGAAAAGAAACTCTCCGGATTTTTTCAAACATTCGCATTTTCTTTCTTCTTATCAACATATAATAATATAACAGGTAATAACAGAAAATCGATAATCAACGCCATGGCAATAATCATGGCGGTCAGGGAACCCATCCTTGAATTCATGGTGAAGTCCGACAGCATCAAGGAACTGAAACCGATAATCAGCACCAGTGAAGATACCCATAACGCCTTGCCAACCATGGAAAAGGCATAGCGGATCGCATCTTCCGCATGGAGGTTCTTTTCACGTTTGCCCCGCTGGTATTTACTCAGGAAATGTACCGTACAATCAACGATCAGGCCCAGAGCCGTTGCGGTGACACTGGCGGCAAACATACCCAGTTCACCACTGAGGACCGCCCAAAGGCCAAAGGCAACAATGACCGGCATAATATTGGGCACCAGACTGACTATACCGAGCTTCACATTACGCAACGCCACCACAAGACAGGCGGAAATCAACAAAAACGCAATCCCGGTTCCCCAGAACATACTGTCAAAAGTCCGCTTTGTAAGGAAGGCAAAAATCAAATTCACACTGGTTGCCCCGCTTGGCTGCATTTCAGGCGGGGCATTATCTCTTAACCAGTCCTCTGACCGGTATTTCAGGTCTTTCATAGCACCGGTATTGATATTATCCAGTATGGCCGTAAGGCGGGTCGCGGATTTACCCACATCAATCTGATTATTCAGGTCAAGGCCGACAGGCAGCGACATCTCATACAGCAACAGATATTGCGCCGCCAACGGGCGGCTGTCAGGCAGCCGGTAATATTCCGGCCTGTCACCGTTTAAATTCTGACTCAGGCGCTTCATAACATCGGTAAAGCTAAAAACATGCCGGACTTCCGGCTGGGTCCGCAGCCAGTTGGCAAATTCCTCCAGCTTGTTCAGATAAGCCGGGTTGGCAATGCCGCCGTCCTCGCCCGATGGTACGGAAAATTCAAGGGTATATGTCCCGGTCAGGTTATCCATCAGAAAGTCCGTATCCTTCCTGAAGGCAATATCACTGCTGAAAAATTCAACAAATTTATCATTATAAATTAATCTGGGCAGCATGGCAGCCGAGGTCGCCACCACAAAAACTGAAGCTATCAGGATGATTTTCTTATGGCGCATGACCCATTCAACATAGCTTGACATGAAACTGTCATTATATTGTTTATGGCCCCGCGCTTTCATGGGCAGGATAGTCATCAGGGCAGGCAGCATTGTGATGGAGAGAAACCAGGCGGCAATCACGCCAAAGGCCGCGATATTGCCAAATTCCCGAAAGGGCGGGCTGTCATTGAAATTCAGACTCAGAAATCCGATCACGGTGGTCAGTGATGTGAGGAATACCGGCTGCATATTTATTCGCAGACTTTCAATGGTCGCCTTCTTCCTGTCAACGCCTTTGCCCAGTTCCCCGAAATAAGTCATCAACAAATGAATGCAGTCTGCCACCGATATGGTCAGGATAACCACAAAAGAATTGGCCGACACACCATTCATTCCCCAGCCGATATATCCCGCAAGACCAATGGCGGCCGCAACCGAAAGAAAAACCAGTGTCATGGTGCAGAGCATGCCGTAAAATGATCGGAGAAATAACAATATTGTCAGCGCAAGCAGACCATACATCAGAGGAAATAATGTGGCCATGTCATGCTGGGCAGCCTCGGCAAATGTAATGGACATTATCACATTTCCGCTCAGGGCAACATGAATATCCGGGTTGGCCGCCCGAACTTCATCCGCCATTTTACGGACCTGGCTTACGACTTTTTTAAGGGTACTTTCGTCTGTGTTCGGAGTTTCAACGGTAATGATAAGCTGTGTCGTCTTGCCATCGGCAGAAATCAGACGGTTAATCAGGGTGGGTTCAGACTGGGATACCCTGCGGATAAGATCGAGCTGTTCACTGTCAAGACTGTCCGGGTCTTCCACCAGATCCTCAACGATCATATCGTCTTCCTGCGCCCTTGTATGCTGGTAATTGGTCAGTGAATCCACACGAATGGCATAGGGGATATGCCATGCCTTTTCCGTGAGGTCAAACACCAGTCCCAATATTCTTTTATTATAAACATCGCCATTGTCAGGCTTGAGAACAAAGGAAACCGTATCCATCTTGGTATAGGTACGTTCCAGTTCGTCCTGGGCGGCCAGTTGCGGGTTGTCCGGGCCAAAGAATACCCTGTAATCGCTTGAAAAATAAAGGTTCTTTACACCATATGCTGCCAGGAGAACCATAAACACCGATACAAACAACATCAGCCAGGGATGACGTACAACAAATTTTCCGTATGACACTACTGGATTTCCAGACACGCTTTTGCCCTGTTATTTCTAAAATTTACGGCGATGTTAACACAGAAAACATTAATGTCAAAAAGCAATATTCAGGACATGAGAATAGATCAAAAAAAAGGCACTTCGACTGAAATGCCCTTTTTTATATTTTTTCCGGCAGGGGTCTACCAGACTATTTTCTCAATGCCGTCAAATTCAATGGTACTGCCATCATCGAAAGTAATGGTACCGGAGGCATCATCGGACAGTAAAATCTCATTGGCATCTTCATCGGTGGAAGAAATCGTTGATCCATCATCCAGCGTCAGGGTCCAGCCCTGTTGGGAATCAGAATCGGAAAAACCGCTCAACTGGATAACATCCGTCCAGCCGCCACCTGTGCCGCCATCCACGGTGTCATTTCCCTCATTGGCCCCGAAAACGAATATATCGCTGCCTGCACCTCCATACATTGAATCATTTCCGGTGCCGCCAATCAATGTGTCATCACCGGTCGAGGTCCAGAGTGTATCATTTCCTTCTCCGCCTTTTACAATAATTCCCTGATCATAGGTATAGGTATTTGAGGTCATATCAACAATATCGTCACCGGCCCCCATATCAATCTCTTCGATATTCTGTATTCGGGCCTCGGCACCGTCAACAAAACCGCTATAGCTGTCATCAAGAAACAACGCATCATCTCCATCGGTACCCAGAATCGTATCATACCCGTCACCACCATCGAAAACATCGCTTGAACGATTATCATCACTTAACGACACCTTCTCACCTGTCTCCACATTATAGGCAGCATACCTTCCGGACCATGTACCATCTGCATTATAATTCAGGGTATCATCACCGCCGGCACCTTGCAGGTTCTCGGTACCAACAGTTCCCTGAATGACCTGATCCGCAATTTCGATGGATATGGATTGAACAGTGCTTGCGGTGTCTCCATTGCTGGTTTCAGTTGACGTTGCCGTTACCTGCAGATTGAAATCAGGAGAGCCTTTGACCGGGGTAACTGTCAGATCATTAAGGTTCCAGCCGGAAACATCAACCGTATTATTTCCGGATGTGGCCGTGAATGAATTACCTCCTTTACCATCGGTCAGAACAGCACCATCCGGGATTGCTGATATTTCCAGCGTTAAAGTTTCCGAACCATCCACATCAGTCAATGTGGAAGTAATGTCCGGCAGTTCTATGGCCGATGCGTCATTTCCAACTACAGGCGTTTTCGAATCTGTTGCCAATATCGGCGCATCGGCCACCGCCGTCACATCAAGGCTCGCTGTGGCAGAGGCCGTGGCGGTACCGTCAGAGACCTCAAAGCTTAAAGGCACGTCGGTGCCATTGTAATCCGCCGCAGGGCTGAAGCTGTAAGTTCCGTCGCCATTGTCGGTCACCGTGCCATACTGGGCGTCAACGCTCACACTGCTGACGCTCAGCTTGTCGCCGTCAATATCGGACGAACTGGCCAGAAGGTCCTTCGCACTGAAAGTTATACTGGTATCTTCAAGGGTCGCGCCCAGATCAACATTGCCCGCAATGGGACCGTCGTTATCCGCACTGACCTCAAGGGTCACTGTGCCGGTATCCGTGGTTGTGCCGTCACTTAGGGTATAGCTGAAGCTGTCGGTACCGTTAAAGTCCGCCGCAGGGCTGTAGCTGAAGGTGCCGTCGTCATTAAGCACCACCGTACCGCCGTTCGCCGTGGTGATCTTCTCTGCCACAACCGAAAGACTGTCGCCGTCCGCATCACTGTCATTGGACAGCACATTGCCCTTGACGCCCTGATCTTCTTTCAGGGCAAAGCTGTCACCGGTCGCCACAGGCCCGTCATCAACCGCCGTTACATCAAGGCTTGCCGTGGCAGAGGCCGTGGCGGTGCCGTCAGAGACCTCAAAGCTTAAAGGCACGTCGGTGCCATTGTAATCCGCCGCAGGGCTGAAGCTGTAAGTTCCGTCGCCATTGTCGGTCACCGTGCCATACTGGGCGTCAACGCTCACATTGCTGACGCTCAGCTTGTCGCCGTCAACATCACTGCTCGATGCCAGCAGGTCCGAAGCCGTGAAGATTACAGAAGTATCCTCAAGGGTCGCGCCCAGATCAACATTGCCCGCTATCGGACCTTCGTTTATATCGTCGACGTGTATGGTCAGGGTTTCTGTATAGGAAAGGCCATTGGCATCCGTTGATGTGACTTCCACATCATAAGAGGTCTGCTGCTCATAATTTACATCAGCCCCTGCCTTGACAACAATCTTGTTGCCGGAAAGTTCAAACAGGCCCGACGGATCATTCAAGGCATAGCTATGGTCATCCGATTGATCAGCATCACTGGTATTAAATTCTGCAACAACCGTACCTCCGGATGCATTTTCATCCACATGAATATTGGTTGATTCATCGGGGTCATAGGCACGGTAGTATATATAGGCACTTTCAGATGATCCGGACCCATTGCTGACTGTATCTATAACACCTGTCGTTCCATCCGCAAAAACCACCGTGCCGCCCTTCAGGCCGGAAATTGAAATACCATTATCGGCAAACCAGTCATTACCGCCCATATAATTATATCCGGTATTGCCCAAACTGTTATGATCAAAATAATTGTGATCCGAGCTGGTCGTCAGGGTATTTTGCGTACCATCCAGTAAATTCACACCGCTGCCCGGGGCATAAATGCCGACGATCTGTGTACCCGCAGATGCCCCCTGCACCAGATTATCCTGATCAGACATATCAGGACGGAAGATAATATCCGTCGGTGCCTCATTCACATCTTTCAGGTTTAGGGAGAACTCCTCTGTATAGGATGCACCTGAGCTATCCGTAACCGTAATATCCAGATTAAACAGATTATCACTCTCATAGTCCAGGCTGGCCCCATCCTTAACGCGAACCTCATTTCCAACAATCTCAAAATTCGGATTATCTTCAATAGTATAGGTAAAACTATCACCACTATCCGGATCCGTGGCAGACAAGGTGGCCACCACCTGCCCGTCAGAAGAATTCTCATTCACTGTAATGTCCGTATCTTCGTAGGCCCGATAGTATATATAAGCACTCTCGGTATCGCCAGCCCCGTTGCTTACCGTATCTATTTCACCTGTGGTTCCATCACTAAAAACCACCGTGCCGCCCTTCAGGCCGGAAATTGAAATACCATTATCAGCAAACCAGTCATTACCGCCCATATAATTATATCCGGTATTGCCCAAACTGCTATGATCAAAATAATTGTGATCCGAGCTGGTCGTCAAGGTATCTCCCGCGCCATCCAGCAGGTTGACATCACTGCCCGG
>UOEJ01000165.1_pt1 | contig 11729 bp, 14 predicted proteins | sample 1989191 | NCBI WGS metagenome assembly UOEJ01 (sample SAMEA4712195, study PRJEB27164) | hydrothermal vent metagenome | biome: marine basaltic hydrothermal vent biome; feature: marine hydrothermal vent; material: mineral | place: Pacific Ocean | collected 2011-06-14/2011-07-23 | depth 1719 m | reverse complement strand
CGAGCTGTGCCTTTATGCTGCCGGTGGCCACCGCGCCCAATGCGGTGATCTATTCCACCGGCAAGGTCACCATTCCCCAAATGGCGGCTGCCGGCTTTCGCCTCAATCTGGTGGCTATCGTGGTGGTAACAGGCCTGTCCTACGCCCTGGTTCCAATTATTTTTGGTTAGGGTGTATATGACTTTTTTGTGGACTTTTTGTCGAATCGGGCCATATATGGCTGTATGACGATGAAAATGGAAAAACCCCCGCGCATTTTTCGCAAAATGCACGGGCTGGGCAATGATTTTGTGATCTTTGATGGCCGGGCGGACAGGCTTGATCTGACCGGGGATCAGGCACGTCATATTGCCGACCGCCATCTTGGCATCGGCTGTGATCAGGTAATCACCCTTATGGCCAGTGACAGGGCCGATGTCTTCATGCGAATTCAGAATGTCGATGGCAGCGAGGTCAATGCCTGCGGCAATGCCACCCGTTGTGTCGGCGATATTCTGATGGGCGAAACGGGGCGTGACCGGGTCACCATTGAAACCGGCGGCGGCATACTTGCCGCCACACGTGATGAGGATATGATCAGGGTTGATATGGGTATTCCCTTGCGGGACTGGCAGCAAATCCCGCTGTCTGAAAAGATGGATACAGACCATATGGAGCTGACCGTCGGCCCCCTGTCTGATCCGGTGGCGGTCAATATGGGTAATCCCCATGTGGTATTTTTTGTCACCAATATTGAAGAAATTCCCCTAGCGGAACTGGGTCCGCAGGTTGAACATCACCCCCTGTTTCCCGAACGGGTAAATGTGAGCATCATTGAAGACCGGGGCAATGGCCATTTGCGACAACGGGTCTGGGAACGGGGTGCGGGCATCACCAGGGCCTGTGGCTCCGCCGCCTGTGCCGCCACTGTTGCCGCCACTGTGCGCGGGCTTGTGGATCACAAGGCGGTTATCACGCTGGATGGTGGTATCCTGCATATGTACTGGGATGGGGATAATCATGTTCAGATGACCGGTAGCGTCACCCATGTTTTTGATGGTGAGATCAATCTGGATCAAATCCCATGAACAACAAACCCCGGGTCGTGACTTTCGGGTGCCGGCTCAATACATATGAATCCGAAGTGATGAAAAATCACGCTGAACAGGCGGGACTGCAAAATACGGTGATTTTCAACACCTGCGCGGTCACGGCCGAGGCCACAAGACAGGCCCGCCAGTCCATCCGCCGCACCCGTCAGCAAAATCCCGACGTTAAAATTATTGTCACCGGATGTGCCGCCCAGATTGACCCGGATCAGTTTATGACCATGGATGAGGTGGATCAGGTCATGGGCAATGAAGAGAAGCTCCATGGCGAAAATTACCGGAAATTTGATCTGGAAAAATCGGAAAAGCTTCTGATCAACGATATTATGTCGGTGCGTGAAACCGCAAATCATCTGATTGACGGTTATGAGGAACGGACCCGCGCCTTTGTTCAGGTCCAGAACGGCTGCGATCATCGCTGCACTTTCTGCATCATCCCTTTTGGCCGTGGTAACAGCCGCTCTGTACCCATGGGCGAGGTCATTGCACAGGTGCAACGGTTGGTAGATAACGGCTATCAGGAGGTGATTATCACCGGGGTTGATATCACGTCATATGGCCCCGACCTGCCCGGAAAACCCAGTCTGGGCAAGCTGTGCCAGAAGATTTTAAAGCTCGTTCCGGCTCTGAAACGACTGCGGTTAAGCTCCATCGATTCCATCGAGACGGACGCGGCATTATTTCAGGTCATTACGGAAGAAGAACGAATGATGCCCCATCTTCACCTGAGCTTTCAATCCGGTGATGACATGATATTAAAGCGCATGAAACGCCGCCATTCCCGGCAGGACAGTATTGATTTCTGCCGGGCGGTTCGCGATGCCCGTCCCGATGTGGTCTTTGGCGCCGACATCATCGCAGGCTTTCCCACCGAGACCGAGGAAATGTTCCAGAACAGCCTGAGGCTGATCACCGAATGCGACCTGACCTATCTTCATGTTTTCCCCTATAGTGCGCGTGAGGGAACAGCGGCGGCAAAAATGCCCCCCGTGGCGGGCGATATCCGTAAAGAACGGGCGGCACGGCTCCGCGCCCTGGGTCAACAGCAATTTGATCGCTATATGACATTGCAACTGGGCCGGACGGTGGCTATTCTGGTGGAAAAACATCTTGAGGGTGAAAAGGCGGTTATCGGTCATACGGAACATTTCGCCCCGGCAAGGATTTGCGGGTTCGGTTCACTGGATAATTTAACGTCGGGATATATTGCCAAGGCGCGGGTAACAGGCTATGAAAACGGCATACTCATTACGGAACTAGAAAATTAGTGGCAGAAGAAATCCATAAGAAAAAAGGCTGGTTTGGCCGTCTGAAAGACGGGCTGAAACGCAGCAGTTCGGCCATCAGTGGCGGCATCAGCGATATTTTTGTCAAAAAAAAGCTCGACGCCACCACGCTGGAGGAACTGGAAGATCTTCTGATCATGTCCGACCTTGGGGTAACGCTCAGCAGCCGGGTTTGCCAACAGCTGTCAAAAGGTCGTTTTGACAGGGAAATATCCCCGCAGGATGTGCAGGCGGCACTGGCGGTCGAGGTGGCGGATATGCTGCGTCCGGTGGCCCGCCCCCTGAATATCACCACCGGTCACAAGCCTCATATCATATTGATGGTCGGGGTCAATGGTTCCGGCAAAACCACCACCATTGGCAAGCTGGCCTGGAAATTTTTGCAGGACGGCAAATCGGTGATGCTGGCGGCGGGGGATACCTTTCGTGCTGCCGCCATTCAGCAATTGCAGGTCTGGGGCGCGCGCAATGATGTTCCGGTGGTGGCCGGCAAAGTGGGCAGCGATGCGGCGTCCCTTGCCTATGATGCCATTCAGCGCGCACGGGCGGAAAATATTGATATTCTGATGATTGATACCGCCGGTCGCCTGCAAAATAAAAGCCACCTGATGGCGGAACTTTCCAAAATTATCCGGGTGATTAAAAAACAGGATGATACGGCACCCCATTCGACGTTACTGGTGCTGGATGCCACCACGGGACAGAATGCGCTGCTTCAGGCCAAAGTATTTCAGGAGGCCGCCCAGATATCGGGTCTGATCATGACCAAGCTGGACGGCACGGCAAGGGGCGGCGTGCTGGTGGCCATTGCCGAAAAATTTGATCTGCCGATCCATGCCATCGGTGTGGGCGAAGCCATAGAGGACTTGCAGCCCTTTGATGCCGATGACTTTTCAAAAATGTTAGTGGGACTTGAAAGATGAGTGACAGTAAAAAACAGTTATTAAAAGTATTTATCGAAATGTTTCCCATTGTGCTGTTCTTCTATGCCTATGATTCCGAGGATCGGGAAAGTATCTATCTGGCGACGCAGGTCTTTATGGCGGCCATGGCGGTGTCCATGATTGCCTCCAGGGTGGTATTTGGCAAGATCGGAACGATCCTGTGGATTTCCGGCGGACTGGTGGGGGTTTTCGGCGGGGCGACGCTCTATTTCCATAATGATCTGTTTATCAAGTTGAAGCCGACGATCCTCTATGGCTTTTTTGCCTTTGCCCTGCTGGGCGGGGTGCCGTTTGGCAAATATTTCCTGCGCAATGTGTTCGAAGGCGGTTTTCCACCCATGCCAGATGAGGCATGGCGGACATTGACCATCCGCTTTGGCTGGTTTTATATTTTCAATGCGGTTCTGAACGAGGTCATTCACCGGAATTTCGCCATGGAAACCTGGATCGCCGCCAAACTATGGCTGTTCATGCCCATGAGCATCCTGTTTATGATGCTGCAGATGCCCATGTTGATGAAATATATGGATAATGAGACAAAAGAATAAAATCACACCCGGATATCGATGATCTGTCCGGGTGTTGTGTCGATGGGTTTGCCGCTGCCAAGGCTTTCCCGCAGATTGAGGTTGACGCCCTGACCCGTGCTTTGATTGTCAATATTATCCAGCGATAATTCATTCCTCAGCTTTTCAATATTATCTGCCTTCAGGCGTTCCTGCAGTTTTTTCAGCGCGTCCCGGTTGGCATTTATGCGCTCCTGACGTGCTGCATCTTGTGCTGCCTTTCCGGCCTGTTCCGTGTCTTGCGGGCCTTTTTGTTGATCCTGCAGGGCCTGTTGCTGCTGACGCAGGGCGGGATCAACCAGCCCGGTCAGGGAAGATAATAACTGTGAATTCGATGTGATCTTCATGGCAAACCCAAATTAATACAGCCCGTATTACAGCAACGTCATAAGCGTTGCCATAGAGGTAATAAATATTGCCCGGTCATTCTGTGGGGAAGCGGTCATCATTCTATGACCATACATTCGTCGGTATTTTACGCTTATTTCAACAGGATTTCCAGTTGTTTTTTGATTTGGGGCTTCAAATGATCCGGCGCGTATTTTTCGGCCCTCTCCAGTGCCCTGACAGCATCATCCCGCTGGTCCAGCATCATATAGGCCCGGGACAGGCGGAGCCAGCCTTCGGTATTTTCGGGATTCTCGTCCATTTTTCGGGCCAGACGGGCGACCATGCTCTTGATCATCTGGGCCTGTTCCTGCTCTGACATTTCCTCTATGGCCTTGCGTTGCTCATCACTCAGCGCGGGGGCAATGGCCGTGGTTTTGGTAACAGGAAGCCCCAGATCGGTCTCGGCCCTTTGAACCCAGCGTTGTATCTGCCGGAGCCAGGGTGCGTCCGGTGCGCTGTCCCTGACCAGCGACTGCCAGTCGGCCAACGCCTGTTCCACATTGCCCGCCTGATAATGGGCCAGTGCCAGATAATGCCGCACCCCCGGGTTTTCGGGCTGGATTTTCCGGGCGCGGTTGAATACCAGCAGGGCCGCCGGGCTGACCCGTCCATCGCTCAGCATAACCAGGCTTTCGCCGTATATGACCGCCGCGCTGATATTGTCGGGGGCCAGTTCGTACCAGCGTTGATAGGCCTGCGCCGCCTCGGCGCGCATTTGAAGTGCGCTATAATTCTGGCCAAGGGTGTGCAGGGCATTGACGTCGCCCGGATCCTTCTTCAAATGGGCTTTGATTTCGGCAATTTGCGTGAGCTTTTCCGGTGTTGCGATATTTTTTTCTGCCTGTGCGGCCACAGAATGACTCTGGTCTTTCAGCGCGAAATCCGGCATGCCGGGCATCCCGATGGTCAGGTAAAAGGCGGCGGCACCAAGCATAATGATGGTGATGACAACCATCAGCAACGCGGGTGACAGCTGCGCAGGCCCCTGCCTGTTGTCCCGGTCATGATCGGCGGTGATCCTTAACAGCCGCCGTTCAATTTCCAGCCGGGCGGCGGCGGCTTCTGTTGTGCTAAGGACACCGATATTCTGATCCGTCTCAAGCTCGCGCAGCTGTGCCTTGTAGACGTCGATATTCTTGCTGCTGCTATGTTTCGGTGGCCCGTCATCACGGTACCGCCATAACGGCACAAAAACCACGGCAAGGCTGATCAGGAATAATATGAATAATAAAAACCAGACCATCATCTGTCGCCATCTTTCGTAATATCTTTCATAATGTCTTTCAGGCGTTTTTCTTCGGCGGCGGTTAATGGTTCGAGCCGGGTATCCTCCGGCCGTCGCCTGACATAACCCATAACCACAAAGGCCCCTGCCAGCAATAAGATAAACGGCCCCAGCCACAAGATGGCTGTGGTACCTTTGAAGGGTGGCTTTAACAATACCCAGTCCCCGTAACGGGCGGTCATGAATTCAAGGATTTCCTCATGGGTTTTTCCCGCCGCGACCTGTTCGCGCACGATGGCCCGAAGGTCCTGGGCCAGTTCCGCATCCGATTCCACAATGGATTGATTCTGGCAGACCAGACAGCGTAACTGTTTCATAATATACTGGGCTTTTTCCTCCTGTGCCGGGTCCGGCAAGCGGTTTTTGTCAACACCGATGGCATAGCTGGACAGGCTCAGGCTCAGGAAAAGCACCGGGATCAGCAGAAATTTCATGACCTGTAATTTCATGGCCTGTAATTTCATGACCTGTCCTCCTGCTGGAGTTTTTTGATGATCGGCAGGATCAAATCTTCCATCTGAACCTCGTGAATCGGGCCGATATGCTGGTATCTTATGACACCATTCTTGATGAAGAAGCTTTCCGGTGTGCCGGTGACCCCCCATTCAATGGCATTGCGGCCTTTCAGGTCGGTGCCGACCTTGTCATAGGGATTGCCCAGGCTTTTCAGGAAACTGAGGCTGTGACTGGGCCGGTCTTTATAGGCGATGCCATATAATTTCACGCCTTCAAGTCTGCCCAGACGTTCCAGTGCGGGATGCTCCACCCGGCAGGGCCCGCACCATGAGGCAAAGAAATTGACAATGACGATATTTTCATCATCTATCAGGTCCGCCGTGCTTAACCCGATGCCCGCCCCCTCCAGCGGCGGCAGGGTGAATTCGGGGACCGGCTTGTCAATCAGGGCCGAGGGCACCTCACGCGGGTTCAGGCTGAGCCCGATCATGAAGGCTATGAAAATACCGGCAAAAATTATCAGGGGCAGAAATCTTTTAAGTGGCATGTCTCACCTTCCTTTCAGGTTTTTTCCGGCCTTTCAGGTTTTTTTTGGCAAGGTGATTTTTTTCCGCTTTTCCTTTTGGGGAACCAATGCGATACCGCCGGTCGCTGAGCGAGGCCATCCCCCCCAGAACCATGATGGTTGTGCCGATCCATAACCAGACCTGCATCGGTTTGTAATAAACCCTGACGCCCCAGCGATCCGACCCCAGGGATTCGCCGATCACGATGAACAAGTCACCGGTCATGGTGGTTCTCACTGCCCCCTCGGTCGTGGTCATGGGTGATGAAACATAGGTCCGGCTTTCAGGATAGGCCGTATATTCTGTTCCGTCTTTTGAAGTGACGGAAATGATCCCGCGTACCGCCGTATAATTGGGGCCGGCCACGGGGATAACGTCTTTCAGGGTCAGGTCATAGTCACCAATGGTTATACTTTCCCCGAAACGCATGACTTTCTGGGCCTCTATGCTCCATGATGATGTGGCGATAATGCCCAGCAGACCAATGGCAAAGCCCAGATGCCCCAGACTCATGCCCCAGCTTGACCGGGGCTGGCGCATCAGGCGGCTCAGGCTGTTTCGGAAAGGCACCTGAAATAATTTAATGCGCCGGGCCAGTTCCTGTAACGTGGCCAGCAGCAGCCACAGGCCGATCCCGACCCAGACCGCCGGCATTATGGCCCCGCCGTAGGTGACATAAAGCGTCATCAGGGCGGCAATCAGGGATATGCCGGTGATCGCCATCAACCGTTGGCTGATGCCTTTTATATCGGCCCGTTTCCAGTTGAAATGAATACCAAAGCCCATCATCATCACCAGCGGAATCATCAGAAAACCAAACACCAGATTGAAAAACGGGGCGCCGACCGATGATTTCACCCCGAAAAAGGCATCACTGATCAGGGGATGCAGGGTGCCGTATAGCACCACTGCCGCCGCCACGGATAAAAACAGATTATTAATTACCAGCCCGCTTTCCCGGCTGATGGGGGCAAATAGTCCGCCGGCCTGTAATTTGTCGGACCGGATGGCAAACAGCAACAGGCTGCCGCCGATAACAAGGGCCAGAAATACCAGAATGAACATGCCGCGCTCAGGGTCCGTGGCAAAGGCATGGACCGATGTGATAATACCGGACCGGACAATGAAGGTTCCCAGCAGGCTGAAGGAAAAGGCAATGATCGCCAATAGCACGGTCCAGCTTTTCAGGGTGTCGCGCTTTTCCACCACGATGGCCGAATGAAGCAGTGCGGTGGCCACCAGCCACGGCATGAAGGAGGCATTTTCCACCGGATCCCACGCCCACCAGCCGCCCCAGCCCAGCTCATAATAGGCCCACCATGATCCAAGCACGATTCCGATGGTCAGGAACACCCAGGCCAACAGGGTCCAGGGCCGGACCCATCTGGCCCAGGCCGGATCAAGCCGGCCTTCGATCAGGGCGGCAATGGCAAAGGAGAATACCACCGACAGCCCCACATAGCCCAGATATAAAAACGGCGGGTGAAAGGCCAGCCCCGGGTCCTGCAGCAGCGGATTGAGGCCATTGCCCTCAAACGGCACATCGGGCAGACGCTCAAAGGGGTTGGAGGTCAGCAGCATGAAAAGATAAAATCCGATGCCGACCATGGCCTGTATGGATAACACCCTTGCCCGCAGGCTTTTCGGCAGACCCCGGCCAAAATATGCCACCAAAGCCCCGAACAGAGCCAGAAACATCACCCAGAACAGCAGGGAACCTTCATGATTGCCCCAGACCCCGGAAATCTTGTAGAGCAGGGGTTTCAGGGAATGGCTGTTGCGCGCCACAACGGCAACGGAGAAATCAGATATCAGATAGGCATAGGTCAGGGCCATAAATGCCAGCAGGGAAAAGAAAAACTGGCCGTAAGCCGCCGCCTGGCCCACCTTCATCATCCGCCCGTCCTGCCGTGCGGCCCCGACCATGGGAAAGATTGCCTGAATAACGGCCAGCCCCAGGGCCAGAACAAGCAGATAATGACCCAGTTCAGCAATCATGAGCCATCATCTTTATTTTGTGCGGGATTATCTTCTGAAGCTGCGGCTTCCCGCTGCCATTCCCCGCGTTTCTTCAGGCTGTCGACAACTTCTTTGGGCATATAATTTTCATCATGTTTGGCCAGAACCTCCGTGGCGACAAAGACCCCGGCACCATTCATGGCCCCTTCGGCGACAATGCCCTGTCCTTCGCGGAACAGGTCCGGCAGCAGCCCTTCGAATGTAACGGCGACAGTCTCGTTGCCGTCCGTCACGCGAAAATGATTGATCAGTTCGCCATCCTTTTCCTGACTGTGAAAGCTGTCGGCCTCGACCAGCCCGCCCAGCCGGAAATCCTGCCCCGGCTTGATGGCCTTCTCGACAATTTCGGTCGGGTCATAAAACAGCCGGATACTGTCTTCCAGAGCGTTCAATACCAATAACACCGCCAGTCCGAATACCGCCAGTGATGTGAGCAGAAGATACAAACGGCGTTTTTTCCGCGCCCCTGCCATCAGTCCGGGTTTTGTCATTTTTTCACACCTGTTTCTCCGATAAATCGCGCAGCTGTTTTTCCAGTCTGCGCAGGTCGGTTTCATCCTGTTTTTTTGCCCGCCAGCTGGCCATGGCCAGAGCCGCCAATATAATGATCCCGGCAATATAGCTGCCCAGGATATAAATATCATTTGAATTTAACATCTGGTGGAAGAATTCTGCTGTCATGCCTGCCCCCCGCCCAGTTGAATGCGCAGTGAACGAATGCGGCGCCGTAATATCAGGCTCTGGATACGCCAGATCAACACCATGACAAAAAACATGTTAAAGGCTGCAATCATCAGCAACAAAGCCGTCAGCATATCTCCGCCAATGGCCGGGCCGTCCATGCGCATCAGGCTGGCCGGTTGATGCAATGTATTCCACCAGTCCACGGAAAATTTGATAATCACCACATTTACGATCCCGACCAGTGCCACAATGGCGGCGATTTTGGCGGCTCTTGCCTGATCCTCAATGGTCTGCCAGACGGCCATATAGCCCAGATAAATGAAAAACAATATCAGCATGGAAGTCAGCCGCGCATCCCAGATCCAGTAAGTTCCCCACATGGGCTTGCCCCAAAGACTGCCGGTGAGCAGGGCCAGCGCGGTAAAGCCCGCGCCCAGCGGGGCTGTCGCCCGTGCTGCCTGATCGGCCAGGGGGTGTTTCCAGATAAAACCCACAGCACTTGACACTGCAATGACACCATAAGCAAATTGCGCCATATAGGCTGACGGCACATGAATAAAAATAATCCGGTAGGTATTACCCATCTGGTAATCTTCCGGGGCCAGAAAAAAACTGTAATAAATCCCAAGGGCAAACAGCACCACTGTCAGCCCGGTGACCCAGGGCAGAATAATTTTGCTTAGCCGCATGAAACGGGCTGGATTGGCGAACCTATGCATAAAAATGGTCTATAGCCTACCGGATAGTTTATCAAGTTAAATTAGTTAATCTTCATTGTGTTTTAGGGGCCTTTCGTCGCAAATAAATTGATATTCATCAATAACCGCTTTCTTGTTTCTGCTGTGATCATTTAGGATTAATCCATGAGAAAATTAAAAAGACCCATAAAGCTTGCTGTCGGATGGCTGTTTGTCCTGATCGGCCTGATTACCGCCCCCCTGCCTTTGCCTCTGGGGCAGCTGCTTGCCCTGATCGGGTTAAGCCTTCTGGTATCGGAAAGCTATATGATCTGTATGTTCGCCCGCAAATTACGGCGCAATCTCCCCTTTGTCAGTCGCCTGATGGACCGGATCAAACCCTATGTCCCCGCTTTCCTGAAATCCACCATAGAAGACACCGACCCCCGACATTTAAAATCATTTGTCTGAGGTTTTTTAGTTTAGGGGGGAGAATCCCCCTTAAACTAAAAAATTCCCCCCCCACCAACAAAAACCCTCACTCCAATCCGGACCGGATGGCGGCAGCGGCGGCCCAGGGGGCTATGGCGGCACTGAACAGGGTAAAACCGCCAAGCAGCATGATATGTTCCATGGCCGGATAGCCGCCAATGGCGGCCTTCACCGCCAGCACCCCGAAAATAAGCACTGGAATATAAAGCGGCAGGATCAACAGGGACAACAACACCCCGCCCCGGCGTAATGTCACGGTGAGCGATGCGCCGATGCCGCCGATGAAACTCAATGCCGGTGTGCCCAGCAACATGGTCAGGATCAGGGGCAGAAAGCCCTGTTCCGGTAAATTCATCATGATGCCCAATATAGGGGTGATGATAATCAATGGCAGGGATGTGGTCAGCCAATGGGCAATACATTTGGCCATAACCACCAGTTCCAGCGGTACGGGGCTTAAAATAAACTGATCCAGCGAGCCATCTTCGTAATCACTTTGAAACATCCGGTCCAGTGACAGCAGGCAGGACAACATGGCTGCGACCCAGATGACGCCGATGGATATTCTGGCCAGGATATTCTGTTCCGGTCCGATGGCGAAAGGGAACATGGTGATAACGATGATAAAAAACCCCATGACCATGGTGGTGGTGCTGCCGTGGCGCATGGACAGGCGTAAATCACGGGCGATGATCGACAGGGCCAGTCTTAACATAACAGATCCCCGTCATGTTCATAATGCAGGGCGGTTGCGGGGGGGAAGTCAGACATATTCAAAACCGCACTTTTATCAGGATCAATGCCGAGCTGAATATGGGTGGCGGTCAGGATACGACCACCATTTTCCAGATGATCATTCATCAGTCCGGCCAGTAATTTAACGCCTTCGGTATCAAGTCCTACTGTGGGTTCATCCAATAACCATATGCGCCCCGGATGACACAGAACCCGGGTCAGGGCCGCCCGGCGCGCCTGCCCCGATGACAGGTAACTGACCGGCAGGTCAAGGCAATGGTCAATGCCGATTTTTACCGCTTCGCTGCTGATGCTGCCTTTGTGATGTTCCATATTGGCCCAGAAGGCGAGGTTTTCGGCCACGGTCATTTCCGGCTTCATGCCATTTTTATGGGCCAGATAACAGATGTTGCGGCTGATCCAGTCTTTATCAGCCAGAATATTTTCATCATCACAGGAAATCTCGCCACTTTGGGCGGGCAGCAGCCCGGCGATAATTTTCATCAGGCTGGATTTTCCCGAACCGTTGGCACCATGTAAA
>UOEJ01000212.1_pt1 | contig 11845 bp, 9 predicted proteins | sample 1989191 | NCBI WGS metagenome assembly UOEJ01 (sample SAMEA4712195, study PRJEB27164) | hydrothermal vent metagenome | biome: marine basaltic hydrothermal vent biome; feature: marine hydrothermal vent; material: mineral | place: Pacific Ocean | collected 2011-06-14/2011-07-23 | depth 1719 m | reverse complement strand
TTCATGGCAGATTCCGCCAAATCCCCGATCTGGCTCCATATGGCAAGAATAGCCGCCAGAGGCAACAGGATTACAGGATTTAACCAGAAATCAAAATAATATGCCGCGACAGTCCCAAATATCACCGCCGCGACCGTTCCCCCGATCAGGCCGGCCCATGTCTTGTTGGGGCTGATGCGTGGTGCCATCTTTGGCCCGCCGATATTCTTGCCGGCAAAATAGGCCCCGGTATCCATGGACCAGACGATGATCATCATCCACAGAACGACCCAGCCCCCCTGATCAGATGCCGCTCTCAGCCAAAGCAGAGATGCCGCCGGAAGCAGGGCATAACCAAGCCCCAACAGGGCAAAACCAGGCTTCATCCTGAAATACAATGCCGCCAGAATCATACCCCCCACAGGAATAAAATAGATATAGGCAATGAAATAATGCCCGCTGCTCTGGGAATAAATCACCATCAGGGTGGTGACGGTCTGCAGAGCGAAGACGATATTCAACGCCCGGCCCTCACATATTCCGTTCCATTCATATAAAATCAACAGACTGAGCAGAACCACAAAAAGACTGTAGATCAACCCACCCTGTAAAATAATAAAGATGGCCACAGGCAGCATAACCATGGCGGACAGCACACGCAGCATCAATCCGCTCTTGCCGGGAGCTTTGGGCGGTATATCGCTCATGAAATACTCAGGGTCTTGCCCCGTATCTGCGGTCACGGCCGCAATATTCCTCTACGGCGCTTTCCAGCATTTCCCGATTGAAATCGGGCCATAAAACATCAAGAAAGACAAATTCCGCATAGGCGATCTGCCACAGGAGAAAATTACTGATCCGCTGTTCACCGCTGGTGCGAATGATCAGGTCCGGGTCCGGAATATCGCCGGTATGAAGATGAGAGGCAAAGACCGCCTCGGAAATATCCTCCGGCCTGATTTCACCGGTCCTGACTTTATCCGCCAGGGCTTTTGCCGCATCGATTATCTCCGCACGGCCACCATAACTCAGGGCCAATGTCAGGCACAGGCGGGTATTATTTCGGGTCTTTTCTTCTGCGGCCTCAAGAAGTTCAAGAATATTTTTGCTGAGTTTTCTTCGGTCACCAATGAAATTCAGACGGATATTCTTTTCATGAAGCTCGTCCACCTCACGGGTCAGGTAACGCTGAAGCAGGGACATCAGATCATTGACCTCATCTTCCGGGCGGTTCCAGTTTTCTGATGAAAAGGCATAAAGCGTCAGATAGCGGATCCCCAGATCAATGGAATCCTCGACACATCTGCGGACCGCATCCGCGCCGCGCTTATGTCCGGCAATTTTGGGCAGCATACGTTTTTTGGCCCACCGTCCATTGCCATCCATAATGATCGCCACATGAGCCGGGGTTTCGGGTTGTTTGCTTTTCTTTTGGGAAGCGAATTCTTCCTTAACCAACAACATAGGCCAAACAGCCTCCTATACCTGCATAATTTCTTTTTCTTTATTTTCCGTCAAACTGTCGATTTCCCTGATCATCTCATCAGTCAGTTTCTGAATTCTGTCGGAATAACTCTTTTGTTCATCCTGACTGATTTCGCTGTCTTTTTCCAGTCTCTTGATGGTATCCATACCGTCCCGCCTGACATTGCGCACCGCAATACGGCTCTGTTCCGCATATTTACCGGATATTTTCGTCAGTTCCGCCCGGCGTTCCTCGTTCAATTCAGGAATGGGAATACGCAAAGTCTGACCATCAACAACCGGATTAAGGCCAAGGCCCGCATTTCGAACGGCCTTGTCAGCAGAGGCCACCATGGACTTGTCCCATATCTGAACGCTGATCATACGTGCTTCGGGTGTCGAAACTGTGGCAACCTGATTAAGCGGCATTTGCGCACCGTAAGCATCAACCATAACCGGGTCCAGCAGATTGACCGAGGCTCGCCCCGTGCGCAGACCGACAAATTCCGATTTCAGATTTTCAATGGCCCCTTTCATCCGGCGCCTGAGATCATCAAGGTTAATTTCAGATGACATTTCGATCACTCCTTGGCTATGACGGTATATTCACCCTCGCCACACATGACGCGGGCAAATTCACCGTGATTATGAATGGAAAATACCACAATGGGAATATCATTTTCCCGTGCCAGCGCAATGGCCGAGGCATCCATGACTTTCAAATCCTTGGTCAATACAGTATGATAGTCCAGCCGGTCATATTTCACCGCATCCGGATTGGTTTTCGGGTCGGCGGTATAAACACCGTCAACCTGTGTGCCTTTCAGTAATCCATCGCAACTCATTTCCGCCGCCCGAAGGGCCGCTGCCGTATCGGTGGTGAAAAAAGGGTTTCCGGTTCCGGCGGCAAAGACAACCACCCGGCCCTTTTCCATATGACGAATGGCCTTGCGGCGAATATAAGGCTCACAAACCGATGCGATGGGAAAGGCCGATTGTACGCGGCTGTCCACACCTTCCTGTTCCAGGGCATTCTGTATGGCGATGGAATTCATCACCGTGGCCAGCATGCCCATATGGTCGGCAGATGTGCGGTCAAAACCACTGGCAACGCCGGTCATGCCCCGAAAAATATTTCCCGCCCCGACCACAAGGCAGACCTGAACCCCCAATTCCTGTACCGTTTTTATTTCAGAGGCGATTCGCCTGACCATATTCGGGTCGATACCATATTCCAGGTCGCCCATCAGGGCCTCACCGGAAAGTTTTAACAAAACGCGTTTATATACGGGTGTTTCAGCCATTTTCACCTTATAAATTTACTCGTGATTACATCCATCCGGGCGCGCCGTTTTCCGGCATCTTTATATATTTTATATATGATTTAGAAATTATTGGGCAGAATATACAATTCGGGCCCAAATGCGAATAAACTTTTTTAAAAATTATTCACAAACAGGCCCGAAATAAAAATCACTTGCCGACGGCGGCGGCCACCTCGGCAGCGAAATCATCTTCTGCTTTTTCAATACCGGCCCCAAGCTCAAGACGGGTATAGCCCGTCAACTTGATTTCCGTACCGGCATCTTTGGCGGCATTCTCGATAACCCTGGCTATTTTTGTTTCACCGTCAATGATGAATGTCTGTTCGGAAAAAACAACTTCCTGATAGAATTTCGCCATACGGCCCACAATCATTTTTTCAATGATATTGTCAGGCTTGCCGGATTCGCGGGCCTGTTCAATAAGAACGTTGCGTTCACGCTCAACCGCCGCCGGGTCCAGATCATCAACGGTCAGGGCCAGTGGTGCCGTTGCCGCCACATGCATGGCAAGCTGTTTGCCAAGTGCCGCAAGAACCACCGGATCAGCCGTTGATTCCAGAGCCACCAGCACGGCAATCTTGCCAAGGCCGTCAGTCACAGCGTTATGGATATATGTCGCCACAACACCCTGCCCGACCGCAAAACCGGCCGTACGGCGGAAATTTATATTTTCCCCGATGGTGCCAACCGCTTCGACCAGCTCGTCTTTGACATTCCGACCGGTGCCGGGGTAATCCGCCGCCAATGTTGCGTCATAATCACCGCCGTTTTCAAGGGCAATATCCGCAATGGTTTTTACCATTTTCTGGAAAAACTCGTTGCGGGCGACGAAATCGGTTTCGGAATTCACCTCTACCGCCACGGCTTTTGTGCCGGCGGACGCCACGGCCACAAGGCCTTCTGCGGCGATACGGCCTGATTTCTTCGCCGCCTTGGAAATGCCTTTTTGACGAAGCCAGTCCATGGCGCGTTCCACATCACCGTCATTTTCTTTCAGGGCGTTTTTACAGTCCATCATGCCTGCGCCGGATTTCTCGCGCAGTTCCTTGACAAGAGCAGCCGTAATCTGTGCCATCAGTCTTCCTTCTTCGCTTTTTTCCTGGGGGCGGTTTTTTTGACAGCAGCTTTCTTCTTGACGGGAGCCGCTTCCTCAACGGGTGCGGCTTCCTCAGTCACAGCCTCAGCAACCGGAACAACTTCTTCTGCGGGAGCTTCCACAGCTGGGGTCGCCTCAGCAGGGGCAGCTTCCTCGACCGGAGCTTCTTCTGCCGTGGCTTCCGGTGCAGAAGCAGTTTCTTCAACAGCGGCCAGTTCTTCCACAACGGGAGCATCCGGGGCCGCGCCAAGATCAACGCCCTGCTCAACCATTTCCTGCTGAATACCGTCAAGCACAGCGCCAGAGACCAGATCACAGTAAAGCTGGATCGCCCGGGTCGCGTCATCATTGCCCGGAACCGGGAAAGTGATATTGTCCGGATCACAGTTGGTGTCCAGAATAGCCACAACCGGAATGCCCAGTTTGTTGGCTTCCTGAATGGCCAGGTCTTCTTTATTGGTGTCGATGACAAACAGGATATTGGGAATGCCGCCCATGTCCTTGATCCCGCCAAGGGCGCGTTCCAGTTTGTCCCGCTCGCGGGTCATATGGAGCAATTCCTTCTTGGTCAGGCCCGTGGTTTCCTCGGACAATTTCACGTCCAGGTCTTTCAGACGTTTTATGGAATTGGAAATGGTCTGCCAGTTGGTCATCATGCCGCCAAGCCAGCGGTGATTGACATAATATTGACCGCAACGTTTGGCAGCTTCGGCGATGGGGCCGGATGCCTGACGTTTGGTGCCAACGAACAATACCCGGCCGCCGGATGCGGTAACGTCACGTACTGTTTCCAGCGCCCGGTGCAGCAAAGGCACGGTGATGGACAGATTGATAATATGAACTTTATTGCGGGCGCCAAAGATATATTCTTTCATCTTTGGGTTCCAACGGTGGGCCTGATGCCCAAAATGAACACCAGCTTCGAGAAGCTGACGCATTGAAAAACTTGGCACTGCCATAGTATTTTTCCTTAAATTTACCGGTTAATCCTCCGCAGGTTGTGGCCCCAGATGGGACACCGGAAAGTCTTGCTCAATATGAGGAGGTCAACTTAAATCCTGCGTGTGAAGTAGGCGCGTAATACCGCCCTTTAGCCATAAGATCAAGGGTTTTCTGCCTATAAACAAAAAAATTTGGCTAACCTTTGTTAATGTCAATAGCGGCGCGGGTGCGGCTCTGGTCCACATCGTCATATCCGGCGTCGTCCGGGATTTTGCGGAACCGGATTTTATCGCCCCTGATCACCTCTGGTGTGACGGTGATAATCTGTCGTTCTGAAAGCAGCCTCAGGGCCTCGGCCACCGATTTTGCCTGCCCCAGTTTTTTCAGGTTCATCATGGTGGGAAACATCAGGATACCGTCGGATTCCTCCACCAGGGTCATGGGGTGCATCCATTCCACATCTGTTATTTCATGGCCGTCCGGGCTTGGGTTTTGGCCTTCCGGGGCCACACAAAGGAAAAACCGGGTGTCAAAACGAATGGGATAGGCGGTCGGCGTAATCCAATGGGCAAAAGGCAGGCAATCGCTCATATCAAGCCGTACCCCGGACCGGTCCAGAAATTCGGCCAGCGTAATCGCGCCCGCCAGAAAATCCACGCGGTATTTGTCATCAATGGCTTTTCGGGTTGGCTCGTCAATGGGCTGACCATTAATGGTGCCGATGATCAGCCCGGTTTCTTCGAACACCTCACGCAGGGCGGCATAACGCAGGCCGCTAAATTCCGCGCTGATATTGTTCAGGGACGTCTTCTGATCACTTTCTTCCAACGCCTTGTCCGCAGGGTCAAGCTTGCCGCCGGGAAAGACATAGGCCCCGCCGGCAAATTTAACATTCCGGTGTCGTTTGACCATCAATATCTGCAAGCTGCCAAAGACGGGATGCGCCGCCCCGTCCCGGATAATCAGGATAGAGGCGGAGTCTTTTGGTGTTGCGGGTTGTGTAGGTCTATTGGTCATAGTTACTTTCAATCAAATTTCATTTTCCAGACAATGCAAATAGCATTGAAGATTCCTCATGTGCCAACGCCACTGTATTGATTAACTCCCTAATCGCTTCCCATATATTCATAGCTTTCTCACTCTATACCCCCCACGCATCCCCATCCTTTTTATTTTGATAAGTCATGTATACCCAAGTTTGTCACTACCGGTATTCCTACGACCATCGTCATTTCCGCGCAGGGGGGAATTCAGAAAATCCGGCAATAACCACTCACGATCACACAAGAAAAAGATAGATTCCCGCCTGCGCGGGAATGACATGAAAAGGGAAGTGAATGCATATTCACACACTACCTATTAAATTACATTCTTTCTATTACCTCTTGCAGGTCATATGGCCTTCTCTTATCGAACTGGATTAAGCCCAACCCAAACGAGACAGGGCCCATGGGGCATTCCATATCTTTGTCATTTCTATGACTTTACCTTCATCATTCATTTTAACAGCATAAACAAAATGACTGCTGGCTTCTTTCATCGTAACGGGAACTGGTCCGCCATCAGCCACATGTTTTGCTTTAAAGGTACCAAAAAACAGGGCTGTATTGGTGCTATCATCATATGATGAACAATGTAAAACATAGCTGCAGCCAAGCAACGGGCCCTTGCCAATGCCGGCTAACCAGTCACAATAGTCTAACACATCGGTTATTTCGACCAGAGGTTCACATTGGGCATCAAATTTTGCCCCTGCCGAAACATATTGTTTGCAGCCTTCTGCGCCCTCCAGACCTTCACATGCATGAAAAAAACGCGTTGCAATATCAATATTTGTCATCCTAATTCCTTTATCATTAACGTAAAATGGATTTATGTATGAAGTAACCGTATATTATTTCATCCTTCCCCTATATTTCCCGCGCATTGCCCTTATCAATCGTCATTCCTGATCAGGAATGATATATTGGCGTAATGCCATCGGGAACCCAGTCTTTCTTATATCACCCTCACAACCAATGAGGAATATATACTAGCTATTATCTGGATTCCCTTTTGCAAGGGAATGACGGGAGAAGTTATTTTTACCATGTTAGGATGCCTTTATCCTGTCCATCTTGATCAATGTCTTAATGAAAAATATTGATAACGGTATTTCTGGTATTCGCCATTATTTTTCCTGATCAACCTTCAATGCCCCTAGAAAATCAAGGAAATGCGGTCTATTCCATTGATAGGTTCCATCAATCCCCAAATATGCCACAGCAAATGAACCTTTGGGCTCCTGCCAAGAAATCAACTCTTTATGAAGTTTAAGCTTTTTATCATAAGTATAAAGACTCTTTTCCTTCCCGATAACAATCTTTTTTTCTTCTGAATGGGCTTTAATTTCAAATACTTTCTGCCAATATTCAGAAAAATCCGTTAATTCAGCTTCCGGTGAATATATCAACATTATAGTAGATTGTGATCGACCTGCTTCACTATTATCTTTTGAGGCTCCTGTAGAGATTACAATCATCTGAGTTTGCATTCCATTTGTTGCGGCAAACTGTTTCGCCTCGAAAATCATAAAATAATAAGGAATTTTAAAATGCCAGCCGTCCGCTTTAGCTGTAACTTTGATCAGATCATTTTCCATGTCCAAAGTTAAAAAATCCGGCAACTTTGTCTTCCGGGTACTGTCTGAAAAGCTTGTTGTTCTTATTTGAGTAAACACCTCCGTCCCGCCATAAATGCCCAGTCTGTCAGCCCAAGACAAAAGAATATCAAGCATTATATCGGGTTGATCAGGAAGTATTCTCTTCTTCGCCGTATAAAGGTTTTTGGCATATGAACTAATCATATAATAGAGGTCTTCACGAACATTCTTAATCTGACCCAGGGTCAATTTTTCATAATGCTCATTCAGCCAATTATTCATTTTTGTTGCTCTGATGACTATCTGTGTCTCAGAATATATCGGTTCTTTAAGAAGGTCGGTCGTATAACCTGCCTGAGGTTGATATTCAGGTTTCTCACCTGCCAAACCAACAGGGATAAACAAATAAAAAATGAATAATGTTGCTAATATTCTACTCATAACGTCCCCTTCTTAATCTAGCCCCCCTATATCTCACTTAGATTTCTCTGGCATCCATAACGCCTTTCATGGCGGTCAGGGTCTTGCGGATATCTGGCGAAACCTTGTATTTGTCGGGCAGTTCGATGTCGATGTCGTAGTCGTCTTCGACCCTTAGTTTAAAGGTGATATAACCGCGCCCGCCTTTGTATTTATTCAGCAGTTCACGGATTGTAATGACGGATGTTTCATCGGTCAGAAAAATTTCAAGTCCCCGTGCGGTGTTGGCCGCCACGACCTCTATATCAGCAAAGCTTTTGGCAGTGACGCGCAGGCCCCGTTCCGGGTCGATGCTGGCCTCCACTGTGGCAATCACCGAGCTACCGATCTGCAGGATGTCTTCGGCACTGTCCAGCAGTTCGGAAAAGACCATTGTTTCATAAATACCATGGCCATCGGACAGACCGACAAAGGCGAATTTCTTGCCGCGCTTGTTTTTCATCACCCGGATGGTCTGGACGGTGCCGGCCAGCCTGACCGTACCCCCGCCCACACGTGCTTTACGTTCCAGTTCGGTGGAGGGGGTGATCTTTTGCCGGTCCAGAACCTGCGCATAGGCATCAAGGGGATGGGCGGACAGATAAAAACCGATGGCTTCTTTTTCAAAATTCAGCCGTTCAATCAACGGCCAGTCCACCAGTTCCGGCAGTATGATCGCCTGCTTGGACACAGTATCGCCGAACAGACTGACCTGATTGCTGTTGCGCTGTTCGGTGGCGGCGGCGGCCTGTCTCAATATCATTTCAACAGAGGCCAGCATCTGCGCCCGGTTGGGGTTAATGCTGTCAAAAGCCCCGGCCCTGGCCAGATTTTCCAAGGCCCGCTTGTTCACATGGCGGGTATCCAGCCGATTGCAGAAATCCGCCACATCCAGATAAGGGCCATTCTTTTCCCGTTCGGCGACCAGTCCCGCCATGGCCCCGGCCCCGACATTTTTCAGGGCCGCCAGACCATAACGCACCCCGCGCAATATACCGTCCGCCTTGGCCCCGCCGATATTATCCTGATCCTCCTTGCCCGTAATAATCTCAACGGAAAATTCCACTTGCGACCTGTTGATATCGGGCGGCAGGATTTCAATGCCCATGGCGACCACTTCCTGCTTGAAAATGGCCAGCTTGTCCGTATTGGTCAGGTCAAGCGACATAATCGCCGTCATGAATTCCACCGGATAATTGGCTTTGAGATACGCCGTGTGATAAGACACCAGCGCATAGGCCGCCGCATGGCTTTTGTTAAAGCCGTAACCGGCGAATTTCGCCACCTGATCATAGATGGTCGCCGCCTTTTTCGGATCAACGCCTTTCTTGTCGGCACCTTCCTGAAAACGGGTGCGCTGCTTGTCCATTTCCGCCGCAATCTTCTTGCCCATGGCCCGGCGCAGCAGGTCAGCCTCACCCAAAGAGTAATCCGCCAGAATCTGCGCGATCTGCATCACCTGTTCCTGATAGATGATCACGCCGTAAGTTTCGGTCAGGATACCTTCCAGCAGGGGATGCAGGTAATCGGGGTCTTCCGTGCCATGCTTGCCGGCGATATAGCGGGGGATATTATCCATCGGCCCCGGACGATAGAGCGCCACCACCGCGATAATATCCTCAAAACAGTCCGGTTGCAGCTGAACCAGAACATTCTGCATGCCACTGCTTTCCAGCTGGAAAACGCCGGTGGTTCTGCCGCTGCTGAACAGATCATAGCTCGGCTCGTCATCAAGGGCCAATTGTTCAAGGTCAACCTGAATATCCCGCAGGGCGATATGTTCCAGCGCCTTGGCCAGAACCGTCAGGGTTTTCAGGCCCAGAAAGTCGAATTTCACCAGTCCGGCCTGCTCGACAAATTTCATATTAAACTGGGTCACCGGCATATCCGAACGCGGATCACGGTATAGCGGCACCAGTTGGTCAAGGGGCCGGTCACCAATCACCAGCCCCGCCGCATGGGTCGATGCGTGACGAAACAGCCCCTCTAGCTGCAGGGCCATTTCAATAAGACGGGCGGTTGATGGGTCATTATCCCGTTCGTAACGTAATTTTGGCTCGCTTTTCAGGGCCTCTGCCAATGACACGGGGTTGGCCGGATTGGCGGGGATAAGTTTTGACAGGCGGTCGACCTGACCATATGGCATCTGCAATACCCGGCCCACATCCCGGACCACCGCCTTGGCCTGCAGCTTTCCAAAAGTGATGATCTGGGCCACCTGTGCCTCACCGTATTTTTCCTGAACATACCTGATCACCCGGTCGCGCTTGTCCTGACAGAAATCAATATCGAAATCGGGCATGGATATCCGTTCAGGATTAAGAAACCGTTCAAACAGCAGACCGAAACGCAACGGGTCAAGGTCGGTAATCATCAGCGCCCAGGCGACCACGGACCCCGCGCCGGAGCCACGGCCCGGCCCCACCGGAATATCATTTTTCTTGGACCACTGGATAAAATCAGCCACAATCAGGAAATAGCCCGGAAAACCCATTTTCGTAATGATGCCAAGCTCGAACTCCAGGCGTTCCAGATAGGGTTTCGCCAGTTGTTCCTGCTTTTCCCTGTCACTCTCGCCGCCATATACATGATTGACCAGCCTTTGCCGCAAACCGTCCCGCGCCATTTCCGCCAGCACGTCCGTCTCGCTCCGGCCGGTTTTCTCATCGACAAAGCTGGGCAGGATCGGATCAACGGTTGGCACCTGAAAGGCGCAGCGCCTGGCGATGACCACCGTATTCAGAATGGCTTCGGGCAGGTCGGCAAACAGTTCCGTCATTTCTGCTGCCGATTTGAAATAATGTTCGGGCGTCAGTCTGCGCCGGTCGTCCTGTTCAACATATTTGCCGCCGGCGATACAGAGCAGGGCATCATGGGCCTGATACATGGATTTTTCCGGGAAGAACACCTGATTGCTGGCCACAAGGGGAATATCATACTGATAGGCCAAATCAATAAATTTATCCTCGGTCGACAGCTCCGGCGTCATGCCGTGACGCTGAATTTCCATATAGAGCCGGTCGGGGAACAGTTGTTTCAGCCTTTTCAGCATATCTTCCGCCTGCGAACGGGCATGATCACCGGATGCCTGAAGATATTTACCCACCGGGCCGTCCGGGCCACCGGTCAGGCAGATGATATCGTCACTGTGACCCTGCAGGTCGTTCAGGCTGATCTGCGGTGTTTCGGTCGGCGCACTTTCCATATGGGCCCTGCTGACCAGATACATCAGATTCCGGTAGCCCCCCTCCGTCTGGGCCAGCAGCACCAGCCAGCCCGGTTCAGGATTTCTGTGACTGCGCGCGTCCGGCACGACCTCGTGACGAATGGCGAGCGCACAACCGATAATCGGCTGGACACCCGATGGGGGCAGGACAAGGGATGCCTCCAGAACACCAAACATATTATTGCTGTCGGTGATGGCCACGGCGGGCATATCATGAGCCGCGCAAAGTTTACCCAAGGCCTTCACATGAATGGCCCCCTCTGACAGGGAATAGGCGGTATGGAGATGCAGATGGATAAAGGTGGGTGTCATTATTCAGTACCAAAAATGCGTATCATCATCCGCAAAATAACCGCGGCTTTACAGGACAGATACCCTACCGCCAGATGCCCCGTGCAGCAAGTTTTTTAATTATAAGAGGATGGTTATTAAAAATTATAAGAGGATGGTTATTAAATAAGTAAATATTTTTTATTTCGTAATGCGGAATCTAAAATTTCATAGTACTTAGTGAACCTCCTTTAAAGGACCATCGCCAATCACTGCGGACATTCAACACCAAGACGCCGTTGATTTACCAGCCATGTCTAAAGCCACCCGTCCCGGTCCATCCGGCTATGCAGGACACGAATAATGTCTATGGTCCTGTCTGTAATCCTGTAAAACACGAGATAACGCAAAAAATCTTTTATGGGAAGATAGCGCACAGCTAC
>UOEJ01000045.1_pt1 | contig 11916 bp, 8 predicted proteins | sample 1989191 | NCBI WGS metagenome assembly UOEJ01 (sample SAMEA4712195, study PRJEB27164) | hydrothermal vent metagenome | biome: marine basaltic hydrothermal vent biome; feature: marine hydrothermal vent; material: mineral | place: Pacific Ocean | collected 2011-06-14/2011-07-23 | depth 1719 m | reverse complement strand
ACCTGCCCCACATCGCCCAACGGCTTGACATGCATGGCTGAATTTGGTCTGCGAACCGCAACCCGGATACGAACTCCGGTCCGGGCCAGATGCTCCACCAATGTTGTGCCGACAAAGCCTGCACCACCAAAAATCGTCACCAATTGCTGCGCCATTAAATTCTCCAGAAACATCTTTCTTGCTACCGTCTTTTTATCTTTCCCGTGCCCCATAGTCCAGCCAATAATAACTTTTTCATTTCATCACTTGACTTTATGTTGTTGTAATCGTAATCACAGCACATCATTCAGGTGGCCCAGATGGCGGAATTGGTAGACGCGCTAGCTTCAGGTGCTAGTGTCCGTACGGGCGTGGAGGTTCGAGTCCTCTTCTGGGCACCATTCTTTGTTTTGTTGATCGTGCGGGCTTTGTGCGGGTCGTGGTGTGGTGGGAACTGCGTCTGATAGGCAGCCGCCGAACAATCCCTATCCCCGGCCCCGGTAGCCTGGTACGTTTTGATCGGGTATCCATATATCTTCCGGTGGTTTTCCGGTCTGGTAGAAAACGTCTATCGGTATGCCGCCGCGCGGGTACCAATAGCCGCCGATGCGGAGCCATTTGGGCGCCAGTTCCCTGACCAGTCGTTCGCCGATGCCCACCGTGCAGTCCTCGTGGAAGGCGGCGTGGTTGCGAAAGGACTGCATGAATAATTTAAGCGATTTGCTTTCCACCAGAAAATCTGCCGGGATATAATCGATCACCATATGGGCAAAATCGGGCTGTCCGGTCACCGGACACAGCGAGGTGAATTCCGGGCAGGTGAAACGAACGAAATAATCGCTGTCGGGCCGGGGGTTCGGCACTTTGTCGAGCCTGGCCTGCTCCGGGCTGGCGGGGGCCTTGATATCCTTGCCGAGCTGGGACAGGCCCTCATATATATCCTTGGTCATGTCAATCCTGTAAATTATTCATTTATCTTCACCTATAACATATTTTACACCCTGTCATTATTGACTTTACGATCTGATAGAAAAAAAGTCTGAAAAATATCGCCGAGCTTGTTTCCTGACTATGCCCTCCTTATATTAAAGGCCAACATTAGACAGGAATAAATATGGACATTAAAGACGGCTTTATCGGCGCCATCGGCAATACACCGATGATCAGGCTGGAACGGGCATCAAAGGCAACCGGCTGCACCATTCTGGCCAAGGCGGAATTTTTAAATCCCGGTGGTTCGGTCAAGGACCGGGCGGCATTATACATCATTCGGGATGCGGAAGAAAAAGGCCTGCTGAAACCCGGCGGCACCATCGTCGAAGGGACGGCAGGCAACACCGGTATCGGCCTTGGACTGGTGGCCAATGCGCTGGGCTATAATACCGTGATTGTCATGCCCGAAACCCAGTCACAGGAAAAGAAGGATATGCTGCGTCTGTGTGGCTGTGACCTGCGTCTGGTTCCGGCCAAGCCATATAAGGACCCCGGTAATTATGTACGCTATTCCGAACAGCTGGCAAAAGAACTGGGGGCGGTCTGGGCCAATCAGTTCGACAATATCGCCAACCGGGCGGCTCATGTGGAAGGCACCGGCCCCGAAATCTGGGCGCAGACGGGCGGCAGGATTGACGCCTTCACCTGCGCGGTCGGCACCGGCGGCTCGCTGGGCGGGGTGTCACTGGCCCTGAAAGAAAGAAAAAAAGACGTGAAAATTGTCCTTGCCGATCCCATGGGGGCCGCGCTCTATAACTATTACAAGCACGGTGAGCTGAAAGCCGAAGGAAGCTCCATCACAGAGGGGATCGGACAGGGCCGCATCACCGCCAATCTGGAGGATGTGGTCATTGATGATGCATATCAGATCCCCGATGCCGAAGCATTGAGGGCTATTTTCGATCTGCTGAAATACGAAGGATTATGCGTGGGCGGATCGTCGGGCATTAATGTGGCCGCCGCCATTCGCCTCGCCCGTGATATGGGACCGGGCCATACTATTGTCACCCTGCTGGGCGATTATGGCACCCGTTATATGAGCAAGATATTCAATGTGGAATTTTTAAAGCAACAGGGGCTACCCTATCCCGACTGGTTGTAATATAGTGAGCATGTAATTATCTGAAGGAATACAGCATGGCCGAAAATACACCCGCATTAGTCTCGACCGACTGGTTAAGAGAACATCTGTCAGCACCTGACATCAGGATTGTAGACGCAAGCTGGCATATGCCGGGCGGTGACCGCAACGCCCACCATGAATATCGCGAAGCCCATATTCCCAGTGCGGTATTTTTCGATATTGACGAAATCTGCGATCTGGACAGCCATTTACCCCATATGCTGCCGGCTGCGGAAAAAATGTCGAGCCGTATGCGAAAGCTTGGCATCGGCGACGGCAACCGGGTGATTGTCTATGACAACAGCGATGTGCGCAGTGCCGCCCGTGTCTGGTATATGCTAAAGACCTTTGGCCTGTGGGATGTGGCCATATTGGACGGCGGCTTTCAGAAGTGGAAGGCGGAACGACTTGAGATTGAAGATATTCCACCCATTCCCCGTCTGCGCCATTTCACCGCCCGCTATAACACCACAAGGGTTCGTGACCTGGACCAGATGTTGCGAAACCTTGACAGCGCAAAAGAACAGGTGGTTGACGCAAGGCCGCCCGGACGGTTTCAGGGCACCGACCCCGAACCGCGAGAAGATATGAAATGCGGGGCAATTCCAAATAGTTACAATGTTTTCTTCAAGACGTTACTGAACCCTGAGGACGGTACATTCAAATCCCCTGATGACATTCGCACAGCCTTTGAGGATGCCGGGGTTGACCTGAAAAAACCCATTGTCACCAGTTGTGGGTCGGGCATCACCGCATCGGTTCTGATGTTGGGGCTTTATCTGATCGATCATCGGGAAAATGCCCTCTATGACGGTTCGTGGAGCGAATGGGGCAGCCATCCAGATACACCGGTGAGCACATAACTCCATGAAAGAAGATACCGTAATTGCCGCCACCGGGCGCGACAGGAAATATACCCACGGGGCAGTCAATACCCCGGTCTATCATGCCTCGACCCTGATCTTTGAGACGGTGGCGGAAATGAAAAATGCCATCATCAACCGGGATAAGGGCGGACTGTCATACGGGCGGCGCGGCAATCCCACCACCTATGCCCTTGAGGCGGCCATGTGTGATCTGGAGGGGGCGGACGGCTGTTATCTCTATCCATCGGGCCTTGCCGCCATTACCGGTGCCATATTGTCCTTTGTCAGTGCGGGTGATCATATCCTGATGGCAGACGGGGTTTATGAACCCACCCGCGCGCTGGCAAATAATATCCTGAACAGGATGGGCATTGAGGTGACATTTTATGACCCCATGATCGGGGCTGATATTGCCGGGCTTATTCAGGAGAATACCCGCGTTATTTTTGTTGAATCCCCCTGCTCCGTCACCATGGAGATACAGGACATTCCAGCTATTACAAAGGTCGCCCATGCACAAAATGTGCTGGTAATGATGGATAATACCTGGGCCACCCCGCTGCATTTCAAGCCCTTTGACCACGGTGTCGATTTGTCCATCCATGCCGGCACGAAATATATTGTCGGTCATTCGGACGCCATGGTCGGCATGGTGACCGCCCGCAAGGCCCATATGCAACAGCTTTTTGATATGTCCTATCAGATGGGATATTGCCTCTCGCCCGATGATGCCTATCTTGCCCTGCGCGGTTTGCGAACCCTGAAAATTCGCCTGAGACAGCATGAGGAAAATGCCCTTAAAGTGGCCCACTGGCTTGAAAAACGCCCGGAGGTGGATCATATACGCCATCCGGCTTTTGAAAGCTGCCCCGGCCATGATATCTGGCGACGGGATTTTACCGGCGGCAATGGATTATTTTCCTTTGTATTAAAGCAGGGCCATGAAGCCGCCACCACCGCCCTGATGGAAGGCATGAAGCATTTCAAAATGGGCTTCAGCTGGGGTGGTTATGAAAGCCTGATCCTGAGTTATTACGGCATCAGTAAATATCGCACCGCCAGTGGATGGACCGCCAAAGGGCCGCTTGTCCGCCTGCATGTGGGACTGGAAGATGTGGATGACCTGATCGCCGATCTGGAACAGGCTTTTGAGCGATTTAACGCAAGACTCTAAATCCTGAAACGGTTGGGCAAGGACCGTCCGATGAGAAACAGGATCAGGGCCGACAGCACAATGGCCGGCCCGGCGGGCAGATCCCACTGGTTTGACATCATGATACCCATAACCACCGAAATACTGCCCAGAGCCATGGAATAAAACACCATCTGAAGTGGTGAACGGGCAATATTGCGCGCCGCCGCCGCCGGAATGATCATCAGGGATGTGATCAGCAACGCCCCGATCACCTTCATGGCAAAGGCCACAAGCAGCGCGATCAGCAGCATATAGATAATTTTGGTCGTCAGGACATTCACCCCCTCAACCTGTGCCAGATCCTCATGCACTGTGATGGACAGCAATGATTTCCAGATATACATCAATCCGCCAAGGCTGACCAACGCCATAATGCCGATACCGATAATATCGCCGGAGCCGATGGCCAGAATATCGCCGATCAGAAAAAACATCATATCCTGACGCAGGCTTTCCTGCAGGGCAATGATGATCAGGCCAATGGACAGCGCGCTATGGGCCAGAATGCCAAGCAGGGTATCGGTGGAAAATTTACCGCCCCGTTGCAGCAGCAGCAATATGCCCGACACCAGGGCGCAGGTGATGACAATCACCCACGGGCTCGCCGTACCAAACGCAATGCCAAGCCCGACCCCCATCAGGGCCGAATGGGAAATGGTATCGCCGAAATAGGCCATCCTGCGCCAGACCAGAAAGCAGCCCAGCGGCCCGGCGGCCATGGCCACAAGGATACCGGCAAGAAGCGCATTGAGGATAAAACCGTCAATCATGATCGCAGTCTCCCCCATGCCTGCCCCCGGAATCATCAAACACCACATCACCATGGCTGTCGTGGTGATGGTCGTGATGATGGGTATAAAGTGCCACCCCCTCTGCCCGTTGCCCGAGCAGGGCGTGATATTCCGGGTGGCTCTGAATATTTTCCGGCGCACCGCTGCAACAGATATGACGGTTAAGACAAATAACCTGGTCCGTCCCGGCCATCACCATATGAAGATCATGGGAAATCATCAGAACACCACAATTTTTTTCACGTCTTATCTGGCTGATCAGCCGGTAAACTTCTTCCTGTCCGGTGATATCAACCCCCTGCACCGGTTCATCCAGCACAATCAGGTCCGGATCACCAAGCAATGCCCGCGCCAGTAATACCCGCTGCATTTCGCCGCCGGATACCCGTTGCACCGGGCTTTGTGCCACATGGGATATGCGAACGAGTGCCATAACATCCCTGACCTTGGCGGTCGTGGTACCGGGACGCAACATTAAGAAATTCTGTACCGTCAGGGGCAGGATATCCTCGATCATGACTTTCTGGGGCATATATCCGATGGAAATACCGGCCATCCGCCGGACCTGCCCCCTGTCCGGTTCCAGCAATCCAAGGGCGATTTTCATGACGGTGCTTTTTCCGGCCCCGTTCGGCCCGATCAGGGTAACAATCTCGCCGCGTTTCACTGAAAAGCTGACGTCTTCCAGAACCATACGCCCGGAAAACGACAGGGACACTTTTTCCAGTTCGATCAGGCAGGACATCATCAGTTCTGGCAATTCATACAAAGCCCCGTGATTTCCAGCATGCTGTTTTCACAGCTGTAGCCACGGGCCACGGCGGCCTGGGAGATATGCGTCATGAGTTTCGGGTTATTCACTTCGGTCACCATACGGCATTTCCGGCAGATCAGGAAATGGCCCTGGTGTTTATGGGCCGGGTCCGGGCAGCCGATGAAGGCATTGAGGGATTCAAGCCGGTGGACAAAGCCTTCCTCCATCAGAAAATCCAGCGCCCGGTACACCGTGGGCGGTGCGACCCTTTTCTTGCCCGCATTGCTTAACATGTCCAGAAGTTCATAGGCCGTCACCGGCGCATGACCGGCCCAGACCAGTTCCAGCACCTTGCGCCTAAGCGGTGTGAAACGTCTGTCACGGGCTTCACAAATCTCGCGGGCGGCAGCAAGCGCATCCTCAATACATTTGTCATGATCATGGCTGTGTTCGGACATTATCATTTTTTCTTTTTTCTGATATGTTATATCTTCCCTCTCTGGTAATATTGACCTGAATTAAAGAAATTTACAAGCCCCCTTGAATGAGAAGATCATGAAAAACCAGACTTTCCCACCGGTACCGGAAGATATTATTGACAAATGCCTGAATGATCTGAAATTTTCAGCCAATGGTTTGATCCCGGCCATTGCCCAGCAGCATGACACGGGCGAGGTTCTGATGATGGCCTGGATGAATGGGGATGCGCTGCGCAGGACGCTGTCAAGCGGCACAGTCTGCTATTGGTCACGGTCACGACAGGCCCTGTGGCAGAAGGGCGAGACGTCGGGTCAAATCCAGATATTGAAAAATTTCCGCTATGACTGCGACCGGGATACGATTTTACTGCTGGTGGATCAAAAGGGGGTCGCCTGTCATACGGGACGGCGCAATTGTTTTTATCATGAAGTTGACGCGGACGGCATTAAAACCATCAGCGAGGTGGAAATCAACCCGGAAAATCTTTATTCGGACAAGAAGCCGTCATAATTTAACCAAATTAAATGTTATAGTATATCTTTATTCATTTAAATCGCCGGGGAGCCAATTATGACTAAAATTCTGAGAACATTGTTTATCCTGCTGATCATTGCGCCTGGCCATGCTTATGGCACAACAAATATCACTCCGCCGAAAATTGATAAAAATTACCAGATACCGGATCATTCTGCACAGGCTAAAATCCTGCTGAAAAAATTTAAACTGTTGAAACAGCGCGCCCGAAAGCTTGACCGGGGCGAAAGGCTGGGCGGTAATGTTGATGACCTGCTGCAAAATCTGTTCCTGCCCGAAAGCCCACAGCAATTCCGGCGCAATTTCTCCCGGGAAATCAGCATTGCCAAACAACCAAAGAAGGCGAATCTCTGGCGATCTCTGGCACACCATTATATGAACACGGGTCAGCATGATGATGCGGCAACGGCTGCCTTTATGGCCTACAAGCTTGAAAAAAACACCCGCCGTCAGGCAAATGCCCTGACCCTGATGGGGGAAATATATGTGGAACGCGGCAAGCTGGCTGACGGCCTTAACATCATTAACCACAGCCTGCGTCTTCATCGCACCGACGATACTCAAAGACGTCTGAATGTTATCAAGGAACGTTTTTTTCTGGTTATCCGGGATATTTCCGTCAATGTGGAACAGGCCATCCCCAATGCCTGTATCGTCTTCAGCAAAGACCTGAAATCCGGCCAGCATGCCGAAGATTACGTCACTGTCACCGGACTTTCCGATATTGATATAAGTGCCAAAGCCAATCAGATCTGCCTCAACGGGCTTGATTATGGCAAAACTTATGAAGTTACAATCCGCAAGGGCCTGAAGGGGGCCGCCGCGACCATTCTGGACCATGACAGCATCCGGAAATTCACCGTGAATGACCGGGAAAGCCGCGCCACTTTTGAAGGGGGCAGCTATGTGGTCAGCCGCACAAAGGACAATATGGTACCACTAACCACGGTTAATATGGATAAACTGGAACTGTCACTTTACCTTATTCATGACCGGGGGCTGCTCCATGGCTCAAAAGATGATTTTCTGGGCAATTTCAACAACTATCAGGGCGATGTCATAAAGAATGAAAGGGGCAGCCTGATCTGGCGCGGGGGAATAGATATCAAGGGCGACAGAAATACCGAGGTCCGCACCCTGATACCGTTAAAGGACATGATCACGGAAACAGCCAGAGGGGTCTATGTGCTCATTGCCCGCCAGAAAAAGAAAGAAAGCGACCGGGACTGGCGGTATAATTACCAACGCAATGCCACCCAGTGGTTGCTGATATCAGATATGGGCCTGATGACTTTCAGGGGCAAGGACGGGCTTCATGTGATGGTGCGGTCCCTGAAATCCGCAGCTCCGATGAAGAATGTCAAAGTCAGCCTGATCGCCCGCAATAATAAAATTCTCGGCACCGCCACCAGTGACAGGAGCGGTCTTGCCCGTTTTCCCATGGGACTGGTGCGGGGCAAGGGCGGCGATATGCCTGTGATGATCACGGCTGATATTGATCAGGATTATAATTTCCTGAAACTTGAAAACAGCTATCTTGACCTGAGCGAACGCGGGGTCATGGGACGGACGGCACCGGGCAAACAGGATGCCTTCCTCTATACCGACCGGGGGGTGTACAGGCCGGGGGAAATGGTAAAATTGAGCGCCCTGCTCCGCAGCCCTGAAAGCCGGGCAATCAGTAATCTGCCAATTAAATTTCAGGTCAGGAAGCCGGACGGCAGCCTGTTGTTGGAAAAGACTGTCACCGGGGATGATCTGGGCGGATATGGTTTTGACATTGCCATATCACCTTCTGCCATACCGGGGCATTATACGGTTATCAGCAGTCTGGCCAAAAAATCACTGGGCGAGGTATCTTTTCAGGTGGAGGATTTTGTCCCCCAGCGTATCCGCGCCCGCCTGAAAAGTGATGTAAAATGGCTGGATGCCGCCACAAAGGCCGAATTTACCCTGAAGGCCAATTTCCTTTACGGCCCGCCGGCGACCGGCCTGAAAAGCGAAACCCATATTACCCTGCGCCAGAATTTCAGGCCCTATGCCGATTATAAAGACTATTATTTTGGTCTGGTGGAGGAAGAATTCTATGCCAAGTCCCTGTCCCCCGTCGAAATCAGGACCGATGATCAGGGCAAGGCCGTAATCCCCCTTGACCTGACCGAACTTAATGATCATCTGGCCGATACAAGCCAGCCTCTTCTGGCTTACCTGCAATCCTACGTCTTTGATATCGGCGGACGTCCGGTGGATGCCAGAATAGCCCTGCCCCTGCGCCTGCGTGATGTGGAGGTCGGTTTGAAAAAATCCTTCACCGGCAGCCTGAGCGAAGGTGACGAGGCCGCATTTGATGTCATCGCCCTCGACAAACAGGGGGCGCCAGTCAAAGACCGGGTGATTTCCTATGAACTGGTCCGGGAAGATTATTATTACAGCTGGTACCGGTCCGGTGACCATTGGAACAACCGCCGCCATATAACCGACAGTATGGTGAAAACCGGCGAGGTGGTCACCGACAGCAAGGGCCGCGCCCATATCAAAAATCGCGCGGGAGATGGCCGTTACCGCCTGAATATTCTGGACCGGGACGGCGCGTCCGCCGCCAGTCAACGCTATTATGTGGGCTGGTGGTCCAGTGGCAGCCTGCCCAACGTTCCGGATGAACTGGAACTGTCCCTGAAAGACAATTCGGTCAATGACGGCGAGATGATCCGCGCCTTTGTCAAGGCCCCCTTCGCCGGCAGGGCCACCATCATGGTGATGAATGACCGCCTGCGCCTCAGCCGGGAAATATCCCTGCCGAAACAAGGCCGCGAGATAGCCGTCAAGGTGGACAGGGACTGGGGACCGGGGGCTTATCTGATGGTTACGGCCTTCCGGCCCGAAGCGGGGAAAATTTCCAAGCTGCCCGTCAGGGCCATGAATCTGGCATGGTTCAGCATTGATAAAGAACTTCGCCACGCCAATATCGAGTTGACAACGCCGGAGACGGTAATCCCGCGTCAGACCGTGACCCTGCCAGTGACCATAAAAGGCACGAATATTTCAGGTCAGAAAATCCGCCTGACCGTGGCCGCCGTTGATGAAGGCATTCTGGGTCTGACCAAATTCACAAGCCCCGACCCGTCAGGACATTTCCTGTCCCAGCGCAGGCTGGGCATGGCACTGGCCGATCTTTACGGCCGCCTGATCAAACCTGTGGAGGGTTTGCGCGGAAAATTACGCACCGGCGGGGATATGATGACCAGAGGTATGATGGCTGAAAGTGCCATGGCACCGGAAAGTAAAGTCGCCGATGAAAATGTCAGCGGGGTTCAGACAAAGACGGTAAAGACCGTGGCCCTGTACCAGCGTGATATTCAACTGGATAAAGAAGGCAAGGGCAACATCACCCTTGACCTGCCCGATTTCAATGGTCGTCTGCGTCTGATGGTCGTGGGTTACGGCAAGGATATTGTGGCACAGGGTGATGATGAGCTGATTGTGCGTGATCCTGTGGTTGCCGACCTGCTGCTGCCGCGTTTTCTGTCACCGGGTGACAGGGTAAAAACCACCCTCAGCCTCCATAATCTGAGCGGCAGGGAACGGCGGTTTACCGTTAATGTGAATTCGGGTCAGGGGTTGGATTTGAACGGTGAAACATCAATTGAGATAACCCTTGCGGACGGGGAGCGTTATGAAAGGACCATTGCCCTGAAAGCCGGACAGGTCGGCGACAGCAAACTATCCCTTGTGGTGAGAAGCAACAACATGCCCGACATCAGACGCCACTGGGATATTGCGGTACGGCCCGCCCAGCCCTATATCACCAAACGACAGCTGTCCTATCTTGCCCCCGGTGATCATGAGGTCATCTCGCGGGAAGATATCAACGGCTTTCTGCCCGGTACAGTCGTGACCAATGTGACCCTGACCGACAGGCCGGATTTCAATGTTCCGGACCTGCTGGACAGTCTTTATCTCTATCCATACGGCTGCGGTGAACAGACCACGTCCCGCGCCGTGGCCCTGCTCTACTTTGGTGATGTGGCGCAGAGCTGGGACAGGAAATATGACCCGCTGAAAATACGCCGTATCATTGACAAGGCCATATTGCGTCTGCTTGACCTGCAAAAACATGATGGCTCCTTTGCCGCATGGCGGTCAACGGGGGCAACTCACCCGTGGCTTACGGCCTATATCTTTGAATTCCTCAGCCGGGCGAAAGAACAGAATATGGATGTGCCGGCCGCCGCCTATGATCATGCGCGGGTCTGGCTTAAATCCTATGCCGGCAACCGGCGTAATTTTGAGCCTCATATCATGGCTTACGTACAATATGTTCTGGCCCGCATCGGCGATATCACCCCCGGCAGCATCCGTTATTTCGCCGATAATCAGGGCCGGAAGATACAGACCCGTATCGGGCTTGGCCATCTGGCGGCCGCCCTTGATCTGATCGGGGAAAAGGCCCTGTCGGACGAATATTTCGAAAAGGCCCTGAAGACATATCGTGGCAGGGGCAGCAAATGGAACTGGTACAAGGATTATGGTTCCGACCTGCGCGACGGCGCGGCCCTTGCGGCCCTGATTGCCGAAGCATCGGACGGCGATATGCGGCAGTTACGCATCGCCGAGGCACTGGACCGGGAATTTGACCGCCGGAAATATTTCAGCACCCAGGAACAGGCCTGGCTGCTGCTGGCCACCCACAGCATGAGCAAAGGCAGCAAGCCCGCCATTCAGGTGGCCCTGAACGGCAAACCGCTGGCCAAATCCTCATATAAATCCGGGGCCGCCCTGCGTTACAGTCTGAAACCACAGGCCATACGGGATGGTTTTGATATTGAAAATATCGGCACGGCCCCCTTCCGCGCCATCCAGTCCATCCGTGGGGTGCCGTCCCAGCCCCTGAAACCTGCCGCCCGCGGTTTTGAAATAAGCCGCAGCTTTTTCACGCTGGACGGCAGAACGCCTGATCTTTCTGCCATCAAACAGCATGATTTGCTGGTGGTGGTGATTGAGGGGCGGTCCCTGAATAATATTGATCATGAGGGGTTGATCGTTGATCTTCTGCCGGCGGGTTTTGAGATCGAAAATGCTGCGATTGGCGGGTTCGAGGGGCAGGACACCTTGAAATTCATCCCCCGGAAGTCACATTTTCTTTATGAAGCCGCCCGTGACGACCGTTATGTGGCGGCCATGGACCTTGGCCGTTACAACCG
>UOEJ01000011.1_pt1 | contig 12205 bp, 10 predicted proteins | sample 1989191 | NCBI WGS metagenome assembly UOEJ01 (sample SAMEA4712195, study PRJEB27164) | hydrothermal vent metagenome | biome: marine basaltic hydrothermal vent biome; feature: marine hydrothermal vent; material: mineral | place: Pacific Ocean | collected 2011-06-14/2011-07-23 | depth 1719 m | reverse complement strand
GCCATGATACAGACGGATTTGGTTTCCAGATAGGCCTCCAGGGCCTCCTTGCCCATATCCTTGCCAAAGCCGGACTGTTTATAACCGCCAAAGGGCATGGCCCCGTCCAGAATATTATGGCAGTTGACCCATACCGTACCGGCCCTGATTTTGGGGACAATATTGACCACATTAGCCACATCACGGGTCCAGATACTGGCACCCAGACCATAAACCGTGTCATTGGCCAGCCGGGCCACCTCATCAACATCGTTATAGCGCTGGACACAGACCACGGGGCCAAAAATCTCTTCCCGCACCACTTTCATGTCGCGGTTGGTATTGGCGAGTATGGTTGGTTTGACAAAATAGCCCTCTTCCCCGCTGCGTCCACCGCCGGCGATGACCTCGGCCCCTTCCGCGCGGCCGCTTTCGATATAGCCCATGACCCGGTCAAATTGAATTTGTGATACCAGGGGATTGATCATATTTTCCGGATTAAGACCCTCACCGACCTGCATGGCATTGGCGGCTTCCGCCAGTCCCTCGATCACCTGATCATACATATTGTCCGGCACAAACAGCCGTGATCCGGCGCAGCAGACCTGACCCTGATTAAAGAAAATCGCGCTGGCGGCACCGGGGATGGCAATATCAAGGTCCGCATCGGGCAGAATGATCGCCGGTGACTTGCCGCCAAGTTCCATGGTCACATTTTTCATGGTATCGGCGGCGGCCTTGACGATAATCTTGCCGACCTCGGTCGACCCGGTGAAGGAGATTTTATCAACTTCCCTGTGGGTGGTCAGGGCGGCACCGGCGGTATGGCCGTATCCGGGGATAATATTAACCACCCCGTCCGGGAAGCCTGCCTGACAGACAAGTTCACCCATATACAGGGCGGTCAGCGGGGTTTCCTCTGCGGGTTTCAGCACCACCGTGCAGCCCGTGGCAAGGGCCGGACCCAATTTCCACGCACACATCAGCAGCGGGAAATTCCACGGGATAATCTGCCCGACAACCCCGACCGGCTCCCTCAATGTATAGCCGAGGAATTTTGCATCGGGCGCGTAGGGCACCGACAGCGGCAACACATTGCCCAGTATCTTGGTGGGCCAGCCGGACATATAACGGATATAATCCGTGGCAAGCTGAATATCCACAGCACGGGCGATGGCGACATTCTTGCCGTTATCCAGCGATTCCAGTTCCGCCAGAACATCGGCATTTTCCGTCATCAGATCGGCCAGCCGTCGCATGCAGCTTTCCCGGTCCGTGGGGTTCATGTTTGACCATGGGCTGTCCTCAAATGCGGCGCGCGCCGCATTTACTGCCCGGTCGATATCCTGACTGTCGCCTTCGGCCACCTGCACGATGGGTTTGCCGCTTGACGGGTCAAGGGTGTCAAATGTCTTGCCACTGGCCGAATTTATCCATTCACCATTGACAAGCATTTTCCGGGGCGATGAAATAAAGTCCCGGGTTTTCTGATTTAATTTTTCCAATTGTTCTGATGTTGTCATTTTTCTCTCCTGAAATGGCTCCCGTAATTTTATCAAAATTCTATTGTATTTTTTTCCGGGGAAATTATCGCATGGGTTATCGCGCAGGGGAATTAGACCTTGGTATTAGGGTCTGTTGACAATTAATGGATACTGCCCCTAATATCCTAACCCAAAGAACAGGAGTTTTTATGGCCGCAGGACTGGAATATATTTCGAAAAACGCCCATGACGTCCGGGTGGATGACAAGCGGATATTATTCCATATCCCGACCACATCCCTGTTTGATCTTGATGCGGCCTCCGGTGATGTGCTTGACCTGTTCAAGGAAAAGCTGACTGTCAGCCAGCCGGATATGGAAGCCGCTTTCAAGGGCCGTCACACGCCCGACCGGTTGCTGGCCGTGGTTGAGGATTTTCTGGCGATGGACATTATTCGGGGCGATGGTCCGTTCCGCCCTGATAATCCGGCCATCAAAATTGAAAATTATCCGCTCAGCACCATCATCCTGAATGTGAATACCGGCTGCAACCTGGGCTGCAGCTATTGTTACAAGGAGGACCTCACCACGCCCGCCAAAGGGGAATTGATGGGCTTTGATGTGGCGAGGAAATCCATTGATCTGTTGCTTGAGGAGGGCAAGAGCCGCGACCGGGTCAATGTGGTATTTTTTGGCGGTGAGCCGCTGAGCAATATGCCCCTGATCAAAAGCGCGGTGGAATATGCCGAAAGGCGCTGTGGGGAACAGGATAAAAAAGTTGATTTCTCCCTGACCACCAATGCCACGTTACTCACAGAAGATATCATTGATTATCTTAACGACCATAAATTCGGTATTGCCATCAGCATGGACGGGCCAAAGGCGATCCACGACAAAAACCGCAAGACCATTGGCGGCAAGGGAACTTATGACGTGGTGGCGAAGAAAGCCCGCCTGCTGCTTGAGCGTTATACCGCCCGGCCCGTGGGCGCACGGGTGACACTGACCGCCGGGGTCACCGATGTTGTCGGCATTCACAATCACCTGAAATATGACCTTGGTTTTGCCGAGGTCGGTTTTGCCCCCGTAACCTCCGGTGACATTTCGCTGTTTAATCTCAGCAATGACGAGTTGCATGAGGTGTTCCGGAATATGAAAAAACTGGGGCAGCATTATTTAAGAGAAGCTCTGATGGGCCGCAACAACGGTTTTTCCAACATGCACCAGATGATGACAGATCTTTATGAAGGCACCAGAAAATCCCTGCCCTGCGGGGCCGGCATTGGGCTTCTGGCAGTGGATCACGAGGGGGGCTTAAACCTTTGCCACCGTTTTACCGGTTCCGACATTGATAAATACGGCACGGTGGACAGCGGTATTAAAAAGCGCGAACTGGGCGAATTTCTGGAAAGCCGGGCAGACCGGGACGGTACATGGTGCGACAGCTGCCGGATCAGAAACCTTTGTTCCGGGGGCTGCTATCACGAATCCTACGCCACTTATGATGATATTAACAAGCCGACCTATCATTATTGTGATTTGATGCGGGACTGGATTGATTTCGGTATTGGCGTCTATGCCCGTATCCTGCATGAAAACCCCCGCTTTTTTGAGCAGCATGTCAGCCCGCGCACATTGCTCAATACGGGCCGTACCATAAATCCGCTTGATATGGGGAAATAACCAACAGCATGTTTTTTGTTGCCGCCATTTTCCTGTCACTGTTTTTCCTGACGGGGGCGTTATGGCTGCCAAAATACCGCCGCGCTTTGCTGTGGGCCAATTTTTCCATTCTGCTCTGGCTGGTATTCAGCCTGTGCTGGCATCTGGCCCTTGATCATTTTAATTATGGCTATGTGTGGCTCTATAGTGCGCCCGATTTACCGTTGTACCTGAAGCTTGCCAATCTGTGGGGCGGGGAGGAGGGAACCCTGTTGTTCTTAAGTCTCCTGTCGTCATTCTTTTGCCTGCGCCTTTCCCGCTATCCGGGTTGGGCCGGGCCGGGGGTTATCATCCTGACCATGGCCTTTGTCGTCGGGCTCATGATCTGGCACCCGTTTCAGATGACCACGGCAGAGCAATTGGCCCATGCCCCATATCAGGGGATGAATGCCCATCTGACCAAATTCTGGATGGCGATACATCCGCCCCTGATCTTCGTGACTTACCTGTTGTTGCTGGTACCGGTCGGGGCGGCAGCAGAGGCATTGGTCAGGGGGCAGGGGCCGTGGAAAGATATTGCCCTTCGCTATAGCAGATGGGCCTGGGTGGTGCTGTCGGCCGGATTGGTTAGTGGCATGTGGTGGGCTTATGAGGATTATTTCTACGGTCAATTCTGGCATTGGGACCCGGTGCAGACAGCAAGCTTTGTGGTCTGGTGCTGGTTGACGGCTTACCTGCATGGCCTGCGTATCTATCAGGATGGCCGCGTCCTGCCGACCTTGAGCCTTTTGACCTCTGCTGCTGCTGTGGGGTCGATGCTGGTGACGCGTAACGGTGAACTGATCAGTTCCCACCGTTATCTGGGCGAGACATCAGTCATGCTTTTGTCTGTCATATCGGGGGCCATTTTGTTGTTGGCATTGCTGGCCCTTGCCCTGTCTTTCCGGCGCAGGATACAGAACAGGGTCAGAATGACAGAGGGGCGAATGATGATTCAGATCGCCATCTGGGGCTTTTTCAGCTTTGGCCTGATTGGGTGTTATTTTCTGGCAGAGGCTTATATGCGGGCCATACTGGACATCCCCAAGGACAAGCCGCCGATATTTTTCGCCCTGATTGCCAATGTCAGTTCGGCTGATCTGGTTAATCTGCTGAAAGTGCAGCATGAGAAATGGACGGTGGATAATTTCGGTATCAATCAAATACTGGTGCCGGTGATTTTTCTTGTCGCCCTCTTTGGCGGTCACCGTTTTTTGCCTTTGACGAAATTTTCCGCCCGCCTGACGGTCACCATTCTGGCCGTGATAATCAGTTTTCTGCTGGCGGAATTCATTCAGCCGTTACAGATGGCCTATGACGGAACCGGGGTGACCTCGGGGGCAACCCGGCGGAATTTTTACCTGCTGAATATGTTGCTGGGGGCAGTGGGGTATTTTACGCTTGGCAGCCTGTTATACGCCCTGCCCCTTGGGGTGGGCCGGGCAACGGGGAAGGCCTATGCCAATTATATTGTGCCTGTTGGCCTTATCCATATGGGGGTGATGATCGGCCTGTTTTCAGGCCTGTGCGCGAGCATTCTGGACAGTAACATCGTCAGAAAAGTCACCTTTCCGGCGGCTTATGATGTTCCGGTCAGGATTTCCGATCGTTATAATATTCAGATCAGCCGACCAAAGGAAATTTATGAAAACCCGTCCAGTTACCGGGCTATTACCGGGGTGAAGCTGTTGCTGAGTGATGGTAATGAATTGCTGGATCAGGGACAGACGCTGTATAAGGATAACCGGGTGCCGATGTCCGGGGACCTTGGGCCGATCCGGCAATATTGCGAGGCCGTGGACTATCGTTTTGCCCGCATGTCCAGAAGTGATGGTCATATGTTAAACCCCTTTATCTATCGGGGGATGACCTATGACTTGCAGGTCTGGTTGCCGGCAGTAAACTACCTCGGTGCTGATCCTGAAGACCCTCTGGAATATAATATCGTGATCAAGAAATTCCCCATGATGACCTGGCTGTGGGCCGGACTTGGCCTGTCGATGCTGGCCGGGATTTACTATGCGTTCCTTTCCCGGAAAAAATCAGGATGAGCAGCTGATTTCAAGATGCCGCCCCCATTCGGGCGGGGCCGCAGCATATATTTCAAACTCCGGCTGGTCATCAAATGGTTTTTGCAGCAATTCCAGTAATTTGCCGATTTCGTCATAATTCCCCTGCCGGGCCTGTTCAATGGCAGTCTGGGCCAGATAATTGCGCAGGATATATTTGGGATTTTGAGCCCGCATATTTTTCTGCCGCCCTGCAGGCGAGGTATCTTCCCGTTCAAGACGCCTGTCATAACGGGCAAACCAGTTGGCAAAGTCCGGACCATAACCCCGCTTGCCGTTGCTCAAATCCCGGAAGAAAATTGTATAGTCAACGCACTGGTCTTTCATAAGGTCAAGCAATGTGGCGACCAGATCACGGTCATCATCCAGTAATTTCTCCAGCCCCAGTTTCCGGTTCATCAGGTTATCATAACGCTCGAAAAAACGCGCCTGATAATGGTCTCTCATATGTTCGACCAGGTCGGGCGTGATCAGGGGCTTGAGGGCATGGGCCAGTGCCAGACAATTCCACAGGCCGATATTCGGTTGCTGGTTGAAGGCATAACGGCCCATATCATCCGAATGATTGCAGATATATTCCGGTGCGAAGGCCTCCATAAACCCGTAAGGGCCATAATCGAATGTCTGGCCCAGGATGGACATATTATCGGTATTCATCACCCCGTGGGCAAAGCCGAAAGCCTGCCACCGGGCGATCATTTCTGCGGTCCGTCCGGCAATTTCCAGCAGCATGCGGTCATATGGGTCGGGATTATCGCACAGGTCGGGATAATGAATTTCAAGCACATAATCCGCCAGACGTCTCAGCGCGTCATGCTGTGCGGTATGGAAGAAATATTCAAATGTGCCAAAACGAACATGGCTTTCGCTGAGCCGGATCAGCCCGGCGGCGGTTTCCAGCTGTTCGCGCATCACCGGCTCGTCACTGCTGATCAGACACAGGGCGCGTGTGGTGGGGATATTCAGGTGATGCAGGGCCTCACTGGCCAGATATTCCCGGATGCTGGACCGCAATACCGCCCGCCCGTCGGCGCCCCGGCAGAAGGGGGTCTGGCCCGCGCCTTTCAAATGAATATCCCACAGAATATTATCCTTGTTCCGTACCTGGCCCAGCAGCAGGCCACGACCATCGCCAAGACGCGGGTTGTAACCGCCAAATTGATGGCCGGCATAAACCATGGCCCGTGGTTCCGCCCCGGAAATCATTTCCGCCCCGCTGAAAAATTTTAACGCACTCTCACTGGAAAGCTCATCAGGATCAAGCCCGATAAGTTTTGCAGCCTGCGGGTTCAGGCTCACCATGCGGGGATTGGGCAGGGGTTTGGCCTGAACCGGAACAGAAAATGTCTCGCCCAGTCCGGCATATCGATTGTCAAAATTCAATTTCATGACTTTATCATAGCCATAATTTCATCCAGTTGTTGCAGTCGTTTGATTTTTTCAAATAGAACCGGGGCTTGGGGGTATTGTCGTTTCAGATAACTGAACCATTGTTTGATGCGGCTGGGCAGATAGCCCCGGCCACGTCCTTCCCGCTTAAAGGCGGCATATGTTATCAGCAGGTCACAAACCTCCTCCCAGGGCATCGGTGTGGCCCCCTTGCGGATGACAGAAGCCAGATTGGGCAGGCACAAGGCGCCGCGCCCGATCATAATATCCGTGCAGCCGGAGATATGTTGGCATTTTACGGCATCTTCCGCCGACCAGATATCGCCATTGGCCACAAGGGGCAGGCTCACCTGATTTCGAATATCATTGATCAGATGCCAGTGAGCGGGCGGACGGTAGCCCTCTATTTTAGTTCGGGCATGGACGGTCAACATGCTGGCTCCGGCGTTTTCTATGGCCCGCGCACAGTCGGTGGCAAGGTCGGCATTTTCATAACCGAGCCGCATTTTAACGCTGACCGGCAGGTGATGGGGCAGGGCATTGCGCACGGCCCTGACGATTTTATACAGCACTTCCGGTTCCCGCAACAACACCGCCCCGCCCTTGTGGCGATTGACGGTTTTGGCCGGGCAGCCAAAATTCAGATCAATACCGGGAGAGCCAAGACCCGCCGCGACCACGGCGTTTTCCGCCACCCATTCCGGATGCTGCCCCAGTAATTGCACCCGCACCGGGGTGCCGGCCCGGGTTTTGCCACCCTGATGCAGTTCCGGGCATATTTTGTGAAAATAGGCCGGCTTGTATATCTGGTCCACCACCCGGACAAATTCGGTAATGCACAGATCATAATGACCGGACGCGGTGAGCAATTCCCGCATGGCATGGTCAATGACCCCTTCCATGGGTGCCAGAATGATTTTCATCAAAGTTACAAAATAAACTTCGACAGGTCAGAGGTATCGGACAGGTCGCCGATATGTTCGGTAACGTAAGCCTCGTTGATGGTGACCTTTGTGCCGGATTTGTCGGTGGCGTCAAAACTGATGTTGTCCAGCACCCGCTCCAGCACGGTATGGAGCCGCCGGGCGCCGATATTTTCCACGCTGCGGTTAATCTCCGCCGACAGTTTCGCAATGGCACCGATGCCGTCTTCGGTGAAATCCAGAGTCACTTCCTCGGTGGCGAGCAGGGCGACATATTGCTTGATCAGGCTGAAATCCGGCTCGGTCAGGATATGTTTGAAGTCTTCTTCGGTCAGCGCGCGCAGTTCCACCCGGATCGGCAGACGGCCCTGCAATTCGGGCAGCAGGTCCGACGGCTTGGCCAGACTGAATGCACCGGAGGCGATAAACAGGATATGGTCGGTTTTCACGGGGCCATATTTGGTTGATACAATGCAGCCCTCGATCAAGGGCAGCAGGTCGCGCTGCACACCTTCCCGGCTCACTTCCCCGCCACTGCGCCCTTCACGTCCGGCGATCTTGTCAATCTCGTCCAGAAAGACGATGCCCGATTGTTCCACCGTGCTCAGGGCTTCCTTGATCAGACCGTCTTCATCGACCAGTTTATCGCTTTCATCGGATTCCAGAATTTTTCTGGCCTCACGCACGGTCATTTTTTTCTTTTCCGTTTTTGGCCCCATGGCCTTGCCCATGATGTCGTTGAGATTGATCATGCCCATACTGGCACCGGGCATGCCGGGGATGTCGAATGACGGCATGCCGGAAGAAGCATTTTCCACCACATCAACCTCGATTTCCTTGTCATCCAGTTCGCCTTCACGCAACATTCGGCGGAATTTCTGGCGGGTATCGGCGCTTGCGGTTTCGCCGACCAGTGCATCGAGAATACGTTCTTCCGCGCTTAATTCCGCCTTGGCGGTGACCTGGGTGCGTTTCTTTTCCCTGACAATCCCCATAGCAATTTCCACCAGATCACGGATGATCTGTTCCACATCCCGGCCCACATAGCCGACCTCGGTGAATTTGGTGGCTTCCACTTTGACAAAGGGCGCATTGGCCAGTTTGGCCAGACGGCGGGAAATTTCTGTCTTGCCGACCCCGGTAGGGCCGATCATCAGAATATTTTTCGGCAGGACTTCCTCTTTCATCTGGTCTTCAAGCTGGTGACGCCGCCAGCGGTTGCGCAGGGCAATGGCCACGGCACGTTTGGCTTGGCTTTGGCCAATAATATAACGATCCAGCTCGGATACGATTTCACGAGGGGTAAAAGAGGTCATTTGGTTTCCAGTATTTCAACAGTTAGATTATCATTGGTATAAACACAGATGTCAGCGGCTATCTTCATGGCCTTGCGGGCCACCTGTTCCGCATCCAGCTTTTGTTCCATCAGCGCGCGTGCGGCGGCCAGGGCGTAATTACCGCCGGAACCGATGGCAAGAATACCGTCGGCAGATTCCAGCACGTCACCATTCCCGGTCAGCACCAGGCTGACCTCCTTGTCGACCACGATCATCATGGCCTCAAGCCGGCGCAAATAACGGTCGGTGCGCCAGTCCTTGGCCATTTCAACACAGGCGCGCAGCAACTGTCCGTTATAACGTTCCAGCTTGCCTTCGAGCCGTTCGAACAGGGCGAAAGCATCGGCGGTGGAGCCGGCAAAGCCGGCCACGACGCTGCCGTCACCCAACTGCCTGACCTTGCGGGCGTTGGCCTTGATCACCGTATCGCCCAGCGACACCTGCCCGTCGCCTGCGATAACAACCCTGTCGCCCTTGCGCACACTGATGATGGTGGTGCCGCGCCATCCCGCGCCGCTCCGGCTTCTGGTTTCTTCAGCCATATGAAACTACCTTTCCTGAATATGTCATCCACATTTGGGGGATTGGAGAGGATTGGTCAAGAGGATATGGAATTTTTTTTAGTTTTGTTTCTTTTTTAACCCACTGCTGCTATATGTTGCCCGGAAATTGATACAGAATTCAATGGAGAGCAACATGCGCACAGCCACTTGCGAGCGTAATACAAAAGAAACTGAAATTACGGTTTCGGTCAATCTGGACGGACAGGGTATTTATGATGTGGAAACCGGGATTGGTTTTCTTGATCATATGCTGGAACAGCTCAGCCGTCACAGCCTGATCGATATTACGCTTCGGGCCAAAGGCGACCTGCATATTGATTTCCATCACACGGTTGAAGATGTGGGCATCATTATGGGTCAGGCCTTTCGCGAGGCCATGGGCGATATGCGCGGCATTACCCGTTACGGACACGCCACCATTCCCATGGATGAATGCTGCAGCCGTGTATCGCTGGATATTTCGGGCCGTCCGTTTCTGGTCTGGAAGGTCACTTTCAGCCGGCCAAAACTGGGCGAAATGGATACGGAACTGTTTCAGGAATGGTTCCGGGCCTTTGCCTTTGGTGCAGGCCTCACGCTGCATGTGGAAAATCTTTATGGTGAAAATAATCACCATATCATTGAATCCAGTTACAAGGCCCTGGCCCGTGCGCTTCGGGCCGGATTGGAAATTGACCCGCGCAAGGCCGATGCCATCCCGTCCACCAAAGGGGTGCTGGGCGATAAATCCGACCTGTCATAGGCACCAATATGTCCGTAGCAATCATTGATTATGGGTCGGGAAATCTGAGGTCCGTTGAAAAGGCTGCCCTGAAATCCCTGGGCGAACGGGGCGAGAACAGGGTGGTCAGGGTTACCGCCTGCCCGGATATGGTGGCCCGCGCGGATCATATCATCCTGCCCGGTGTCGGGGCTTACGGCGATTGTATCCGGGGATTGAAGGCCCTGGACGGTATGATTGACTGTCTGGAACAGACGGTGATAAAACAGGGGCGGCCATTTCTGGGCATTTGCGTCGGTATGCAATTGATGGCCAGTCAGGGTCACGAGCATGGCCGTCATCAGGGGCTTGACTGGATAAAGGGGCAGGTCAGGCCATTGGCGATTCCGCCCGGACAGAATCTCAAGGTTCCCCATATGGGCTGGAACCAGATTGAAATTGCCGGGGCGGGGCGGAGCCATCCGGTACTGAAAGATATTCGGGACGGTGATCACGTCTATTTTGTTCATGGCTATCAATTTGAGATGGATGAGGTTGACAGGGTCATGATGTGGACAGAATATGGCGGGAAAATCACCGCCATGACGGGCCGGGATAATATGGTCGGCACACAGTTCCACCCGGAAAAAAGCCAACGGGTCGGTTTGCAGTTAATGGGAAATTTTCTGCAATGGCGACCATAAAGAAAAAATTTCCATGAGCAGGAAAAAGATATGTCTGATGAAATGAAAAAAGAAGATACATTTGGTCAAAAAGGCCCCCGCCTTGAGGTGGAACTTGTGGAAAGTCTGGATAACGTGGAATTGATGCAGCTTTGCGAGGTCACACGGGAAGCCATATCTGTGGGCGAAAGTTTCAGCTGGCTGACCGTGCCGGAGGAAAAGGCACTGGAGAATTACTGGAAAGGCGTGGTCATGATGCGGGAAAGAAGCCTGTTCCTGGCGAAAATGGACGGGCAGATTTCCGGTTCCTGCCAGTTGGTGCGCCCGCCGGCCAGTAATGAGGTCGGCAGTTTCCGGGGCGAGATCGTCAATTTTTTTCTGGCCCCCTGGGCAAGGGACTATGGGCTGGCCAAGGAAATGATCAGCCGGGTTCAGGATTATGCCATCGTGCGGGGCTGCCGGTCACTTGAAACCGCCGTCCGGGCCGATCAGCTTGCGGCCATTTCCATCTGCGAATGGCTGGGCATGGAAAAATGGGGCACAAAAAAACGTTTTGCCTTTGTTAATAATCAATTTTTACCGGGGTATTTTTACGCCAAGGACCTTGACTGAATGATTTTATTTCCCGCGATCGATCTGAAAGACGGCCAATGTGTACGCCTGTTCAAGGGCGATATGGATCAGGTCACGGTCTTTAATGACAGCCCGGTGGATCAGGCGCGGGAATTTCAGAAGGCGGGCTGCGAATGGCTGCATCTGGTGGACCTGAACGGGGCCTTTGCTGCCCGGCCGGTGAACGGTGATGCGGTGGATGATATTCTGGCGGGGATTGATATTCCGGTCCAGCTCGGCGGCGGAATCCGGGATATCAGGACCATTGAAAGCTGGCTGACCAAGGGCATTAAGCGGGTCATTCTGGGTACGGTGGCTCTGCGCCATCCTGAAATTGTCATTACGGCGGCGAAAGAATTCCCCGGACAGGTGGCGGTGGGCATTGACGCCAGGGGCGGTATGGTGGCGGTGGAAGGCTGGGCCGAGACATCGGATATGTCTGTCATTGATCTGGGCCGGAAATTCGAGGATGCGGGTGTCGCGGCGATTATCTATACCGATATTGACCGGGACGGCACCATGGAAGGGGTCAATGTGGCGGGAACCGTTGATCTGGCGCGCAGGCTGTCCATTCCGGTGATTGCGTCCGGCGGGCTGTCGTGTCTTGATGACCTGAGAAAACTGAAATCGGCGGCGGATCAGGCGAATGTCGCTCTGGAAGGGGCAATTTCGGGCCGGGCGCTCTATGATGGCCGCCTTGATATTGCCCGGGCCATGACATTGTTAAAAGGCGGGATTGATGCTTAAAGCCCGGATTATCCCCTGC
>UOEJ01000167.1_pt1 | contig 12269 bp, 10 predicted proteins | sample 1989191 | NCBI WGS metagenome assembly UOEJ01 (sample SAMEA4712195, study PRJEB27164) | hydrothermal vent metagenome | biome: marine basaltic hydrothermal vent biome; feature: marine hydrothermal vent; material: mineral | place: Pacific Ocean | collected 2011-06-14/2011-07-23 | depth 1719 m | reverse complement strand
CAACCGGGGCCGACATGTTACTTTTTCCGCACCGGGAGTGAATATCCCTGCGGCCCGTGCCGAGGGGGGCTATCAGGCCCGGTCAGGCACATCCATGGCCGCCCCCTTTGTCAGTGCAATTCTGGCCGATATGACGCGCCTTGAGGGACTGCAGAGACAGGACCAGCTCTTGAAAAAGCTGGAGGAAAATGCCGTCGACCTTGGCAAACCCGGATTTGACCATACCTACGGCTATGGATTAATCCAGGCGATAGAGCCCCCTGCACTTATATACGACCATTTGATGGAGCCAAAATAAATCATCAGCTAGGCGCATTGCGCCGGGAGATGTGGGTCATCTATCAAGCAGTGTAACGACGCTGATGATTTATTTTGGCCCACCGAAGGCCGGGTTCTTTTACGCCATGGCCACGCTGGTTTCTTTATCCGATGCGCCGCATCGCATTACAAAACCCACCTTGCCATGACGTAAAATAATCCCGGTCAAATGGCCGTATATAAGTGCAGGGGGCTCTGAATAATATTGCCCCGGCATTTGTTATCCACAAGCGGCAACATTTACGGGATATGCTGACCATTAAAAGTTCCGTAAGGCAGATCATGGGCGATGCCCTTGTGACAATCAATACAGGTCATATTTTCATCCAGCCCCCTTTGATGGCTTTTGGCCGCGTTGTTGGCCTGTAATGTAAAGTCCATGGAATTGAATTCATGGCAGTTCCGGCATTCGCGCGAATCCGTCTTCTTCATATTCCGCCATACAATCTCTGCCATTCTCAGTCGCTCTGCTTCAAATTTTTCCGGGGTGTCAATTGTTCCCAGAACCTTGTGAAACAGTTCGTTGCTGGCTTTTATTTTCCGGGTAACCTTGTGAATCCAGGGTTTTGGCACATGGCAGTCCGGGCATGTGGCCCTTATCCCTGAACTGTTGGTATAATGTTCCGTGCGCTGATATTCCGCATAGACATTATCTTCCATTTCATGGCAACTGATGCAAAATTCCTCGGTATTGGTCACTTCCAGTGCGGTATTAAATCCGCCCCAGAAGATGATTCCGGCAATAAAACCTGCGATCAGCAGCGTTAACAGGGAATATTTGGCACTGGGTCTGCGCAGAGACTGCCAGCATTTCTTTATCATGCCACCGGTTTTGGCTGTGTTATCATCACTCATGGGAAAACCCCTAATCTTTCAATTTTTTTCATGTCACTCTCTAATCAACTTCAAGAGCGGATTTAAAGTTATTCTTGATCAGGCTTTTTACGTTGGCCTGGGGCACATGACACAGATTGCAGTTCCACCGCGTCCGTGAGACATGGTCCAGCCGCAGGCCATCACGGTCCACATAGTGGGTTTCTGAAATCTTTGGCGCGCCATATTTCACATTCTTTGGCCAGTCATGACAGGTGATACATTGGTTCACCCTCAGATCAACCTGATATTCCATAACTTTATGGGGAATCATGGGGGGCTGTTGACGATAAGCCCGTTCAAACATGCCGCTGAAATCCAGTTTGGGCACTGTTGATGCCTTGTTTTTCTCATCAATTGCCACATTGCCCCGCAGAGATACGGTTTCCTGACTGTCGCTGGAAAAGACGGATTGCACAGGTATCATGAATATGGCCACAGCCATTCCGAGTACCACAGTTTTGAACTTTACTTTCATTGTATTGCTCCTTTAATAATATATGGAAAGCAGTTTATCTTTCCTGAAAAAAATCCTTATTCATGCTGCCTTGTCTCTTCGGGTAGCAAACCGAAATACATTCACGCGACACACGTCAATACAGCGGCCACAATTGCTGCAATCAACGGATGATATTACCGGGGACGCGCCCTTGCCCCCACGGTCAAGAGCCGGGGTAATCACATGGGGTTCCGGACATACGGCGAAACAATCCATACAGTCATCACAATATTTGCGGTGACGGGCGCTGATCCTGAGCAGGCTTTTTTGACCGAGCAGCCCGTAAAAGGCCCCGACCGGGCAGAGATGGCCGCACCAGCCCCGACGACTGACAAAGACATCAAACAGGAATATGGCCAGCAGGATCAGCCAGCCCAATCCCATGGTAAAGATAATCCCCCGATGGAACATGGATACCGGATTGATCACTTCCCATGCAATAGTTCCCGTTACGGCGGATACCACCAGGGCCATGGCCAGAACCCAGTAACGCAGGTTTCTTTTGGGCTGCCAGCCTTTGTCCATATTCAGTTTTGTGCGGGTGTAATGGGCGGCGTCAGTGATCAGATTGACCGGGCAAACCCATGAACAATATATCCTGCCGCCGAGGATGGCATAAAAACCCGCCACAATCACCACCCCGATCAGGGCGGTCGTTTCCGGAATATGACCGGCGACAAAGGATTGCAACGATATAAAGGGATCGGTCAGGGGCAGGACGCCCAGGGTCATGCTGGAATTCAGGTTGCCTTCCACAATCCATATACCGGCAGCCGGCCCCAGCAGGAACAGCCCCAGAATGCCGACCTGGGACAGGCGTCGCAGGATCAGCCACATATGAGCCTTGAACCAGCCTTTGGCCATAACAGCTTGTTTGCCCGGATATTTTTTCATTGCATTTTCTCCGGAACCCTGTCTGGCAAGTCAATAATACCAGGAATTAACGGCGCACCCTTTTTGGCCTTTTCCTCCCAGCCCAGACGATAATGACGATCACTTTTCCCCACGGCCAGCTTGCGGGGCAGAATGCGTATGGCGGTTTCTTCCAATATGCAGGATTTTTCACATTTTCCGCATCCTGTGCAATGATCGGAATGAACCACCGGAATGAATTTGGCGTGGGATGATGTTCGCAGATTGGGACGCATCTCCAGCGTAATCGCCTTGTCAATTGCCGGACAGACCCGGTAACAGACTTCACAGCGCAGCCCCAGATAACTCAGACATGTTTCATGACCGATGAGGACAGCAACCCCCATCTGCGCGTCATCAATATTGACCAGCTCCTTGTCAAGTGCCCCGGTGGGGCAGGCCGCCACACAGGGAATGTCTTCACACATTTCGCATGGCACATCCCGCGCAATAAAATACGGGCTACCAACTCTGGCGGGGTCGCCGGGCCTTGCCAGCCTTAACGTATCATAGGGACAGGACCGCACACATAGCCCGCAACCGACGCAGGCCCCTGTGAAATCCTCTTCGGGGAGGGCGCCGGGAGGCCGTAACATGGTTACCGCTTTAGCCCGGCTGTTTCCGGTCAGCATGGCCAGTGACAATCCGCCAATGCCAACCCCGCAGGCCATCCTTGCGCTGTCCATCAGGAAGCGTCTGCGGCTGGCATTACTGGTTTTCTGCGGTCTGTTGTTCATGGCTTTGTTTTCATCCTCACCGCAGGAGACAATTGTCCCCTGCGGTAAATATTTTCCTGTTATGCGCGTTCGACCTTACAGGCGCATTTCTTGAAGTCGGTTTCCTTGGAAATCGGACAGGTGGCATCCAGAGTCAGCTTGTTGGTCAGCTGGCTTGCGTCAAACCATGGCATGAAAACCGTTCCCCTGGGCGGTTTGTTGCGGCCCCGTGTCTCAATGGTGGATTCCACAAGGCCGCGCCGGGTTATCAGCTTGATGGCCTGCCCCCGGCGTAATCCGCGCGCACTGGCATCTTCCGGGTGCATATAGACAAGCGCATGGGGATAGGCCCGGTGAAGTTCCGGCACCCGGCGTGTCATGGACCCTGAATGCCAATGTTCAAGCACACGCCCCGTGGTCAGCCACAGGTCATATTCCTTGTCGGGCATTTCCGCCGGGTCTTCATAGGGGGCGAAGATGATATTGGCCCGGCCATCCTTCTTGCCGTAAAATTCAATGTCCTTGCCTTCCTTGACATAGGGGTCATAGCCTTCGCGGAACCGCCACAGGGTTTCCTTGCCATCAATTACCGGCCAGCGCAGGCCACGGGACTGGTGATAGGTTTCAAAAGAGGCCAGATCATGATGGTGACCCCGGCCAAAGCCGGCATATTCCTCGAACATGCCTTTCTGGACGTAGAAACCGAAATCTTCCGATTCGTGGTTGCTATGGCCTTTTTGCAACTGGCTGTTGGGGAATTTATCCACCTGACCGTTTTTGAACAGAATATCATACAGGCTTTTGCCCCGATATTCCGGCTTTTTGGCGATCAGATCCTCCGGCCAGACTTCTTCCACTTTGAAGCGTTTGGAAAATTCCATCAATTGCCACATGTCGGATTTTGATTCTCCCGGCGGGGGAACCTGTTCACGCCAGAACTGGGTCCGGCGTTCCGCATTGCCGTAGGCCCCTTCCTTTTCCACCCACATGGCTGTTGGCAGGATAAGGTCAGCGGCCATGGCGGTCACGGTTGGATAGGGGTCGGATACCACAATGAAATTGGCCGGGTTACGATAACCGGGATAGGTTTCCTCGTTCATATTGGGGGCTGCCTGCATATTATTGTTACACATGACCCAATAGGCGTTGAGCTTGCCATCTTTCAGCATCCGGTTCTGTAATACGGCATGGTAACCGGGTTTGCCGGGAATGGTGCCTTTTGGCAGTTTCCAGATTTTCTCGGCAATGTCGCGGTGGGCTTCTTTCTTGACCACCATATCAGCGGGCAGGCGGTGGGCAAAAGTGCCCACCTCACGGGCGGTCCCGCAAGCGGAAGGCTGGCCGGTCAGAGAGAAGGGACCATTACCCGGCTGTGAAATCTTGCCGGTCAAAAGATGGACATTATACATCAGGCCATTGACCCAGGTTCCACGGGTATGCTGGTTAAAGCCCATGGTCCAGAGCGACATGATTTTTTTGTCGGGGTCGGCATAAAGTTTCGCCAGCCGTTCCAGATTTTTGACCGGAACGCCGGAAATCTCACTGGCCTTTTCAACGGTATATTCGGATACCGCCTTGGCATATTCCTCAAAACTTATTTTACTCAGCTTGCCATGTTTGCCTTTATGGGATGGATGGGCGGCGGCCTGTTCCCGTGGGTCATTTGGCCGCAGACCATAACCGATGTCGGTTGGGGTTTTGGTGATATTGACATGTTTCCTGACAAAGTCTTCATTCACCGCTCCGTTCTGAATGATATAATTGGCGATATAATTCAGAATGGCCAGGTCCGTCTGTGGCTTAAAGACAAGGGAATTGTCGGAAAGCTCAAAACAGCGGTGTTCAAATGTGGACAGGACATGAACCTCACAACCGGGCTTGGTCAGACGGGTATTGGTCAGGCGGGACCACAGAATCGGGTGCATTTCCGCCATATTTGCTCCCCAGAGCACATAGGCATCGGATTTTTCCAGATCATCATAGCATCCCATTGGTTCATCAATGCCAAAGGCACGGATAAAGCCGGCAACGGCGGATGCCATGCAATGACGGGCATTGGGATCAAGATTGTTGGACCGGAAGCCGGCTTTATATAATTTGGCTGCCGCATAGCCTTCCCAGATGGTCCATTGACCGGACCCGAACATGCCCACGGATGTGGGGCCCTTGTCTTTCAGGGCGGTTTTGAATTTATCGGCCATGACATCAAAGGCCTCATCCCAGCTTACCGGGGTAAATTCACCTTCCTTGTCATATTTGCCGTTGGTTTTTCTGAGCAACGGTGTGGTCAGGCGATCTTCACCGTAAAGTATCTTGGATAGGAAATATCCCTTAATACAATTCAGGCCCCGGTTGACGGGAGAATCAGGGTCGCCCTGGGTCGCCACAACGCGTCCGGCCTTGGTGCCGATCAGGACCGAACATCCCGTTCCGCAAAAACGGCAGGGTGCTTTATCCCACCTTATTCCATCCGGTGAGGCGGCCATGGCCACTCCACTTTCCATTGATACACCAGCCGCAGCAGCGGTTGCTGCAATGGCACTGGCCTTAATAAAATCACGACGCGCTTGTTTCATGGCTGAACTCCTGGGTTCCCGTTCTGGTTTTATGTTTCCAATGTTAAATTCAGATCATCATTCCGGATTGCTTCTTTTCATCGCTATTCGGATCAATGTCTCTGAATAATTCAAAATTGTGATAGACCAGATTTGCGGCTATCACGCCTTCTGTTCGGTGAACGGCAAGCATGATTTCGCCGCCGTGCTCCTCTTCTACGGTTACGATCAATTGACCGTCATCGGTTTGCAGATGGATTTCAACACCATCCATTTCTTCAAAAGTTTTCTTTACCTGTTCTATCTTTTTGGGATTGACACTGACCAGAACGCCAGAAATATTTATTCTTGCTGCATTCATGATTGTATCTCCTTTTGCGGTTGGCTGAAATGAACGGCGTCAGTGGGACAGGCTGTCTGACAGCCGCCGCATCCGTTGCATTTGTCAGCGTCAAGTAACGGGACCGAACGCCCGCCCAGTATCAGTCTGAAGCGGATGGCCTGTGGTTCGCAGATTTCTTCGCACAAACGACAGACCACGCCTTTGAAAGACAGGCATTTTGCATTGAATTTTGCTTTATGACTCCAGGCAGAATTCAGGTCACGGTCAAGGGCTTTTGGGGAGCATACGACCTCGCATGCGCCGCAGAAATCACAATGGTTGTCTTTGAAACTGGTGACAGCATGACCATTCTGGTCCATGCTGAGCATACTTTGGGGGCAGGCCGTCACGCATTTCGCGCAACCGTCACAAAGGTCAGAAAACACATCATTTTGATGCGCCCAGGGAGGTAAAATTCCAGCAGTGTCATTTGATGACCGCCGAAACAACTCCCGTCTGGTAACTACCCCACAGGCATATCACCTATCCTTCTCAAATAACAAATTTCATCTGTTGAAATGAATGGTATTTGAAGGACGGTAGACCTAATTTGTTTTTTTTATTTGACCTTGGTCAAGTTTTTGATTTAATGGAAAGCCGCCTGTTTATAGTTAATTTATTAACAATTGACCCAGCGCAAATCAGGGTTAAATTCACTGGCAAAGGATATATTTTGATCTGTTATGCCAACCCATTACGCCTATCCATATAATGATCAGTTATTTTTATTTTCGGAAAACACATGAGTAAAAAAGTATATTATGCCATTGGGGATATTCATGGTGAGGCTGATCGGCTGATATCTCTGCATGATCATATTCATAAGTGGCATGAAGCAAACCATCAACATCTTGCCAGAGCCATAATTCATCTGGGTGATTATGTGGACCGGGGGCCGAAAAGCTATGAGGTGGTTCAATATCTGATGACCATGCAAACTTCCGGGCAATGTGAAGTGATCAATCTTATGGGTAATCATGAATATTTGATGCTGGATGCCTGTATCCGCCACGATGGAGATCAACGCGCCTTTATGATCTGGTATGATAATGGTGGTGCGCAAACCCTGGCAAGTTACAAGGCGCACGGGTTTGACATGCCGGCCCATGACCATGTTATGTGGATGAAGAGGCTGCCATCATTCCACTGGGACAGGCAGGCCGGTTTGATATTCGTTCATGCGGGCATCGACCCCAACAGATTCCCCTTTGAAAATGAGGATGTCCGGTTATGGACACGGCGGGCGGCTTTTTTTGACCCGAACTGCTGGCAAAGTCCGGATTTAACAGGGATGCGGGTGGTTCATGGCCATACACCAACAAAATCCGGGCAAGCTGATGTCTCGGACTGTGGAAGGCGTATTAATATTGATACCGGGGCCTGTTACGGCGGGCCATTAACGGCGGCAATTTTTGTTCCGGGACAGGAAACGGATTTCTTATGTGTTTAGGCTGTATTTATTCAAGGGCATTAAGGAGCCACGCCCTGGATACGCGCCAGCTTCGTTTTACGCTTGATGTGGATATATTCATGACTTCTGCCACTTCTTCGAGCGAAAGACCGCCGAAATAACGCATTTCAACAATTTTCGCCCGGGTTTCATCAATTTTCTGCAGACTTTTTAAGGCATCTTCAAGTTGATGAATATCATATGTCTCTTTCATGCCATCCATAATATTTGTCACCAGCGTCACTTTCTGGTGATGGCGTTTGTCCGCATTCTTTTTGCGGGCGTGATCAATGAGAACCCGGCGCATCATCCGCGAAGAAAGCGCCAGAAAATGCGCCTTGTCCTGCCAGTTGATTTCTTCCAGTTGAATGAGCCGCATGACAGCTTCGTTAACCAGATCGCCGGTTGAAAGGGAAACGCCGCCTTCCCGCCGTAACAGGGACATTGATATTCTGCGTAATTCCATATAAAGCCGGTCAAATAACTGATCCCGCGCCGAGATATCACCCGCCCGCCATGCGTCCAGTAAGCTTTTTGCCGTTATATCTTTGGTTTCTGTCATAGGCTCATGCCCTGTTAATTTCATCCCTTCTGCGTGAACATAATTTTTACGGCAATTTGTAAAAGGTCCGCAGGGCATAGTTGGTGCTACGGTCAAGGACCTTTTACAAATTGCCGTAAAAATTTGCCGCGCCCTAGAGGGTCACATTATAAGTCAGAACAGGTGCGAAGAACAGGCTTGTCAATGGAGGGGCCATTGTCTGCGCCTGTTTTCTGCCTGTTCTGACTTATAATGTGACAGAATTGTATGAAATTAACAGGGCATGAGCCTAAAACACCTCAAGATATTCTATCCTGATTATCCTAATAGGTAATTAATGATAATAACAGGGTCTGCTGATAATTATTTGACCCGTTTTGTTAAATTTTCACGCCTTAAGATTGGGAGGCAGCTTTAACCATGATCTGTAATATGCTATAGGAAAGCAAGGCGGGGAAAATAATGACACAGAACAGCAACGACCCGGACAAGGCACTGGATTTTAAGGCACTGGCGCTTTTCGAGGATTCATTAAATCAGAAACCAGATGACAGGGCGGTCTGGATACGCAGGCAGGCCGGGCAAGACAGTGACTTGTGTGAAAAGGCCCTGCGGCTTTTAGAGCGTGATCATGATTCGTCAGACATCATACAAACCGGCCGGGTTATTCTGGAACGACCCGATGATACCACGCCCCCGGAAAGGATCGGTGCCTACAGGATCACGGGCCTTATTGGTCAGGGCGGCATGGGGGCAGTATATCATGGCAAGCGTGATCGCGGCGATTTTGACCATGATGCCGCCATTAAAGTCATCAGGCCCGGCGTATTGTCAGATAAACTCATTGAACGTTTTGAACAGGAAAGACAGACACTTGCCAGTCTGATCCATCCCAATATTGCCCGTCTTTATGATGGTGGTAAAACACAGGATAACGCCCCTTATTTTATTATGGAATATGTGGACGGGATGCCCATCACAGACTGGGTGAAAAAACGCGATTCTTCCGAAGCGGACTGCCTGAATTTATTCAGCAATGTTTGCAAGGCCATCAATCACGCCCATAAAAACCTGATTGTTCACCGGGATATAACGCCGTCCAACGTGCTTGTGACAGAATCAGAAGAAGTGAAGCTCATCGATTTTGGCATAGCCAAACCACATGATGATGGAACGCTGGAAGATTTTTCAGGTAATTCCCTGGCAAGCCTCAGCTTCACGCCGGGCTATGCGGCACCGGAGCGTATAAAAGGGGCCGGTGCCAATACATTGTCGGATATTTATTCTCTGGGTAAACTGTTGGCCTCCCTGTTCAAGGACGTGTCAATCAAACCGGAACTTAGGGCAATAATTCTGAAAGCCACTGCGGAAAACCCTGAGGATCGTTATGAAACGGTCCGGGCCCTGCTGGATGATCTTGATGATTATCGCCGGGGGCTTCCGGTCCGGGCCTATGCCACATCCACGGCATATGGCGTCAGAAAATTTATCTCGCGTCATAAAATGGCGGCGATTTTCAGCGTGGTTGCCGTTACGGCCCTGTTGACGGCCTTTGGGGTGACTATTTTCCAATATCAGCGGGCAGAGCAAAATCTGGCAAGAGCCAATGCCCGCTTTGATGAGGTGCGCGAGCTGGCCAAATATCAGATTTTCACCCTTTATGATGATCTGAGCCGGGTTGCGGGCAATACCGGAACCCGGGCATCACTGGCCCGCAAGGCGCAGGCCTATCTGGCTAGTCTGGCGTCACATCCATCGGCATCGCCCGCATTAAAGCTGGAAACGGCACGGGGATATATCAGGCTGGCCCGCATATTCGGGGTTCCGGCACAGCCCAATCTGGGCGATGTTGTCACGGCGCGGAAAAACCTGACCGCAGCAGAAGGCCTGCTGGGCGAGATAGACAAAAGCCATCCGGATTTTAAAGACCTCGGGGCCACGCTGGTTGCCTTGAAGGCGGCGCAGGCCTTGATTCTTGTTCATGACGATCAGGATCTGCCCGCCGCGCAAAAGAAAATTCTTTCCGCAATGGCCATCCTTGAGTCTGCGTCCTCTGACGCCCGCAGCCCCTATTGGCATATGGCGCGGCGAAACTTGCGGTATGCGGACCTTGAACGGGCCGATCAGGCCGGTGATGTTGATCATTTGAGGGAAACATCCCTTCAGGTGGTGGCAGATATTGACCAGTGGCCGGAGGAGATGCAAACAGGGCCTGAGGCAGCCCTGGACAGGGGCCATTATAATTATTGGCAGGGGCTGGCAAATTATCTCGACGGGAAACATGAACAGGCCGTGATTGATTTCAGGGCCGGGCATGTTCAGTTGAGCAAGGCCGAGAGGCAGCAGAAAAATGACCCCATGCTGCTCTATCTGTTATCCTGGACCAATTATCTTGGCTATGGTTCCGCAGCACAATTGACCGATCAACAGCTGAGCGGGCAGTTTCTGGATCAGGCGGCTCATTTTCTGGAACGCCTGAAATCCCTTCAGGAGGGGGATGCCTCCATTATCCGCCTGTCCATGCAACTGCGGGAGGCCAAGGCCCAGCTGCTTGCGGATATGGGAAAATTTGATGAGGCCATCGCCAGGCAGACAGCCCTTGTTGCTGATCAGGAAAGCCTGGCTGTGGCCAAGCCGGAACCTTCGCAATATACCACATGGGCCTATTCCCATATCATCCTTGCCTATATGTATTATGATACGGAACAGCGTCCCGCCACCTGTGAACATCTGAAGAAGGCAGAAGAATTACTGCGGCCGTTGGCACAGGCCAGACAGCTTCCCAAGTATATGCAGAACGCCGCCGAACGCCTGCCGGTACGAATTGAACAATGTGTCGGGGGCCGGAAAATTTCAAAAATGAACGCCTTGTTTGAATGACCGGAAGGGCGCTTGCCCTTTTTTTGACCCACTTTCCAAAATAACCGCGCCTAATATTATAGCGAACATTTTAATTTTAATGTTCCGGTAATGAGATTTGAAAAAAACAAATGTTGGGAAGTGAAAATGAAATTGAAAAAAAGATTATTAGGCGCAAGTGTTGCGACACTTGCGATGATGGGCATGGCAGAGGTGGCCTCAGCCAGCCTGATTATTGCCGAACCGGCTTATTTCGTCAGACCGGCCCTGCGCATTGGTGCCGCAGAGCTTATCGATGGGATTATAGTCAATGGTGATACTGAGAGTACCAATTCTCAGGGCGTTGCCGGCTATTCTGAATCCACGGTCAATCTGGCCGATGGTACGGTTAAAATGTATTCGGAGGAATATAGCCAGCTTGATGGCCTGCAGACCTTTGGTAGTTTCGGGGAAAGGATCACCATAACGGGTGGTGCCGGGACATACTGGGACATGAACTTTGAACTGGAAGGGGCCTTATATACAGAGGGAGGTTCGCCGATCATTCCCGGTGGTCCGCCCCCGCCACGGATTTTCTATGATGTGGGAATTGCGGTCTATGAGGCCGGTCAGGCGGACTGGAGCAATTTTGTCGGCATAGCCAATGACACGGATGACGGTATTGACCCGCTTCTCTTTGAATATAGCTTTTCCGTAGATAATATCGATTCAAGTCTTGAGGAAGCATTTTACGATCTATTCGCAGAAGTTTCGGGCAGTATAGCCCTTGATACAGATTACGAAGTATTTGACGTATTTGCCTTTACCAATGTGAGCGTATGGACGGACTTCGGAAACGGGCTTGACTATTACGAGGCGGATTTTATGAATACAGCCTCTTTTGATCTGCAATTTGCACCAGGGGTGAATGCCTATTCAAGTTCGGGTCAGTTTATGGGTCTTTCGACCCCGCCACCGGTGGTTAATGTTCCGGAGCCAGCCACATTTCTTCTTCTCGGCCTCGGCCTGGTCGCCTTCGGCACCACCCGCCGCAGAAAACCCTGATACCGTAACCACTATGGGGATGAAAATCCCCATAGCCCCCCAGCCAGACTCCTGTCCCCCCTGAGAGACGGGGTCAGAGAGGTCGGCACTTCTGAAAGAAAAATTACCCTTATAAATTTG
>UOEJ01000183.1_pt1 | contig 12591 bp, 8 predicted proteins | sample 1989191 | NCBI WGS metagenome assembly UOEJ01 (sample SAMEA4712195, study PRJEB27164) | hydrothermal vent metagenome | biome: marine basaltic hydrothermal vent biome; feature: marine hydrothermal vent; material: mineral | place: Pacific Ocean | collected 2011-06-14/2011-07-23 | depth 1719 m | reverse complement strand
ACGACAATTTTCAACAGAAAATCGACATTCCCCATCAGGGTATAACATTCCAGAATCTGTGGGATATCCTTGATGATGGCGATGAAATTGGGTAATACCTTGCGACCATGGGCGGTCATTTTAACCTGGGCAAACAATATGACATCCAGACCAACCTTGTTATGATCCAGCAAAGCGACCCGGCTCTTGATAATTCCTGCATCCTGAAGCCGCTGAATTCTGCGCCAGCATACGGACTTTGAAGAACCGATCCTTTCGGCAATTTCGGCCACTGGCTGCATGGCATCTTCCTGCAGGATATTGAGTATTTTCTGGTCCAGCAAATCCATAATGGTATAATTTCCCGATTTATTATCTATTTTCATGATTTTGTGCCGATTTGATAACATAATAAAGGGCGAAAGGGAAGAAATTCCGTCATAATAGTGATATAATGCGCGTAAAGGAGAATGAATATGGTTCCCAGCAGCGGCAAAAACCTTAATGTCCCGGCCCCCCGCCACAGACCCGGTGAGGAAGCGGAATTTGACGATCTTGATATTCCCAATGCCGGTGTCGTCTCCCGCCCCGATATCATGATGGACCCCAGGGAAATGTTCGGCTATGCCAATAGCCTGATCAGGGTTCTTGATATGAAAAACCGGGCCATCGGAGAATGGAACCCCGGACTTTCCGCAGATGATATGCGTAAAGGCCTGCGGGATATGCTGACCACCCGGATTTATGATGACCGGATGCAGAATATGCAACGGGTCGGCAAGATGTCTTTCTACATGAAATCCCGTGGTGAGGAGGCGGTTGCCGTGGCGCAGGCCATGGCATTGAATGACGAGGATATGCTGTTTCCGTCCTACCGTCAGCAGGGTCTGCTTATTTCCCGTGGCCGTGATCTGCTTGATATGATGAACCATTGCCTGTCCAATTCACGGGACAATTGCAAGGGGCGGCAACTGCCGATCATGTATAGCTGGAAGGAGGGTAATTTCTTTTCCATTTCCGGCAACCTTGGCACCCAGTTCTGTCAGGCTGTGGGTTGGGCCGTTGCCTCGGCCTACAAGGGTGATAATGCTCTTGCCGCCACATGGATCGGGGAAGGTACCACGGCAACGGCGGATTTTCATCATGGTATGACCTTTGCCACCGTTTATAACGCACCGGTAATCCTGAATATCGTCAATAACCAGTGGGCCATTTCAAGCTTTCAGGGCTTTGCCGGCGGGGAAAAGGCCACCTTTGCCGCCCGTGGTGTGGGATACGGGATGCCGGGACTGCGTGTTGACGGCAATGATTTTCTGGCGGTTTATGCAGTCACCAAATGGGCGGCGGAACGGGCCCATAACGGTGGCGGGCCGACCATGATCGAGCTTTTCACCTATCGCGCCGATGCCCATTCAACCAGCGATGATCCCACGAAATACCGGCCGGAACATGAACCGGCAGCCTGGCCGCTTGGTGATCCGGTTGAAAGGCTGAAAAATCATCTGATCGAAATCGGGGAATGGTCGGAGGAAAGGCACAATGACGCCATAAAGGAAATTACCGCACTGGTCACCAGAAAATACAAGGAAGCCGAATCCTACGGCACATTGAACACAGGTGAAAGACCGGAAGTCAGCAGCATGTTCGAGGATATCTTCAAGGAACAGACCGACAATCTGCGTCGTCAACGTCAGAAGCTGGGAGTATAAAATGGCAAAAATGAATATGATAGAGGCCATTAACTCGGCGCAGGACGTGATGCTGGAAAAGGACAATGCGGTTGTGGTCTTTGGCGAAGATGTGGGCTATTTCGGCGGCGTGTTCAACTGTACCGAGGGGTTGCAGGAAAAATACGGCATCCAGAGGGTATTTGATACCCCCATAGCCGAGGGCGGCATCATTGCCCTGGCCATTGGCATGGGCGTCAATGATCTGCGGCCTGTGACCGAAATCCAGTTTTCAGATTATATCTACCCGGCCTTTGACCAGATTGTCTCCGAAGCTTCCCGTCTGCGCTATCGTTCGGGCGGTGAATATTGGGCGCCGATCACCGTTCGCACACCCTGCGGCGGCGGCATTCGCGGCGGCCAGACCCATTCCCAAAGCCCGGAAGGTATCTTTACCCATGTGTCGGGCATTAAAACCATCATGGCCTCCAACCCCTATGACGCCAAGGGATTATTGATCAGCGCCATTGAGGATGACGATCCGGTGGTGTTCTTTGAGCCAAAGCGGCTCTATAACGGGCCGTTTTTCGGCGATCCGAAACAGCCGCCACAGTCATGGGACAAACATGAAAAAGGCGAAGTTCCCGATGGCTATTACACCATTCCCATCGGCAAGGCCGAAACGGTGCGCACAGGTAATGACCTGACCATTGTCACTTATGGTACCATGGTGCATGTCTCCATGGCGGCGGCGGAATTGTCCGGCTTTGATGTGGAAATCATCGACCTGCGCACCCTGACCCCGCTTGATATTGACCATATTGCCGCCTCGGTTTGCCGTACGGGCCGCTGTATTGTGGTGCATGAGGCGACCCGGACCGGTGGTTTCGGGGCTGAAATCCTGTCCCAGATTCAGGAGAACTGCTTCTGGAAGCTCGAAGCTCCCATAGAACGGGTCGCGGGTTGGGATATTCCGTATCCCCATGCCTTTGAATGGGAATATTTCCCGGGGCAGAGCCGGGTTCTGGATGCCATAAAAATTGTAATGGAGGGTTAAGTCATGGGACAGTATTTTTTCAAGCTGCCTGATCTGGGTGAAGGCATTGTCGAGGCGGAAATTGCTGCCCTGCATGTGAAAGTGGGTGATATGGTGACCGAAGACCAGCCCCTGATCGATATGATGACCGACAAGGCCACTGTCGAAATCCCAAGCCCGGTGGACGGTAAAGTCCTGTCCATCAGTGGCAGTCCCGGCGAAATGATCACGGTGGGGGATGCCATGGTGGTTTTTGAAGTGGATGGTGTGGGTAATTCCGAAGTTTCTGAAACAGTAAAAGAAAAAAATATTGAGGAAAAACAACCCGCCAAACCGGCACCAGCCCCAACCCCAACGCCAATTCCTGAAATATCCGGGGCTGTCGGTGAAAAACCATTAACCTCGCCATCTGTTCGTCGCCGGGCACTGGATAATGATGTTGATCTTTACCATGTTTCCGGCACGGGACCGGCGGGGCGGATCAGCCATCAGGATCTGGATGATTTTATCGCCGCAGGCGGGCGCATCACGCAAGGGACCAAACAAAAACGCACTGCCATAGAGGAAATCCCGGTGATCGGCATCCGCCGTAAAATTGCCGAGAGAATGGAACTGAGCAAACGGAGTATCCCCCATTATTCCTATGTGGAGGAAGTGGATGTGACAGAGGTTGAAAAGCTGCGTAATTTCCTCAATACCAGCCGGACTTCAGGCCAGCCGAAATTATCCATATTGCCCTTTATTATGATGGCCACCTTGAAAGGCATGGAAAAATTTCCCGAATGTAATTCCCATTATGTGCCGGAATACAGCCTTGTACGGCGTTTTTCCGCCGTTCATCTGGGTATTGCCAGTCAGACACCCAATGGTCTGATGGTGCCGGTTGTCAGCCATGCCGAGGTGCGCGATATTTGGGATATGGCGGCTGAAATGATGCGGGTTTCTGCGGCGGCGCGGGCGGGCAAGGCACGACGGGAAGAATTGTCGGGCTCAACGGTTACCATCACCAGTCTGGGCAGGATTGGCGGCATTGTGACAACGCCGGTAATCAATTATCCGGAAGTCTGTATCATCGGGGTCAACAAGATTGTGCCCCGCCCCATGGTATTGAACGATACGGATATTCAAATTCGTCAGATGATGAATCTGTCGTCGTCGTTTGATCACCGTGTGGTGGATGGTTATGTGGCGGCGGAACTTATCCAGTATATCAAAGGGGCACTGGAACAGCCCGCAACGTTATTCATGTAAAGGAACAGTGATGGATATGAAATGCAAACTGTTGGTAATCGGGGCCGGGCCGGGCGGTTATGTCGCCGCCATCCGGGCGGGGCAACTGGGGCTTGATACCATCATTGTGGAGGGCGACCGGGCCGGGGGAACCTGCCTGATCCGGGGCTGTATCCCGTCAAAGGCCCTGATCCATGCGGCAGATAAATATCAGCAGATGGCCAGACATACGGGCAAGGGCCATCTGGGTATCAGGCTGGCCGCGAAACCAGAGCTTGATTTTGCGGCAACCATAAACTGGAAAGACGGCATCGTTGACCGCCTGAACGGCGGGGTTGAAGGGTTGCTGAAGAAAGCCGGTGTGAAACAGGTCAAAGGCTGGGCAAAATTCAAAAATGCCAAAACTTGCGATGTTGAAACCGGTGACGGCACTGTCACCATTACCGCCGAACATGTGATCCTTGCCAATGGCTCGAAGGCGGCTGAATTACCCTTCCTGCCTTTTGGCGGGGATGTGATTTCCTCGACAGAGGCATTGTGTCTGACGGAAGTTCCCGAAAACCTTGTTGTTGTGGGCGCGGGCTATATCGGGCTTGAACTTGGCATTGCTTACGGCAAGCTCGGTGCGAAGGTTACTTTTATCGAGGCGGAAGAACGAATTCTTGCCACCTATGACAATGAACTGACCGCCCCCGTCCGGAAATGGCTGAAAAACCATAATATCAAAACCCATCTCAAGGCCCGCGCATCCGGTTTTAAGGACAATATCCTGTCATATACTGACAGGGACGGCGCAGAGCAGACCATTGCCGCCGACAAGCTTCTGGTGACTGTGGGCCGGAAGGCCAACACCGAAGGCTGGGGTCTGGAGAATATGGCGGTGGATATGGACGGTGGTTTTATCAAAATTGATAAATACTGTCGCACTTCCATGAAAAATGTCTGGGCCATTGGTGATATCACCGGGGAACCGATGCTGGCCCACCGGGCATCGGCACAGGGCGAAACTGTGGCGGAAATCATCGCCGGCAAAAAGCGTGAGTTCACCCCCAACGCCATTGCCGCCGTCTGCTTTACCGACCCTGAAATCATCGCGGTCGGCATATCGGCCGAGCAGGCCAAGGCAGACGGCATCGAAACCATTGTCGGTAAATTCCCGCTGATGGCCAATGGCCGCGCCCTGACCATGGAAGCGGGTGAGGGGTTCGTTCGCGTTACCGCACGGGCGGACAATCATGTGATTATCGGCATTCACGGGGTAGGCCCCCATATATCGGAATTGTCCGGAGAATTTGCCCTGGCCCTGGAAATGGGCGCAAGGCTTGAGGATATTGCGGACACCATTCATGTTCATCCAACCATTGCTGAATCCTTTGCGGAGAGCGCATTGGCGACCCTTGGACATGCCATACACATATAAAGCTTGACTTTGCCACAGAAAGACGGCAAAGGTGGCCAACAAAATTATTCCGCCTAGCAGCCATGGCTTGTATCACCATGTATAACCAGCGTTAACGGTCAAGTGCAATCGCGGATAAAAATATGGTGCATGCACCATAAAAAGTCGCGAAAGGACTATGCCATGACGCATATGGATGCGCCATCACTTGACGATTCTGGTTTTAAGGCTTTTGGCCTTGCCGATACCATTCTCACCGCAATTGACCATGAAGGCTTTACCACGCCGACACAAATTCAGACTATGGCCATCCCGCCATTGATGGAAGGCCGTGACCTGATCGGCATCGCCCAGACCGGCGGCGGCAAGACGGCGGCTTTTGCCCTGCCGATGATAAACAGGCTGCTTGAAGATTATCAGAAACCACGGCAGAATATGCCACGGGTTCTGATCCTGGCCCCGACCCGCGAACTGGCCATGCAGATTGAACAATGTATCGTCACCTTCGCCAGGGGAACAAAGCTCAGAAGCCTTGTCATTGCCGGTGGTCAGCCCTATCCACCGCAGACCAACAAGCTCAGGCGCGGGGTGGATATTCTGGTGGCAACGCCGGGACGGCTGATTGACCATATTGGTCGCAAAAATGTGAAATTTAATGATACCGGTATTTTCATTCTGGATGAAGCCGACCGTATGCTGGATATGGGATTCATCGATGATGTGCGTGATATCGCGGACAGCCTGCCGGAACAGCATCAGACCATCCTGTTTTCCGCCACCATGAATCCGAAGGTGCGCAATCTGACGCGGGCCCTGCTCAATGACCCGGTAAATGTGGAAATTCGCCAGAAAACAGCTGTGGCTGATACCATTGCCCATAAATTGATGAATGTGAGCCGCAAGGACAAGGCAAAACTGCTGGCAGAAATATTGTCCGGTGATGATGTTAAAAAGGCACTTGTATTTGCCCGTACCAAGATGGGTGCCGATGAATTGTCCAAAGTTCTTTATGAAAAGGGTATCCGTTCGGACGCGATTCACGGTGACAAGCGTCAACGGGTCCGGGAAAAAATCCTGCTGAATTTCAGACGCGGCCGGACCAGGGTTCTGGTGGCTACCGATGTGGCGGCGCGGGGCATTGATGTGGACGGCATCAGCCATGTGGTTAATTATGAACTGCCCATTGAGCCGGAAAATTATATTCACCGGGTTGGCCGGACGGGACGTGCGGGAAACAGTGGCATTGCCATATCATTCTGCGACCCCAGCGACATGCGTCTGCTGCGCCCTATCGAAAGCCTGATCAAGCAGCCTATTGAGGTGGACGTTGACCATGATTATCATATTGATATGACGGCACGCGGCAAAGGCAAGGGCGGCAAGGGCCGTTTCACCCGTGAGCGCGGCGGCTTTAATAATCGTGGCAAATCTGACCGCTATAAATCCCGTGACAGGGTCAAGGCAGCCAATAGCGACTGGAATAAGGAAGACCGGGACGTAAGTCGCCCGGCGCGCAAGAAACCTGCTAAAACCGTCAGACAGGAAAGACCGGCAAGACCGGCAAAACCGGCAAGAAAAGAAGCCCAGCGTTATGATCCCTGGAGTGCGGAAGCCCGGAGATATTCCGATGATCCGGTGCTCGGCAAACTGATTGGCAAGCCACCAAAAATTGACAGTAAAAAAGAGGACAAGTCCGATTTTGTCAAGGTGAATACCAAAAAGAAAAAATCCTTTAAAAAGAATGACCCGAAACCCCTTGAACGCAAAAAGGCCCGTGGCGGTAAAAAAGCCTTAACCGCAAAACGCCCTGAAAAAGCATTAAAGTCAAGAAACAGACCGAAAGACAACGGCGGCAACAAAGCCTTTTCCCCCAAACGGAAAACATTGCGCCCCTCGCGGGCGGCATAAATTACATCCCTGGAATGGGCAGGGGTTTGCCGTTGATTAATCTCTGTCCGTCTTTCATTTCAAAATTGGTTGTGTATTTTTCACCGTCCTGTATGAAATATCCCTGATTTACAAAGCTCTGCAGGGCGGCACCTGCCTGAACATCAATCATCTGGTCAAGCTGTTCCGGGGGCATGGTGGCGATATCAACACCACCGGCGGCCATTTGTTTCTTCATGGCGATGGTGGTTACGGCTTTTGCCAGTGCCCTGTTAAAATTGATATTGACCAGAACGGCAAGTCTTTTGTTCAGGGCTATGGGGTCAGACAGCTGCTGAATATTTTTCAGACCCTTGCCATCAATGGATAATGTGCCATCACTTTCATAATATCCGTCGCCCATGGCAAAGCCCAGGTTATTAATGACAAGCTCCGGTGATCCCTTGATGATCTGCTCTCCCACCCGGGTAGCGATGATCTGGGTTTTTGCGGCGATTTCCTCCGGAGTTGGTGTCTTGCCATCCGCCGTCTGATAGGATTCCTGTATGGATTTGGCATAATCAGTAATGGCGGCCATATCCAGATGGTTGATGTTCAGGTCCAGTTTGAAATCTTCCAGTTCCACACCGCTTGCCATAATCTTCCGGCCACTTGAATTCCACTGCATCGTCAAGGCATCCGCACTTTCCTTCCTGAAATCATATTCACTGTCAAAATCAATGAAAGAGACGGTCATGGCCTTGGCTTTCGGGTTGCTTATGGTGAATTCACCGGCATTTGTTTCGCCGCTTCCCAACCACAGATAATCATTTATTTTAGTGCCGTTGGCGTTAAGAACCATCTTCCTGAAAATAATATCGACATCGGCAAGGTTCATTTTCAACTGATCCAGATTGAAATGAATGTTATATTCGTCAAGGGCCGCATTTATGGTGGCCTGCATATTCATGCCGGAATAATCAACGATCATTTTCTGGCCGGCAATATCGGAATAATCAATTTTCAGGCTTGGGCTTTCCATATCAATATTGGTTGTGCCGCCATAAGAGACGGAGGCAAACAGATTAAGAAAACTGTCCGTCTTTGACGCTTCCTTTATTTTTCTGAAAGCTTCATGATTGATATCCTGTAATTTCCCGGTCATGGTCATGATGGCGAAATTCACACCATTCTGGAAAGTTACCGGCCCGTGGGCAATATCAACCTCAAAGACAAACCCGTCCTTCAGAACATTGAATATCTCTTTTTCGTCCTGTTTTTTCTCAGATTTACCTAATATATTCAAAGTGTGTTCATCAAAGCCATATGCCATTACCGCACGGGATGTGAACCATCCCTGTTCATATTCACGAATATTGAGGGAGTAGCCCGGAGTTTGGGAGATTAACACCGCTTGTTTTTCAATATTCTCCCTGGCAGTATTGCCGACAAAATAGGGGGCGACGCCAAAAATCAGTATGATGACAATGGCAAGGCCTAAGAGTTTTTTGTTTTTCACGGGTATCTCCCCAATTATTTCTGTTAATTAATCAGACAAACTATAAACTATTCTCGCGGTCAGTCACTTGATATTTTCGGCTGTTGGCTTACTTTAGTAACTTGTATTATAAAAATTCCAGGGAATTGAAAATATGTATGATTATGATTTTTTCGTTATCGGGGCCGGATCCGGCGGGGTGCGGGCAAGCCGTATGGCGGCGACATATGGCGCGCGTACCGGCCTGTGCGAGGATTACCGGGTCGGGGGAACCTGTGTCATACGCGGTTGTGTGCCGAAAAAATTATTTGTTTATGCCTCTGAATATTCATCACATTTCAGCGATTCAAAAGGTTTCGGCTGGTCAGAGGCTGATCATGATTTTGACTGGCCAAGTCTGATCGCGGCCAAGGATGCGGAAATTGACCGCCTGAACGGCCTGTATATTCAGAACCTGAAAAACCATAACGTTGAAATCATACAGGCCCGTGGCAGGCTTCTGGATGCCCACAGGGTGGAATTGTCATCAGGGGACGGCACGCGTGTGGTCACGGCGGATAAAATTCTCATTGCCACCGGTGGCTGGCCGCAAATGCCTGATATTCCGGGTATCGAGCATGCCATAACCTCCAATGAAGCCTTTCATCTGCCATCGCTGCCTGAAAAAATTGCCATTGTCGGCGGTGGTTATATCGCTGTTGAATTTGCCGGTATTTTTAATGGCATGGGTGCCAAAACCCGTCTTCTCTATCGGGGGGAACAGATTTTACGCGGTTTTGACCGTGACATTGCCGATAAATTAAACGAGGAAATGGGTAAAAAAAATATTGATGTCAGGGTCCGGACCAATGTCACGGAAATCCGAAAATCGGGTGAGGGGGTGATACTGACCCTGACCGATGGTTCGGATATGGCCGTTGATGCGGTGATGTTTGCCACTGGCCGGGTGCCGAATTCAAAAAATATCGGTCTGGAAAATCTTGGCGTGGAAATGCAGTCAAATGGTGCGATTATCGTTGATGAAAATTACAAGACCTCGGTGGATAACATTTTTGCCGTGGGGGATGTGATTGACAAGGTGCAATTAACTCCCGTGGCCATCAAGGAGGGGGCCGCACTGGCCGCGACACAATTCAATGACAGCCCGACCCTGGTGGATTATGAAAATATTCCGACGGCGGTTTTCTCCCAGCCCTCCATCGGCACCGTTGGCATGACCGAGGCCGAGGCCGTGGAGGAATTTGGCGACGATATCCAAATCTTCAGGTCAGAATATAAATCCATGAAATTCACCCTGAGTGGCCGGCCGGAACGTTCCCTGATGAAAATGATAATCCAGAAATCCACCGACAGGGTGATCGGGGTCCATATTATCGGCCCGGATTCTGCCGAAATCATACAGGGTATTGCCATCGCCATGAAATGCGGGGCGACCAAGGCCCAATTTGATGCTACAGTTGCCGTGCATCCCTCATCGGCAGAAGAATTTGTTCTGATGAAATAATATTTTGTCAAAGGCACATTCTCTGGAAGAAAATACCCCAATGTGAAGATTTTTACTGGTGTTCCATGGTGAACCACCTTATATGATCGATAAGTTGAATCTCGTAGGGGATTTATTCCCCGCCCCTTGGGGCGAGATTGGAGGAGTGGCGACGACTAGTGACCGACGGGAGCGCAGCCTCTAGCGGCGCCCCGGCGGAATTTAAAGAGAATAAACATCCCCGCTGCTTGGCAGTGGGGATGTTTATTAAGAAATACTGGATGAAATTATGAGTAAAGCATGGACACCTGACAGCTGGCGCAGCAAGGCAATCAGACAGGTCCCGGAATATACCGATCAGGCAGCGCTGAAGGAAGTTGAAGCAGAATTGAGCATATGCCCGCCGCTGGTCTTCGCTGGCGAAGCAAGACGACTGACCGCCCAATTGGGTGATGTGGCAGCCGGCAAGGCCTTTTTGCTGCAGGGTGGTGACTGTGCGGAAAGTTTTGGTGAATTTCATCCTGACAATATCCGCGATACTTTCCGTGTCCTGCTTCAGATGTCAGTGGCCATGACCTATGCGGCGGCATGTCCGGTGGTCAAGGTCGGCCGCATGGCGGGCCAGTTCGCCAAGCCGCGCAGTGGTGATTTTGAAACCATTGACGGGGTGACATTGCCCAGTTACCGGGGCGATATCATCAATGGTCTGGAATTTACTGCACAGTCCCGCATACCGGACCCGAAACGCATGCTTCGGGCCTACAGCCAGTCGGCCTCCACCCTGAACCTGCTCCGGGCCTTTGCCCAGGGGGGCTATGCCAATCTGCATAAAGTGCATCAGTGGAATCTTGAATTTGTCAAAAATAATCCGGCGTCCGAACAATATGCCGATATGGCGGACCGTATTGACGAGGCCCTGGGTTTCATGCGGGCCTGTGGTGTGGATGCGGACACCCGTGAATTAAGCGGCACGGATTTCTATACCTCTCACGAGGCGTTATTACTGTGGTATGAGGAGGCCCTGACCCGCGTGGACAGCACCACGGGCCGCTGGTATGATACCTCTGGCCATATGCTCTGGGTTGGCGACCGGACCCGTATTCTGGATGAAGCCCATATCGAATTTCTGTCCGGTGTCGGCAATCCCATCGGGCTGAAGGTGGGCCCGACCACTGATCTGGATGAATTGATTCGCATTTTGGACAAGGTCAACCCCCGCAATGAGGCGGGCCGGATCACCCTGATCTGCCGTATGGGCGCGGACCTGCTGGAAGAAAAGCTGCCCCCTGTCATTCACCGTATTGTGGAGGAAGGCTGTCAGGTTGTCTGGTCATCTGACCCCATGCACGGCAATACCATTAAATCCTCAACCGGCTTTAAAACCAGACCGTTCGAACAGGTTCTGGCAGAAATCCGCCGTTTCTTCCGGGTCCACCGCACCGAAGGCACCTATGCCGGCGGGGTTCATTTTGAAATGACCGGGCAGAATGTCACCGAATGTACCGGCGGGGCCGAAGCCATCACGGACGAGAAGCTGGCCGACCGCTACCGTACTTTCTGTGATCCGCGCCTGAACGCCAGCCAGTCACTTGAGCTTGCCTTTTTGATCGCAGAAAGTCTAAAAGAGGAACGTCAGGCTCTTGCATTACAGCAGCAAGGTGAAACAGCGCAGGCCTGACCCAAAAAGAGATTTGGGATATGGATCAGTTGACTATCGCCCTGGCGAGCATAAACCCCGTTGTGGGCGACCTGCCGGGTAATTATGACAGGATATTATCTGCCCGCAAGGCGGCAAATGATGCGGACCTGGTCATTTACAGCGAACTGTGCCTGATTGGCTACCCCCCCGAAGATATTGTCCTGAAAGGCGCTTTCCAGAAGGCGGCCATGGACAGGGTTGCCGAACTGGCTGCCCTCAGCGCGGATGGCGGGCCGGCCATGTTGATCGGTTCCTGCTGGCGGGAAGGGGATCAGCTTTATAATGCGGCCATCCTGCTGGATCAGGGAAAGATCACCGCCATCAGACATAAGGTCGATTTGCCCAATTACGGTGTTTTTGATGAAAAACGGGTCTTTGTTTCCGGCCCGGAGCCCAGGGCCATAAATTTTCGCGGCATAAAGCTTGGCGTGATGATTTGCGAGGATATGTGGTCAGATCAGATATCCGCAAAGCTGGCCGAAAGCGGGGCGGAAATACTGGTTGTCATTAACGGCTCGCCCTTTGAACAGGATAAATACAGCGAACGGCAACAGTTGGCACAGCAACGGGTAAACGAAACCGGTCTGCCGCTCATATATGTCAATCAGGTGGGCGGGCAGGACGAGTTGGTCTTTGACGGCGGTGCGTTTGTTATGAACCGGGGTGGCGAACTGGCCGCGCGCGCGCCAAGCTGGCGGACAAGTTTGTTTTCCACGCTCTGGCACAGGCAGGAT
>UOEJ01000248.1_pt1 | contig 12779 bp, 10 predicted proteins | sample 1989191 | NCBI WGS metagenome assembly UOEJ01 (sample SAMEA4712195, study PRJEB27164) | hydrothermal vent metagenome | biome: marine basaltic hydrothermal vent biome; feature: marine hydrothermal vent; material: mineral | place: Pacific Ocean | collected 2011-06-14/2011-07-23 | depth 1719 m | reverse complement strand
TTTGGCCGTAAAGCATTTCATTTTCCAGAAAGATCACCGGATTGGGGTTTTTAATGGCTGATTTCAGTAAGCCCTTGGCATCGGCCGCACTATAGGGCGAGACCACAATCAGACCCGGCACATGGGCATACCACGCCGCATAATTCTGGCTGTGCTGGGCGCCAACCCGGCTTGCCGCGCCGTTGGGTCCGCGAAAGACGATCGGGCATCTGATCTGGCCGCCAGACATATAATTTGTCTTGGCCGCCGAATTGATAATATGGTCGATGGCCTGCATGGCGAAATTAAAGGTCATAAATTCCACAATCGGTTTCAGGCCGGCCATGGACGCGCCCACAGCCAGTCCGGTAAAACCATGTTCGGTGATCGGGGTGTCGATAACCCGTTTGCCCCCGAATTCTGCCAGCAGACCCTGGGTTATCTTGTAGGCCCCTTCATATTCAGCCACCTCTTCGCCCATGATGAAAACATCACCGTCAAGGCGCATTTCCTCTGCCATGGCATCACGCAGGGCCTCACGCACAGTGGTTGTAGTGAATGTTGTGCCATCGGGCAGGTCATCCTCTGTAACAGCCTGTATTTCAGGGGCGGTTATCTGAGGGGTTTCAACAGTTTTTTCTGTGGTGGCCACAGCAACGGGGGCCGCCACCTCGCCAATATTTGTGGCGTCTTCACCCTCTTCAAGCAATATGGCGATGACAGTGCCGACGGCGATGGTTTCGCTGCCGTCCGGGACGATGATCCTGCCCATCACGCCTTCTTCATCAGTTTCAAGTTCCATGGTGGCTTTATCGGTTTCAATTTCGGCCAGAACATCGCCGGCGGCGACACTGTCACCCTCTTTGACGCACCATTTGGCAAGCGTCCCTTCAGTCATGGTTGGCGACATGGCCGGTAGCAGAATTTCTATGGTCATTTTATCTTCCTCTATTCTGCAACCAAAACATCGGTGTATAGTTCGGAGGGCGCAGGCTCCGGGCTTTCCTGGGCAAAGCGGGCGGCTTCGGCGACAGTGGCCTTGATTTCCTTGTCAATGGCCTTCAGATCGGCTTCGCTCATGGCCTTGCTGTCCAGCAGGCGTTGTTTGACCTGATCAATGGGGTCATATTCGGCGCGCATTTTCTGCACTTCTTCCTTGGAACGGTATTTGGCAGGGTCCGACATGGAATGGCCCCGGTAACGATAGGTATTCATTTCAAGCAATATGGGGCCATTGCCTGCCCGACACCAGTCAACGGCACGAACGGCGGCTTCGCGTACGGCCAGAATATCCATACCGTCCACAGCTTCACCCGGAATGCGGAAGCTTTCCCCGCGTTTGTGAAGTTCCACTTCGGAAGAGGCGCGCTTTACGGCTGTTCCCATGGCATACTGGTTATTTTCGATGACAAAGACAATCGGCAGGCTCCAAAGTTCTGCCATGTTAAATGTTTCATATATCTGTCCCTGATTGGATGCGCCGTCACCGAAATATGCCACGGAGACATTATCCGTATTCCGGTATTTATGGGCGAAAGCCAGCCCGGCCCCGATGGGCACCTGTGCCGCCACGATACCATGGCCGCCATAAAAGCCGTGTTCCACACTGAACATATGCATGGAGCCGCCCTTGCCCTTGGAAATACCCGCCGCCCGGCCGGTAAGTTCCGCCATAATCACTTTCGGATCAATGCCGCAGGCCAGCATATGGGCATGATCACGGTAACTGGTCAGGATGGTATCTCCGTCCTTCAGTGTGGATTGGATACCGGTAACTACGGCTTCCTGTCCGATATATAAATGGCAGAAACCGCCGATCAGGCCCATGCCATACATCTGTCCGGCTTTTTCCTCAAACCGGCGCATCATGAGCATTTCGCGATAAAAATTTACCAGTTCTTCTGATGTTGCCTTTAATGGCCTGGGTTTTACGGGTTTGCGTCGTACGGCTGTCTTGCCGACTTTTGCAGTTTTTTTCCTGGTTGGTTTTTTGACCATATCTATCAGTCCGCCCTGCTGTTTCAGTAAAAAATAATCACCTTCTTGAAATATGAGAAGATTAAATAAATTTAACTAAATAATGATTAAAAGTCTTTGAAAAACAAGCAAAATTTTAAATTAACTGAAATTCAGCTAATTGCAAAAAACAATGATGTGACAGCGGGAATAAATATTATTTCTGCAAAATAACAATTTCATCCCTGTGCATAAGACCCAGTATTTCACGGGATTTTTCATCCAGAAAGTCTGAATTTACATTATCCGGCTGCAACAGCCTGACATGACTTTCAACATCCACCTTTCGGGCATGGACCAGGCTATATTCCTGTTCCAGAACGGATATTTCTTCCAGAAGACTTGCCCTCTCCTGTATACTGCGCATGCCATAGATGAAAAAATAAACAAATATCAGTGAACAGATCATGGGGATGACCATCTTCTGGAATCTGTTTTGAATTTCTCTTATATTTGTCATGACCACAGAGAATCACACCTGATTCGCCGGGTCAAGCTATTTCTGATTTTTCTTTATGGCAGTGTGTTAAGTCCGCAGAATGCTGGTTCCGGCATATAATGCCGCCTGACCCAGGGCTTCCTCGATACGGATCAGCTGGTTGTATTTTGCCAGCCGGTCGGACCGGGCCAGGGATCCGGTTTTTATCTGACCGCAATTGGTGGCAACGGCAAGGTCGGCAATGGTGGCATCCTCGGTTTCCCCGGAACGATGTGACATGACAGAGGTATAACGCGCCCGGTGGGCCATTTCCACGGCGTCAAAGGTTTCGGTCAGGCTGCCGATCTGATTTACCTTGATCAATATGGAATTGGCGACACCCTGATTAATGCCGTCAGCCAGACGTACCGGGTTGGTGACAAACAAGTCATCCCCCACCAACTGTGTCTTTTCGCCAATAAGGTCGGTCAATATCTTCCAGCCCGCCCAATCGTCTTCGTCCATGCCGTCCTCAATGGAGAAAATCGGATATTGCGCGCAAAGGTCAGCATAATATGCCGCCATTTCACCACTATCCAAAGTCTTTCCCTCACCGGCCAGGACATATTTACCGTCCTTGTAAAATTCTGACGATGCGGCATCAAGGGCCAGCATGATATCCTCACCCGGCTTGTATCCCGCGGCCTCAATCGCCTGCATGATAAAGTCCAGTGCCTCCACACTACCCTGAAGATTTGGTGCAAAGCCGCCCTCGTCACCAACACCCGTGTTATGTCCGGCATCGGATAATTTTTGCTTCAGGACATGGAAAATTTCCGCCCCCATCCGTATGGCGTCACGAATATTGCCAGCGGAGACCGGCATGATCATAAATTCCTGAATATCAATGGGATTATCGGCATGTTCACCGCCATTGATGATATTCATCATGGGAACCGGCAGCATACGTGCCGAAGGGCCGCCCAGATAATTATATAACGGCAGGGCCGCCTCATCCGCCGCCGCCTTGGCAACGGCCAGGCTGACACCCAGAATGGCATTGGCCCCAAGGCGGGATTTATTGCCCGTACCGTCAAGGTCAATCATGACCTTATCCAGAATGATCTGCTCTTCCGCATCAAGCCCGGTCAGGGCGTCATATATTTCACCATTGACCGCATCGACCGCCTGCAATACCCCCTTGCCCATATAACGCGTCCCCCCATCCCGAAGCTCAACGGCCTCATGGGCGCCGGTGGAGGCACCGCTTGGCACTGCCGCGCGGCCAAAGGCACCCGTTTCAAGGGTTACATCAACTTCAACGGTGGGATTGCCCCGACTGTCCAGAATTTCGCGACCCGTAATGTCAATAATTGCCGTCATTTTTTACCTCTAGAATATATATTTAAACCAAACGGGACTGTTTTACCGCCGCACCTATGAAAGATGCGAACAGGGGATGCGGTTCAAATGGTTTGGATTTCAGTTCCGGGTGAAATTGCACACCGATAAACCACGGGTGATCTTTGATTTCGACAATTTCCGGCAACTCACCATCGGGAGACAGGCCGGAAAAAACCAGCCCGGCATCTTCCAATTGTTTGCGGTAATTGATATTCACCTCATAGCGATGACGGTGACGTTCGGAAATGGCTTCACTGTCGTAGATTTCATTGACCCTGCTGCCGGGCAGTAATTTTGCCTTGTAGGCACCGAGCCGCATGGTGCCGCCCTTGTCACCATCTTCTGTTCGCTTTTGGGTGGCCCCGGCATGTTGCCATTCGGTCATCAGGCCAACTACCGGATCATCACATTGGCCGAATTCCGTTGAATTGGCCCCGGCAATACCGGCCATATTCCGCGCCGCCTCAACGCAGGCCATTTGCATGCCGAAACAAATACCGAAATAGGGTATTTTCTGTTCACGGGCAAAGCGCGCCGCCGCGATTTTCCCTTCGGCCCCCCTTTCCCCGAAACCGCCGGGGACCAGAATGCCGTCGATCTGCTCAAAATGAGCCGCCATATCCGTACCTTCTTCAAATACCTTGGCATCGAACCACTGGATATTGACCTTGACATTATTGGCAAAACCACCGTGAACCAGGGCTTCTATCAAGGATTTATAGGCATCCTTCAGTTCAGTATATTTCCCCACCACGGCAATATTAACGCTGCCTTCGGGGCTGGTGACATGTTCCATAATCTCCAGCCAGCGGGTCAGGTTGGCGTCGGTCAGGCCCGGATCAATACCAAATGCCGACAGGACTTCGGCGTCCAGTCCCTCCGCATGGTAATTCAGGGGAACCTCATAGATACTGCGGGCATCAAGAGCCTGAACCACAGCGGATTCCCGCACATTACAGAACAGGGCAATTTTCCGGCGGTTTGAATCTTCTATTTCATGTTCCGTCCGACAGACCAGAACATCGGGCTGAATACCAATGCTGCGCAGTTCCTTGACAGAATGCTGGGTCGGTTTGGTTTTCAATTCCCCGGCGGCGGCAAGAAAAGGCACCAGGGTCAAATGAATATAACAGACGTTGGCCTTGCCAAGGTCATTGCCAAGCTGACGAATGGCTTCCATGAACGGCAGACTTTCAATATCACCGATCGTGCCGCCAATTTCACATAATACAAAATCCGTATCCGTATCCACGTCCGATGTGGCGAATTCCTTGATGGCATTGGTGACATGGGGAATCACCTGTACCGTGGCCCCCAGATAGTCCCCGCGCCGTTCCCGGTTTAATATGTCACTATATATGCGTCCAGAGGAAACACTGTCGCTGCGCCTGGACGGGACACCGGTAAAGCGTTCATAATGGCCAAGGTCAAGATCGGTTTCCGCCCCGTCATCGGTGACAAAAACCTCGCCGTGCTGATAAGGCGACATGGTTCCCGGATCAACATTCAGATAGGGGTCAAGTTTTCTGAGACGAACCGTATAGCCCCGGGACTGGAGCAAGGCGCCAAGAGCGGCGGACAGGATACCCTTCCCGAGGGAAGAAACAACGCCGCCTGTAATAAAAATATAACGTGCCATGGGCAGATAATTATCCCGAACAAATAGTTAGAGCCATATCACAAAATACAAACCCGTTCATTCTCTTCTCAAAATCACACCACCAAACGGACCAGCAGGCTGTCTCAAGACATTCAAAGCAGCTTTATTCAGAATCCGGAATGATAGGTATTCTTTTATCTTCCGGTTCAGTCTGTTCAATAACCTTTTCTTCCACGTCAAAGACGGAACTTTCTCCTGTCTGCTGCTTGGCGATTACCGCAAGGCCAAGACTTGTCACAAAAAATGCGACCGCAAGAAAAGTTGTGACCTTGGTCAGTAACGTGGCCGAACTGCGGCCTGCCATCATGCCCCCCTGACCACCACCGCCACCAATGCCAAGCGCACCGCCGGAAGATTTCTGGATCAGCACCAGCACCACAAGGGTAATTGTCAAAATCAAATGAATAACAAGAACAATCTCTTGCATATCTCTAAACTCTTTTATTATCTGTATATATAAATGACCAAATTGGCTTTTACTCTAATCTGTTTCATATGGCCAGCGTAAAATGAGCATTGGTCCGGCTTATTTACTGATAGCTTTCAATGATGCCGTAAAAATCTTCGGCTTTCAGGCTGGCCCCGCCGACCAACGCACCGTTCACATTGGCAACAGACATCAGTTCGCGGGCATTGGAGGCCTTGACAGAACCACCGTACTGAATGCGAACCATCTCGCCCTGATCCCCGAAACGGTCCAGCAGCAGATTACGGATCACACAATGCACTTCCGCCACATCATCCGTGGTCGGCACCTTGCCCGTTCCGATGGCCCATACCGGCTCATAGGCAATCACGGTATTTTCAACAGTGGCATTATCGGGGATTGATCCTTTCACCTGATCGGTCACCACATCCAGGGTTTCACCCTTTTCCCGCTGCAGGTCGCTTTCCCCGACGCAGATAATCGCAACAAGTCCCTGTTCCTGCGCCGTATCGGCCTTTGCCCTGACAATAGCATTTGTTTCACCGTGATCGGCCCGGCGTTCGGAATGGCCGACAATAACATACCGGCAGCCCAGATCCCTTATCATGGCCGCAGAAATATCACCGGTATGCGCCCCGCTGACCTTCATATGACAATCCTGCGCCCCCATATCAATGCCCCTGCCCGATAATGTGGAAATAAGCGTTGCCGGCGGACAGATCAGAACATCACAATTGGCACCATTCTCTGTAATCATATCATTCAATTTATCAATTTCCCGGGAACTGGCGATCAGGCCATTCATTTTCCAGTTACCGGCGACAAGTGCTTTGGGGATTGGCATCATTATTTCCTTTGATTCTATTCACCCTGTTGCCTATCAGAAATTACGGACTTTTTCCACTGTCAAGGCTGAAAAAATACAAACAAACTTCTTTTCCGTACCCAAGGATTTCTTTTTGGGTTGCGATGGCCCTGTCTGACCACTATCATGCCCCGAAAATAGCGGGATTCTACCGAAACGATAAATACAGGTATTATATTAAATGTTACAATTATTCAGAAGCGGACTTACCTCATATTTTGCCACAGCCCTGATTGGACTGCTGATCGCCAGTTTCGCCCTTTGGGGTATTGGCGGTGATGTCCTGAGTGGTGCCGGCAGCAAAGTGGCGGAAATTGGTGACGACAAGGTAACCATGAATGAATATGCCAGGGAATTTCAGAATAAATTTTCTGAAATCCAGCAGCAGTCAAATGGTGAGATTACCCGTGAAATGGTCATTGATCAGGGCATGACACAGCAATGGCTAGCGGAACTGGTCCAGAGCAAGACATTCGCCCATGCGGCACATAGTCTGAATATCCGGGTGACCGATGCCCAGCTTCGTGATTTTATCATGGGGATTGAGGCCTTTCAGGATACCTTTGGCGAATTCAGCAAAAGTGCCTTTGAAAACATAGCCGGGAATCGCGGTTATACCTCCAGCGAATTTGAAGAAATCCTGCGCCGTGATCTGGAGCGGCAATATCTGATGACTTCAATCGTCAGCAGCATCGCCGTACCAAATTCCGTTGAAAAGATTTTTATCAAATATCTCACCGAAGAAAGAACCGCCGAAATTATTACCATTCCGGTCTATTCCATCACAGATATACCGGAAGCGGATGAGGAAACCCTGAAAAAATATTATCAGGATAATGCGGCAAATTATATGGCACCGGAATATCGTGACATAAGTTTCATCACCCTGTCGGTTAAAGATTTCATGGATGATATCACGGTTACCGACGACGAGATTGAACAGGCCATGGGAAATGCTGCCAATACAGTTGACGGGGGCGAGATGCGGGACTTTGAACAAATTCTGTTTGATGACAAGGTCAGCGCAGACAAGGCATATGCCGACCTTGAAGCGGGCCGTTCCTTTTTGGATATTATCACAGCCGCAGGCTCTACCAGCGATGATGCCGCCGTTTTTGGCAACAGCATGCAGGATATCAGCGATACATACGGCATTGCGGCGGCTGAGGCCGTCTTCAATACGCCAGAGGGGAAATACAGCCAGCCTGTTGAAGATGACTTTGGCTGGCGTATTTTCAATGTCACCGGAATTTCCGCGTCAGCAGGAAAATCTGACAATAGCCGGGCCGACACCATAGAGGCACTGAAACATGAAAAGGCCATCGATCTTCTCTATGACAAGTCCGAACTGATCAATGATGAACTGGCGGCAGGCGGAAGCATTGCCGATATTGCCGGCAACCTTGGCCTTGAATTAAAAACTGCCCATGCTATTGACGCATCAGGATATAACGCCAAGGGTGACCTTGTCAGAAACATCCCCGATGACCCGGCCTTTCTTGCCACGGTGTTTGAAATCCTGCTGGATGACGAACCGATGCTGGAAGAAATGGGCGAAGGCGAATATTTTCTGGCCGTAGTGGATAATATTCAGGAAAGCGCCCTTATGCCCTTTGAAGAGGTTAAAACAAGTGTGCTTGATATCTGGCGGGCCGATGTCCGGAAAAATATTGCCCGTGAAAGAGCCAATGAAATTCTGGCCAAGGCACAGGACGGTGCGACAATGGAGGAACTTTCCAAGGTGACGCCGAACACCTCCCATACCTCTGTGACACTGGCCCGCAATGATCAGACCGGCAAGGTTACCCAGAATATTCACCGGGATATTTTCTCGCTGGATATTGGCCGGGCGAAAATTATACCGGCCGCCGATGGTAATGGTTTTGTTGTTCTGAAAGTAACCGCCAGAAACCACCCGAAGGATGCCATCCCGGCCAGCCAGACAGCCCAGTTAAAACAATATCTGGCACAGGAATATCAACAGCGTTTCCTGTCCAATTACTGGCGTTATCTGGAAGACAACCTGCCGGTCAGGATAAACCAGAGGGTCGTCAATGCCGTTCATGACCAATTGGCGTCACGGGAGCAATAATGTCCGTTTCACCTGATTTTCAGACATTCAGGACCAAATATGAACGTGATGAACCCCAAATAATCTGGACAACTTTTGTTGCCGATCTGGAAACGTCGATTTCGGCCTTCATGAAGCTTTCTGCGGATGATGCGGATTACAGCTGCCTGCTGGAATCTGTTGAGGGCGGGGCCATTCGCGGGCGTTATACTTTTATCGGTCTGAAACCGGACATTATCTGGCGCTGCTGTGGCAACAGGGCAGAAATCAACCGCAAGGCCCTGACCCAAGGCCGTGATGATGATGCCTACCTGCCCCTTCAATCCGGTGCATTGGACAGCCTGCGGGATCTGTTGGAAGAATCGCTCATCGAATTGCCGGCGGACATGCCGCCGTCTGCGGCCGGGCTGATTGGTTATATGGGGTATGACACTGTGCGGCTCATGGAAAAACTACCCGAAGCAAAGCCGGATACCATGGCACTCCCCGACGGCATGTTCATGCGCCCGACCATCATGGTGGTTTTTGATTCGGTCACTGACCTCCTGACCATTGTCACACCGGTTCGGCCCGAAGATGACACACAGAAAGATATTACCGCACAAACCGCCTATATCCGGGCGGAAGAAAGGCTGGCTGAAATAGAAAACGCCCTGTCGCGCCCCCTTGGCGGGTCGCAGAAAATGTCTGATGATCTTCTGGAAATGGCAGAGCCGGTCTCAAATACCACAAAAGAAGAATATATCGCCATGGTGGAAAGGGCCAAGGAATATATCAGGGCCGGTGATATTTTTCAGGTGGTGCTTTCACAGCGTTTTACCACCCCCTTTACCCTGCCGCCTTTTTCCCTGTACCGGGCGCTCAGAAGAACCAATCCGTCGCCCTTTCTTTATTACCTGAAATTCGGTGATTTCGATGTGATCGGGTCCAGCCCGGAAATTCTGGTGCGGCTTCGTGATGGTGAAATTACCGTGCGGCCCATCGCCGGCACCCGGCCAAGAGGGGCAAATGCCGAAGAAGATCAACGTCTGGCAAAAGACCTGCTGGCCGACCCCAAGGAACTGGCTGAACATTTGATGCTGCTTGACCTTGGCCGCAATGATGTGGGAAAGGTGGCAAAGGTCAGCAGTGTAAAACCCACCCAGAAGATGATCATTGAATATTATTCCCATGTCATGCACATCGTGTCAGAGGTGCGCGGTGAAATTAATCCGCAATATGACGCACTGGACGCCTTTGCCGCCGGGTTTCCCGCCGGAACCGTAAGCGGTGCGCCCAAGGTCAGGGCCATGGAAATCATTGACGAACTGGAAGCGGACAAACGCGGCATATATGCCGGGGCCGTGGGTTATTTTTCTGCTGACGGCAGTATGGACACCTGTATCGTCCTCAGAACCGCCATTATAAAAGACGGCCTGATGCATGTTCAGGCCGGTGCCGGGATTGTTGCAGACAGCAATCCCCGGTCGGAATATGCCGAATGTCAGGCCAAGGCAAAGGCCCAGTTCCGCGCCGCAGAAGAAGCGGTAAGATTTGCCGGAATACCAAAAACACAGTAATAATAATCAATGAGCCGGCGACAATTCCGGCCTGTCCCTGGCCAGGAGAGTTTTTTGGTATTTTCTTTTTATGATATGAGACAGCGGCACAATAACGATGCCTTTGTCCTTTAATGTGGGCAGCCAGATCGACAGGGCCTCTATGGTTTCAGAGTAAGGATGGCCAATGGCAATGGCCCCGCCCTTTTTCTGTGCCATATTTTCCAGTTTTGTCAGCTGCCCCAGAATATATTCCACATTCTGCTGATTATCCAAAAAGAAATCCCTGGTCATATTGGGGATGTTTTTTTCCGAGGCTATCTTTGCCAGAAGTGATTTGCGCGAGGTACGGGAATCCAGTACCAGCAATCCTCTTTTTTTGACTTCGGTCAGAATCAGGTCCAGTCCGGCGGAATTTTCGGTAAAAGCACTGCCCATATGGTTGTTCAGCCCCACATAGCCCTCAAATTGCGACAGGTTAAAATATAAATCCTTCAACATCTGCTGATCGCTCACCCCGATGCGCAGGGCATGGGGTCCGGGATCCTTGTCACTCTTTGGCTCCATGGGCAGGTGAATCATCAATTCATGGCCCCTGTCCCTGGCAAGGGCCGTCACGGTCTTAAGATTTTTGGCATAGGGCAGAAAGGACAGGGTTAACGGCCCCGGCAGATTTATGATGCTCCGTGTTTTATCCCTGACCACGCCCAGATCATCAATCACGATGGAAATCTGGGCCTTGCCCGTCACATGGCCGGCAACCTTGACAGCATTGCGTTTCCAGGCTTGCTCCATGGGAGTTTTAACGGGGTCATCAGGTATGTTTTGTGGTATTCGCCTGCTTGTTTCGGGCGTTTTATGTTGTATAATTTCAACGGTAATAGTTTCATGATCTTCCTCGAAAGCGAGGGTATTTTCAGAGTTTCTATCATGGAAAATCCAGATCGCCCCGAATGCCATGCCGACAAAGAATAAATAGACCAGTGCCAGGGCTTCTTTTCTATAGGTCCACAGGAATGCTATTTTTGCGCGTTTCATTATTTCTGTTGCCCGGATTTCGTCATGGGGCGAGTATGCCTGAATGGCAAGGAAATTCAATCAGCATCTATGATTCATGGACAATTCCGGGCAGCAGGGGAACAAATTTTACCGGCAGCAGATTTTCCTGCTGATAATCATCACCTTTGCGGGTAATGCGGATGATATGCTGGGTCTTGTCATGGGCGCCAACCGGAATAACCATAACACCACCATCCTTTAATTGCTGCAACAGCCTTTCAGGTATCTTTTCCGAAGCCGCCGTGACCATAATCCGGTCAAAGGGGGCCTGTTCCGGCCAGCCTTTCATCCCGTTACCAAAAAGGGTGGTGATATTGAAAATATTCAGCTTTTTGAATATATTTTCGGCATTGTTCAAGAGCGGCAGATGCCGTTCAATGGTAAAAAGCCGACGGCATAATCCGGCCAAAATGACCGACTGATAACCGGACCCGGTACCCACTTCCAGAACCTTGTGGGATTTTGTCACTTGCAGGGCCTCGGTCATAAAGGCGACAATATAGGGCTGGCTGATGGTCTGTCCGCTGTCAATGGGCAGGGCTGAATTTTCGTAAGCCTGACTGCGCAGGGCCTTTGGGATGAAATCTTCCCGTGGCACCTCTGCCAAAGCCTCAAGTACAGCTTTATCCCGGATACCCTCATCGCGCAATTCAGCCAGAAGGTTTTTTTTCTTTTCCGATAATTTCAATCTCATAAGAAATCTTTATTCATTTTATCTCCAAGAGTTAAGAGATAATTTTCATGTGTCATATCAAGATGCAGTGGGGTGACGGAAATATAACCATCCTTAATGGCGGCAAGGTCCGTCCCAATCTTTGGCGAGCCATATTGCCGACGGAATCCAATCCAGTAATAACGTCCCCCGCGCGGGTCCTTCCTTTCGTCAATGAATAATTCCGCATCATCGCGAAATCCCTGACGTGTGGTTTTAATGCCTTTCAGACGGCCCGGATCAACCGGAAAATTCACATTGATAAAAGTACCCGCATTCCACGGGACAGATATCAGATTTTTCAATATGGCCAGGCCACATGTTCCGGAAACTTCATAGGGATCACCGGAATAATTCCGGGTAATTTCCTGACTGAAGGCAATAGAGGGTATATCACAGATCGTCCCCTCCATGGCCGCAGAAATTGTCCCGGAATAGGTCATATCCTCCGCCAGATTAACCCCCCGGTTAACACCGGACAGCAGCAGGGTCGGCCTCTGCGGCATGATCACATGGGTCGCCATCATAACACAGTCCGTCGGGGTTCCCTTGACCGAGAAATACTTCTCGCCAACCTGACGATAACGCACCGGCACATTCAGTGACAGGGAATGGCCTTTTCCGCTTTGT
>UOEJ01000007.1_pt1 | contig 12870 bp, 9 predicted proteins | sample 1989191 | NCBI WGS metagenome assembly UOEJ01 (sample SAMEA4712195, study PRJEB27164) | hydrothermal vent metagenome | biome: marine basaltic hydrothermal vent biome; feature: marine hydrothermal vent; material: mineral | place: Pacific Ocean | collected 2011-06-14/2011-07-23 | depth 1719 m | reverse complement strand
CGGCAGTCATGACGTTCACCCCTGCTGTCAATATCCGGGAAGATCGTCACCATGCCCCGACCCAGAACAGCCCGCAGGTCATCGGTAAAAGTCTTGAGCCGCACCGCGCCCTTGACCCCGACGGCCCCGACGATCACCCCGATTGAAATCCATTCAGGACCAATTTCGGGTTCCGCACGCCGGGAATGAACATATTGGGGTCGGGGCATCAGGGTTCTTTCCGGCTTTTTAGGCCTCTGCCTTTTCCTCGGCGGGGGCTTCTTCAGCAGGGGCTTCCTCTGCCGGTGCCGCAGCCGCTTCGGCGGCGGCTTCGGCGGCAGCTTCAACCTTGGCTTTCTTCTCCTCAGCACGCTCCAGTGCCTTGGCACCCGGCTTGCCCTTGTCGGGGTTGTTGCTGGCCTCCCGTTTCAGCAGGCCGGCGGCATCCAGAAAACGGGCCACACGGTCCGTGGGTTTCGCCCCCTGACCAAGCCAGTATTTAATCCGGTCTTCAACCAGATGAACACGGTCTTCGTGATCCTTTGGCAACAGCGGATTATGGGTGCCCACCTTTTCAATATAACGGCCATCACGCGGAGAACGCACATCGGCAACAACAATACGGTAATAGGGACGTTTTTTCGCGCCCCCGCGGGCCAGTCTAATTTTTACAGCCATTCCGGCTAATCCTTTCTTTGGTTTAAAAAAATATGTTTAGTTTTGGTTTTTTTAGTTGGTGGGGGGTAAGCCCCTTTTTTTATCTGATGGGGGGAACTATCGTTCGCTATTCGCTCACTACTTGAGTTCCCCCCGATCGCGTGGCGATCTCCCCACTGGGTGGAGTTTTATCCGGTTAAGTTAACAACCGGGTCCGACTGGGGTTAAGTTAAATCTATTTTGGCAGCAGGCCCTCCATTCCGGGGGGGATTTGGCCGGGGAGGGGCATGCCCTTGCCGCCCATTTTACCCATTCTTTTCATCATCACAGCCATTTGTTTCTGCATCTTGATCAGTTTATTCACATCCTGCACGCTGGAGCCGGAACCGGCGGCGATTCTTTTCTTGCGAGAGGCATTCAGTAACTTTGGCCGTTGTCTTTCCTTAATCGTCATGCTGTTGATGATGGCTTCCTGACGTTTCAGGACATTGTCATCAATATTGGCATTGGCCATTTGTTTCTGGGCCTTGCCGATGCCCGGCAGCATCCCCAAAATACTGGACATGCCACCCAGTTTTTTCATTTGACGAAGCTGGGCGCGCAGATCGTCAAAATCGAACTGGCCCTTCTTCATCTTTTTGATCATTTTTTCGGCATCTTCGGCCTCTATGGTTTCAGCGGCCTTTTCCACCAGTGAAACCACATCACCCATGCCCAGAATCCGGGACGCCACCCGGTCCGGGTGAAATTCTTCCAGATCTTCAAGTTTTTCACCGACACCAACCAGCTTGATGGGCTGACCGGTCACCGCCCGCATGCTGAGCGCCGCACCGCCGCGCCCGTCACCATCCATACGGGTCAGAACCACACCGGTAATGCCGATCTGATCGCTGAAGGACTGTGCCACATTGACCGCATCCTGCCCGGTCAGGCTGTCGACCACAAGCAGGATTTCATGGGGATTGGTGGCATTTCGCACCCCGATCACTTCCGACATTAATGTCTGATCAATATGCAAACGCCCGGCCGTATCCAGCAGCACAACATCCATGCCCTGCAATTTGGCCGCCGTCATGGCACGGGCCGCAATATCCACCGGCATCTGACCTTCGATAATCGGCAGGGTCATGACCCCGATCTGTTCACCCAGAATTTTAAGCTGTTCCATGGCCGCCGGACGATAAATGTCCAGTGATGCCATCATGACCTTCTTGTTTTCTTTTTCTGTCAGCCGTTTGGCGATCTTGGCCGCCGTTGTGGTTTTACCGGACCCCTGCAGGCCAACCATCAGTATGGGGACCGGGGCCACCGCCGCCAGACTTATGCCCACAGTTTCACTGCCCAGCATTTCCACCATCTGGTCATTGACAATCTTGACCACCATCTGACCGGGGGAGACAGACTTCATAACCTCCTGCCCGACCGCGCGTTCGGTGACACGGGCGATAAAATCCTTGACCACGGGCAGAGCCACATCCGCTTCCAGCAGCGCGATACGCACTTCCCGCATGGCGGTCTTGACGTCGGCCTCTTTCAGAGAACCGCGCTTCTTCAGCTTGTCAAATATACCACCCAGCTTATCGCTTAAACTGTCAAACATTATGTGTTTTACTCTTTATATATATGGGGGGATAACTCCCCCGCATCGGGGATGCTCCCCCTCCTCGTATTAACTCGGGCGGCCGCTTGGCCTTTCTCAGCCTGGTCGGCTTCGGGTTTTTATTTTGGCCTCAGACGCCGGCGCTTGCGCTTAGGCTTTCCTCGTATTAACTCGGGCGGCCGCTTGGCCTTTCTCAGACCATTATGGTCTTCGTTTTTGTTGGTGGGGGATACTCCCCCGTGCCGTGGGCACTCCCCCTCCTCGTATTAACTCGGGCGGCCGCTTGGCCTTTCTCAGCCTGGTCGGCTTCGGGTTTTTTCAACACCACAATAATTACTCATTCATTCTCCGTTACCGAAGACCATAATGGTCTGAGGCAAGGCCGACCGGCCGTCGCGCATAATTGCGCGGTAGCCTAAGCGTAAGCGCCGGCGCCTGAGGCCAAAACCAAAACTAAAACCAAAAACAAACAACAAAAACACACCAGTGGGCGAATCTTCGCTGACTGGTGGACATCCTTGGACGCTGTTTTTTGCAAATCCTTGATACGGGCCGGAAAATATGGTGAATTTGCCAAAGAGTCAAGTTCTTGTTTCCTGAAAGCAAAAAAAATGTAATATGGTCACAAAATGAACAGGATTAACGGCATAACAAGTAACTCAGTATATTCATAAAAAAGGGAAAATTACCATAATGTCTAACCGATTTAAAACAGCATTGGTCAGTGCCACTGCCCTGACCATGGCAACGGTAACCGCAAGCGGACTGATGACATCTCAGGCGCAGGCCGGACTGGACGGCAATCCGTTCGAGGGACTTTATCTGGGGCTTAACGCAAATTATTCAAAGGTGTCGGCAAATGCCACCTATGAAATTCTGGACGCAAATACCAATACATTTAACGGTATATCATCTACCAGCAACAAAGCCGGATATGGCGGGGTGCTTTATGGCGGGATAGGCACCAATATATGGGGGCCCATGTATGTGGGCATTGAAGGGGGACTGGGCATTAACGGCGGCACCAGTCTTGTTTCTGACGGCACGGCGTCTTTTGGCGTGAAAAGCGGTTTTTCCTTTGATATCAGCACCCGTCTGGGCATGACCATTTCCGACAATATCCTGATTTATGGTATCGGCGGCTATACCGCCATAAAATTCAGCAGCCGTGGCTTTGCCAATGACCAGTCAAAAAGTCTGGGCGGATATCGTTATGGTGCCGGGCTTGAATTTGGCATATTGGAAGATGTCGCCATACGTCTGGAATATGTCAGAACCGAACATTCCGCCGTTACATGGGCGCAGGGCGGCGATAGTTTCCGGTTTGATCCCAGCACCCAGGTTATTAAAATCGGCCTGATCCTGCATATGGATTGATTGTCGGGGGCCTATTCGTCCCTGCCTTCAACCCCCATCAGTTTTTCGCTGTGGATCACGACATTTTCCTTGACCCGGGCCATGAATTCTTCCTTGCCCAGGCCGCTTTCAATGGCGGGGTGATATTCCATGACAATGGTGCCCGGCTTATTAAACGGGCTGCCCTTTATCCAGTGAACGCCCGTGTTGGTTGAAGCGCAGATTACCGGAAGGTCGGTATCTTTCTGGATATAATAGGCCCCGGATTTTAATTTCTTGCGTTGCCCCGGGATCGTACGGGTGCCTTCGACGAACAGCAACAGGGGTATTTTCCGTTCAATCAGAAAGCGGGCAATTTCCGATGTCTTGCCCCGGGCCTTGCCCTTGCCCCGGTCGATGGGAATGACTTCCATCTTTTCCAGAACCTGCTTGATACCAAAAACCCTGAACAGTTCAATTTTGGCAAGGGCCGTAAGATTCGGCATCCGGCGATAGGTCATCAGGGCTTCAAGGTTGCTCATATGTTTACAGCACAGGATGAACCCCTCATCTTTGGGGAGATTTTCTATCCCCCGTTCCTCCACCTTGATATTGCTGATTTTATCCAGCAGAAAAAATACCAGATCAAACCATATGGTCAAACATCGCCGCATGGGGGCCGCCGACTTGAAAAGAGATGCCGGTACAAGAACAAACACAACCCATAAGGGGGTTCCGGTCCAGAAAAAAATATTAAACGTCAGTGAACGCAGATAATTCATTAAATATACTCTGTATAATACACATATTATTCCTGACGGGTCGATCAAATCGATCCCGTAAATTCGATTATAATGCCATTATTTACAATATTCCAACAAACATATAACCATAAAATGTTGACACTGCATATATAGCTGATATGTTGTCACTGTAAACATGGGGCCTGATTCTATGGGTAATTCAAATGTGAGAAATTGATGACGGACATATCTGATAATAAAAACATGGTTAAGGATACCTCTGTTGCCGTCCCCTTTTATCGCCGGAAATTCTTTCAATTTGCCCTTGGGGCTGTTGTTGTCATAGCCGTAACGGGCGTAATATTTTTCACCAGATCATCCGCATTGGCCAGCCTGAATGAAGAACAGGAAAGAATGGCCCATGCCCTTTCGGTTGAGACCATCACCATTCAGGCCGTCAATCATTATCAGGTAACCCAGAAATATTCCGGCAGTATAATGGCCAGCCGGGAAAGTGACCATGGTTTTGACCGGGGCGGGCTTCTGGCCGAGGTTCTGGTGGATGAGGGCGATCAGGTAAAAAAGGGCGAAATTCTGGCCCGGCTTGATATGCGCCGCCTTGACGCCCGGGAACGGGAGCTAAAGGCTGAACTGGCACAGGCCGTTGCCCTTCACCGGGAGACTGTCGCACGGCTTGACCAGGCCCAGGCCACCTATGACCGCTATCATATTCTGGTGGATAAAAAAAATATCTCCCGCCAGAAGTATGATGATATCAAATTTGATCTGATCGCCCTGAAATCACGTAAAACAGCTAATGAAGCTGCCATTGAGAGATCAAAGGCCGCCCTGGAAAGCCTTGAGACTGACCGGGATCTGGCCATATTGACCGCCCGTTTTGACGGCAGTGTGACCCGCCGTTATCTGGATGAGGGAACCGCGCTCGGCTCCGGCACCCCGGTCCTGCGCCTGATTGAGGATCAGAAGCTTGAAATTCAGGTGGGATTACCGCAATCCGCCATTGCCGGACTGATAACAGGCGATACTTATATGTTCATTTTTCAGGGCCGTGAGGTCGCCACCAGATTGCGGACCATCCTTAAAAATGTCGACCAGTCAACCCGTACGGTAACAGCCATTTTTGATGTGGTGAATGATAATGGCATAATCCGGGCCGGGGGACTGGCTCAGCTTTCCATCACAAAGAATATCAAACAGACCGGGTTCTGGCTGCCCGGCGGGGCATTGGCTGAAAGCCGGCGCGGATTATGGAGTGCCTATAGCCTGAAACCTTACGGCAACTCATCGGAATATGGCACCCTGTCCCGACAGGAACTGCAACTGCTCTATACGGATGGCAACCGGGTATTTGTCCGGGGAACCCTGGAGAATGGCAACCGGATTGTCTCCGCCGGCATTCATCGTCTTGTCCCCGGTCAACTGGTCCGTATAAGCGAGGCCAGATAGCCATGTGGAGCAATCTGTTTTTCCGCAACCGCAGGCTTTGTGCGCTCACCATCGGTCTTATTCTTGTGGCGGGGCTGTCAGCAATCATGACCCTGCCCCGTCAGGAAGACCCCAGTCTGGTCCATCGGTTTGATTCGGTAAATACGGCATTCCCCGGGGCCAGTGCCGAACGGGTGGATGCGCTGGTCACAGAAAAGATTGAGGCCGCCCTGAGCGAGATAGATGAAATCAAACAGCTGATCAGCACATCACGTACCGGCATGTCCAGCGTTGCCATTCAGATAGAAGACGCCATTCCCGAAAAGGATATGGCAAATATCTGGTCACAGGTTCGTGACAAGATCAGGGATGTGGAAAGAGAATTGCCGGAGGGAGCCGAAACGCCCTATTTGCTGGACCGGAAAAGTGCGGTTTTTACCTATATGGTCGGCCTGACATGGGAAATGCCGGACGGCGTATCCGCAGACCCGCAGATTGATATTCTGGGCCGTCTGGCCAAGGAATTTGAACGCCGGATATCACCTATTTCCGGCACCGAGGAAACCGATATCTTTGGTGAACCGGAAGAAGAATTTATTGTCACCATCGACCCTGATGCGCTGGCCTCTGTCGGGCTTACCGCAAAGGATGTTTCAGATGCCATCGCCCGGACCGATTCAAAGGCCCCCGCCGGACAATTGCGGGCGGGCCGCCATGATCTGATACTGGAAGTGGGCGGCGAGCTTAAATCCGAGGACCGTATTCGCAATATCCCGCTGAAACAGACGGAAAGTGGCCCGTTTTTAAGGGTCGGTGATATCGCCGAGGTAAGCAAAGGTGCGCGCGAGCCCGCCCATAGCATCGCCCTGCTGAAGGGAAAGCGCGGCATAATCATTGGTGCCAAGGTAAACAGCAGTGTGCGGGTTGATCAATGGATTGAAAAGCTCCGGCTGGAACTGGATAATTTCAAAAAATCCCTGCCCGACGGCATCAGGGCCGAGGTCATCTTTAATCAGGACATCTATGCCACAGACCGCCTGTCGACCCTGATCGGGAATATTTTTCTGGGCGGGACCATTATTATCCTGATCATGATCTTTATGATGGGCTGGCGATCAGCCATACTGGTGGCCACCGCCCTGCCGCTTACGGTATTGATCGTAATGGCGGCGTTTAATTTTCTGGATATTCCCCTGCATCAAATGTCTATTACCGGGCTGATTATCGCGCTCGGCCTGTTGATTGACAATGCCATTGTCGCCATTGACAAATACCGCATATTCAGAAAAGCGGGTATTGATGTGGCACAGTCAATTTCCAGAATGGTCAAGCATTTGACCATTCCCCTGCTGGCCTCCACCGCGACCACATCCCTGACCTTCATGCCTATTGTCCTGTCGCCCGGCCCCACCGGCGAATTTATCGGCACTTTGGGACTTGCGGTGATTATTTCGCTCTTTGCCTCGCTGTTTCTGGCCCTGACCATCATTCCGGCCCTGGCGGGTTATTTTGACCGGAATGAATTATTGCGCGAGAAATCCGGTATACTGCAAAATGGATACAGTAATATACCGCTCAGGGAAAAATACCGCACCGCCCTGCGCTGGTGCATGGATCACCCGAAAAAGGCATTGTTGCTGTCCATCACCCTGCCCTTGCTGGGCTTTGGGGTCAGTACCACGCTTGTCCAGCAATTCTTCCCGCCGGTGGACCGGGACCAGTTTCAGGTTCAACTGACACTGCCGCCGGCGGCCAACCTGGCCGAAACCGCCCGGCAGGTGCAAAAGGCCCGGGAAATCATGGCCCGCTATCCGGAAATAAAAAGCGATTACTGGGTAATAGCCGAAACACCACCGGCGGTATTTTACAATACTTTCCTGAATCAGGCAGGCATGAATAATTTTGCCGGCGGCTTTATCAATACCATTTCCGAACAGGCCACCCAGGATATTCTCCCCCAGTTGCAGCGTGATCTGATGGCGGGGCTGCCCGGGGCGATTATACTGGCCATTCCCTTTGAACAGGGGCCGCCGTTTGAAGCCCCTCTGGAAATTTTCCTCTATGGTCAGGATTTAAATATTCTGTCGGAAAAGGGGGAGGAAATCCGCGCCATTCTGGCCCAAACCAAAAATATCACCTATACCAGAGCAAAAATTTCCCGAAGCCAGCCAAAGCTGAATTTTATCCCCAATGAGGATGCGGCCGAGGCGGCCGGCCTGAAACTGAACCAGATCGCCGAACAGTTGAATAACGCCCTTGAGGGGCATGTGGGCGGCAGCATACTCGAAGGCAGCGAAAGCCTGCCGGTGCGGGTGCGGGTGGGCGGACAGGATCGCTCAAGCCTTGATTATCTGTTTAATAATTCCCTTGTGGCCGCCGGCGGCAGCCTGACCGCTGGCGGACGGCATCTGTCGGGCGTGCCGCTGAGCAGTCTGGGTTCGCTGGAATTAATCCCGTCCTATAGTGCCGTTACCAGACGCGACAGCGAGAGGCTTAACGTCCTGCAGGGCTATATCAAGCCCTTCAGCCTGCCCGATGTGGCACTGGTTGATTTCCGGAAACGGCTGAAGGAGGCAAAGCTGGAATTACCGGCTGGCTACCGCATTGGTTTTGGCGGCGAAACCGAAAAAAGAGCCGAATCCGAAGGAGAGTTACTCTCAACTGTACTGCCCCTTCTGGTGATCATGATGGGTATTTTGGTGTTGGCGTTCAACAGCTTTACGTCAGCTTTGATCATCGGGGGGGTAGCTTTTTTCAGTTCGGGACTGGCCATGCTGGCCATCTGGATATTCGGTTTTCCCATGGGCTTTACCGCCATTATGGGCACCATGGGCCTGATCGGGCTGGCCATAAATGACAGTATTGTTGTTCTGGCCGCCCTCAGGGCCAACGAACGGGCGCGGGCCGCAGATGCGGATGTCATCGTTGATATTGTGGTCGCCAGCAGCCGCCATATATTCTCCACCACCCTGACCACCATCGGCGGTTTTATGCCGCTGATCATCTGGGGCGGGGCCATGTGGCCACCGCTGGCCACGGCCATATCCGGCGGCATGGTCGGGGCGACCCTGCTGGCACTGATTTTCGTGCCGACGCTTTATTATCTGCGGGTTAAGAGACGTGCCAGAAAAAGACAGACAAAGGTGGCAGAGAATATGCGTATTAAGATCGCCTGAAATCCTGATATGACAGATAATAAAACCGTATCAGCAGCAGGACAAAGGAAATCAGGCTGGCAATCACGGTGCTTTCAAACAGCCCCTCTGCCCCCCGACCAAGGGGGAAGGCCAGATAATAGGCCAGGGGAATCATCACAATAATATAGCTGAAAAAATATAGCGCGGTCGGCGCCCAGACATCCCGCCGGCCACGCAGGCCATTGCCGATCACCGTCTGTGCGCTGTCAAACAACAGCATCCATGCCGACAGGATAATCAATGGCACCGTGGCGACAATCAATGCCGGGTCAGTGGTGAAGAACCCCGCGATCTGCACCGGATAAATCAACAGCAGCCCAAGCAGGGGCAGCATCAGAATGAAATTAAACATAATCCCACATGTCCCCGCCAGCAGCAGATCACGATGGTCCCGGCGGCCAAGGGCGATACCCACCCGCACCGCCGTGGCCCCGGCAATGCCATAAGCGATCATATAGGGAATGCCATAAACATTAAAGGCAATGGCCATGGCCCCCAGCGTCAGGGGACCGATCCAGCCGCCAAAAATTTCCAAAGTCGCAAAACCGGTATGTTCCGCCCCGTTGGTCAGCCCGGCACCATAACCGATATGACGCAGTCTTTTCCATTTACGGAGCCGCATATCAACTTTTTCCCGAATACCGAACAGATCATGATCCGTCATGTTCCAGATATATAAAATCATGCCCACGGCCAGAAATGTCCGAACCAGTGTGGTCGCCCATGCGGAACCCACCGCCCCCATGGGATCAAACCCCATATGGCCATAAACCAATATCCAGTTCAGGAAAATATTGACCATATTGGCCAGCACCATAAAAATCATCCCCGGCAAAGGCCGGTTGATGCCTTCCAGAAAGAAGGTACAGGCCAGCATCAGGCAGGTCATGGGAATACCAATGGCAACCGCCTGCATCACCGCCCCGCCACCGCGCGCAATATCCGGCTGCTGACCCAGCATAAGCAAAATCGGCTCGCCAAACAGGCAGAGGATAAAACCCACCATGCCAAGGGCGAAACCATAGGGCAAAGACCGCCGCCAGATACGGCCACATTTTTCATATTGCCCGGCACCATAGGCGTTGGAGGTCAAAACCATGGTACCCATCATCAGTCCGATGGAAATGATGATCACCGTCATCACCGGAACATATCCAATGCTTTGATAGGCCAGTTCCTGTGCCGAGAAACGTCCCACCATCATGGTATCCACAATGCCCATGATCATAATGCCAAGTCTTTGCAGAACAATGGGAAAGCACAGGCGCACCAGTTCGGAAAACTGCCGCCTCAACCGTATCCGCACCCATGACGGATTATGTGGCTCTGTCATATTGGTCATCTGTTGTTCATAGGGGCAAGGCGAAATAAAGTCATTATTTATCTGCTTCTGCCCGTTTCGGCTGAAACAAATATAAAGCCCGGCGGTTAACCGGGCTGAGGGTCTTTCTGTGGGGGAAACAGGTTATATTTACAGGTTATATATTTAGGCAGGATGCCATACGGCGGGAACGGCGGATTCTGCGCATATGCTGTGCGGTTAGCGGCAAAGCTTTCGGGTCAAGCTGCTGTGAGGTTTTTTTTCTGGTTAATCTATCAAAAAAGGTCATTATTTTTCTCCATAAGATATTGAATTCATTTATTTCCTGATCTACACATTGCATAAGCTGTGCCAATTTTCCAAAAAACTGTCAAGCCGTTGAAATAAAAGAATATATTATAATTTTATGGATTTTTACATATGATAATTAGCGATTTTCACTATTATTTTTTTAAAAAATATAACAACCTTTGGTGAAAACCGCTAATTCATAAAAAGACTTCCTGCTATTTTGCCAGAATCTTATCCAGTATCTTTTGTGCTGACGGGTGATAGCCGGGTCGGGCGGGGCCGTATATCTGTTTCGCCAGTTCAAGCCCTTCGGGGGTGGTTGCCAACTGTTTATAGAGCGGACGAATCAACTTCAGACGGCCAATGGTGGACAGATAATCTTTCAGACGCGGCAGGATCGCCTGATAATCATGCCGTAACCCCTGCAGCAGCCAGGCATGGGCAATCTCATTGTTTTTTGACCGGGTCAGGTCATAGGCGCTGTCCAGTTCCGCCATACGTTCTGCGGGCATGTCCGCAGGCAGGTTGGTGATGAAATGCAGCCATTGATGAACGACCCAGTCTCCGGTGGCAATATCTTTCAGGACCGTCTTTCCGCTCAACCAGTCCTGCTGGTCCTGCAGCACTCTGGTGAAAATACCGGACGTCGGGCGGGGCGCATCGGACGGCATGCCGGTGCCATATATCCATTCATTGATCCTGTCCATACTGACCACGCCGGGGTTCGGATCCATCAGATTGGCTTTCAGATAGCTGATAAATTTTTCCGACGTCATATTCTGAAAGGCATGGACGGTGAAATATTGCCTCAGAAAAGGATCAAAAACACCCCGGCCATATTTCTGTTCCAGATAAAGCAGAAACAACTGCCCCTTGACATAGGGAACGCCGGAAAAGGCATCATCCGGGTCCCGGCCTTCAAGGTCCGCATGGAGCGTGGTGTCCCGCTTGTCCAGTGTTTTCAACTCACGCCATAAACCCTGTGATGACAGGGCTCTTTCCATCAGGGCGCGTTCAGGGCCGAAAACCTCTTCCATAATACGGTTTTCCACATATGACGTGGTACCCTCATTCAGCCACAGGTCATTCCAGTCCCCGTTGGTCACCAGATTACCGGACCAGCTGTGGGCCAGTTCATGGGCGATCAGGTCAACCAGACTTTTATCCCCGGCCACCACCGTCGGCGTGATAAAGCTCAGCAGGGGGTTTTCCATGCCGCCCATGGGATAGCTCGGCGGCATCATCAATATGTCATAACGCCCCCATTGATAGGGGCCATAAAGCTTTTCCGCCACCTTGACCATTTCATAGGTATCGGCGAATTCCGCCGCCGCCGCATCCAGAATATATTTTTCACCATAAATTCCGGTATTGCCCGCCATGGCCCTGAAATGCAGGTCGCCCACCCCCAAAGCCACCAGATAGGGCGGGATTTTATGGGGCATGGTAAAGTGATAATCCCCGTTTCGCGGTGCGTCCGGGTCATTCACGGCACTCATCACCGCAAACAGATTTTCCGGCGTTCTGATCCGCGCCGTATAGGTCAGCCGCAGGGTGGGGGTATCCTGAACGGGAATCCAGCTGCGCACATGGATCGGTTGGGATTCCGTGAATAAATAGGGATGTTTCTTGCCCGCCGTCTGTTCCGGGGTCAGCCATTGCAGGCCGGACGCGCCGGGGCTGGTGCTGTAATATATGCGGATTTTTCTGGCATCGGCAGGCAGGGCAATGGTCAGCCTGGCCCCCAATATGGGATCCGGTTCGGCCAGCTCAAATGTGGCAGTCTGCCAACTGTCCGCCAGAACCTCAACCTTCCGGATGGTAAGGTCGCGGGTATCAACAATATAGGAAGTGACATCTTCCGTCCGCCTGACAATATCATATTCGGCAAAGCCAATGAGCTTTTTCCGGGTAAAATCCACGGTCAGGTCAAGATGCAAATGACTGCTGGTCACCTGTTCCACATTGGCATAGGAATGAACATCCTTTGCGGATACAACACCGGAGGAAGTCAGAAATACCGTCAGGAAACTTAATAATATCATTGTGTTTTTATACATTTTTCTCTTTCATTTTTGTTTAGTGGGGGGAGTATCCCCCGCAGCGTGGCTGCTCCCCCTCCTGCGCTAAAGCTCCGGGCGGCCCTTGGCCTTGCCTCAGCCTTGGTCGGGCTTCGTTTTTATTTGGTGGGGGGATACTCCCCCGCGTCGTGGACGCTCCCCCTCCTGCGCTAAAGCTCCGGGCGGCCCTTGGCCTTGCCTCAGCCCTGGTCGGGCTTCGTTTTTATTTGGTGGGGGGATA
>UOEJ01000270.1_pt1 | contig 12973 bp, 13 predicted proteins | sample 1989191 | NCBI WGS metagenome assembly UOEJ01 (sample SAMEA4712195, study PRJEB27164) | hydrothermal vent metagenome | biome: marine basaltic hydrothermal vent biome; feature: marine hydrothermal vent; material: mineral | place: Pacific Ocean | collected 2011-06-14/2011-07-23 | depth 1719 m | reverse complement strand
TCAAGAAAACATCCATGGAGCTTGGCGGTAACGCGCCCTTCATCGTATTTGACGATGCAGATATTGATGCCGCCATTGCTGGTGCCATGGCGTCAAAATACCGCAATGCGGGCCAGACATGCGTCTGTACCAACCGCTTTTTCATACAGGACGGTATCTATGATGAATTTGTCAGCCGCTTTACCGCAGAGGTGGCCGCCCTGAAAATCGGTGACGGCCGTGATGCCGCAACCCGGATTGGCCCCCTGATCAACGAGGCGGCAGTCCGGAAGGTCGAGGGTATGGTGTCCAGCTCGGTTGCAGCAGGAGCAGACTTGCTGCTGGGCGGGTCACGTCATCCGGCGGGGGATAATTTCTATGCCCCGACCGTGCTGGGCAATGTCACCATGGATATGCCCATTGCAAATGCGGAAATATTCGGACCCGTGGCCCCGATCATCCGTTTCAGCCATGAGGATGAGGTGATCAAGGCGGCAAATGATACGCCCTACGGACTTGCCGCCTATTTTTATTCCCGTGACCTTGGCCGGGTCTGGCGGATGATGGAGGCCCTTGAATATGGCATGGTTGGCGTTAACGAGGGCATTCTGTCCACCGAGGTTGCCCCCTTTGGCGGCATAAAACAATCAGGCATCGGCCGCGAGGGGGCCAGTTGCGGCATCGACGAATATATGGAAATCAAATATTGCCTGATCGGTGGTCTGGACAGGTAAGCTTCCCTACTGGCGCGGCCAGACACGGGGGAATAATTCGCCGGAAAAGGCATCACCGTCTTTAAGGTTTATTTCCGGAATGGTGGCCATGACCTTTTTATTCTCAAGGAAAGTGCCGGGACGATCATCAAAGGTAACGTCATCGCCCAGATAGCGCAGGGCCAGCCCCCGCCGTCTGCCGGTTTTTGAACTGTTGCCCGCCGCATAATGCAGGGTCAGGGGGTGATGTATCAACACATCCCCCGGCGCCATTTCCCATTTGAGAATTTCATGGCGGTCCCGTTCCGCCTCGATGTCCGGCAAAGGCTCCAGCCCGGCTCTGGCATAAATATCGGCAAAACCTGTTTTGCTGCCAAAGGTGCTGGGCGCATATAATTTGCCCCATTTGTGGGAACCCTTGACATAGACCACCACACCGCTTTCCTCATCGGCGGGATCAAAAGGCACCCATATGGATATGATCTGATGACCGCGCACCGGCCAATAGGATAAATCCTGATGCCAGGGGGTTGGCTCGGTTGTATTCGGCTCTTTGACCAGCAATTGATCATAAAAGAAATTCAGGCATTTGGCGTCCATAACCTGTGCCGCAAGTTCTGGCATGGGCGAATCCATCATGAAGGCCTTAAAAGCCGGATCCCGCCGCCAGATGAAAAAATCACCGTAGTAACGGCCTTTTTTGTCTTTGGGGGTATATTCCACAGCGGCAGTGCCCGGATTATCCAGAATACGCTCCACAGCATCACGCATTTCATCAATCCACCCCATAGGCAAAACACCGCGCAGGATATGGGCGCCGTTATGTTCATAGGCCGCAATCTCTTCGGCGGTGATATTCCGGCTTAACCGGTCGGGTAATGATTTATACATAGCAGGGTCTCCTTGTTTCCGAGAGGTGTTTAACCCCTGAAGCAATCCGCCGTCATCATGATCAGCCCGTAACCTTTCGCATCAGGGCGCGGCCTATGAAACGCATTTTGGTGGCAAATTCAAAACGGTCAAGATTGGCCTTGAGCGCACCCTTGGTAAAGCGGGTTTTCTTGTCATAATCAATATTAACCTCAACAATCACCGGCTGGCCCCGTTCCGCCAGATCAATGGCCCGGCGCAGACCCGTATCAACATCATCATTGCAGGCCATATTGACATAGGCGGCCCCGACCGATTCCGCAAAGGGGGCATATTTCAATGCGGGCAGAACCGTACAGACCTTGCGGCCATAGGGAATTTGCTGGGCCTGGGCAATCTGGCTTAATTCGCCGTCGGAAAAGACGAAATATATCACCCCCAGATCATCCGATGTGGCCGTCAATATCTCCATGGCGGTCATCAGAAAGGCCCCGTCACCGACGATACCGGCAACCTGCCTTTCCCGGTTTTCAAGTTTGGTGGCAATGGCGGCCGGCACACAATAGCCCATGCAATTAAAATCCGTCGGCGATATGAAATGACGCTCCGCCCGGATCGGCATCAATTCGGCAGCAAGAAAGGTATGGTTGCCGTCATCGGTCAGGATGATCGCATCATCATTCAACGCCTTGTCCAGGCCTGAGAAAAACACCCCCGGATTAACTTTATCACCGGAATCATGCGCCAGCCATTCGGATAGATAATCCCGCTTTTTTCCGGCAATCAGGCCCGCCATATCATTACTGTCCTCGCGCCCCTGTGACTGGGACAGAATATCCGCCAGAAGCGTCATGGCCGGGCCGGCATCGGCCTCGATACAGATTTCAGCCTTGTAATTGGCCCCCAACGCATCGGGATTGATATCCACGTGAATGATTTTCTCAGGAATGGGCAGTGAAAAACTGCCGGTGGCAATTTCACCGAAACGCACCCCGACCGCAAGCAGAACGTCACAGTTTTCAAAGGCCGATTCTGCTGCCGGCACCGCCGCCGGGCCATACCCCATCCCGCAGTGCAGGGCATGATCATGGGGGAACGCCGCCAGCCCCTGCAGGCTTGTTGCCACCGGAGCCTTGAGGCTGTCGGCAATGGAAATCATGCTGGCGCGGGCCTTCATGGCACCCCAGCCAAGGAAAATTCCCGGCTGCCGGGCCTGTAACAGCAATTCTGCCGCTGCCCTGATGTCATCATCCGGCAGAACTTTCTTGCAACGAATAATGGCTTTGGGCTGCGGTATTTCCGTAACATGCCCTTTGGTGAACTGAATATTGACCGGAATTTCCACATATACCGGCCCCGGTTCCCCGGTCATGGCACAGTCATAGGCCTCGAATATCATCGGCATCAACTGCTCATGGCTTTCCACCTTGAAGGTTCTCTTGGTCAATGGGGCCATCAGAGCCTGCATATCCATATCATGAAGCTGATATTTATGACCGGTGTCGGTGCGCACACCGCCCGAAACCACCAGCATGGGGATACCGTCGAGAAAGGCCTCGCCAATGCCGCTCATGGCATGGGTCAGGCCCGCAGCGGGCACCACAACAAGAACGCCGATCTGCTGCGATGTGCGGCTGACCGCATCCGCCATGAATGCCGCCCCGCATTCATGGGTGACAAGCATGGGCCGGATTTGATTTGATAAATTCAGTTCATCATAGATTTCCGTGGTGTGAACCCCCGGAATGCCAAAGGTATGACGCACCCCCAAAGCTTCCAAAGCATTTCTGAATAACCAGGCACCAGTCTTTTTCATGTCAAACCCCTGCTATTTGGGATGTTTTTATAGAATTTTCAGAACATCCTCCGGCGGACGACCAATGGCGGCCTTGCCATTGGCCACCACAACGGGACGTTCCATCAATCTGGGATAATCAATCATGGCCTGAATCAGCTGATCCCTGCTCAGGCCTTCATCCGCCAGACCATTATCACCATATTCTTTTTCTTTCTGTCGCATCAACTGCCGGGGTTCCCTGCCCAGCAGGTCGAGTATTTCCGACAGGGTATCAAAATCAGGGGTGTCTTTTAAATATTCAACGATTGTCGGGCTGATACCCGCATTGACCAACAGGGCCAGCGTTTGCCGTGATTTGCTGCATTTTGGATTATGATAAATGGTGACTTTTGTCATTTTATACCTCGTTTATATTATTTATTTATGATCTGAGCCTATGGCATCCTGAAGTGATTTGAAACCATTTTTCTTTAATTCCTCCGCCAGTTCAAGTTTAATCCTGCACACCACCGCCGGTCCTTGAAAAACCATGGCGCTGTAGAATTGTACCAATGAGGCCCCGGCCCTGATTTTCCGGTAGGCATCCTGACCACTGGTGATACCGCCAACGCCGATCAGGGGAATTTTACCCTCTGTCCGCCGATACATATCAGACAGTATTTCCGTGGACAGGTCAAAAAGCGGAATACCACTTAATCCACCCGCCTCACCGGCCTGTGGCGAGGTTAATCCGTCCCTCAGTCCAATTGTCGTATTGCTGATAATAAGGCCATCCATTTTATGTTTCAATATGGTCTCGGCAATATCCTGTCGTTCGTCGGCATCAAGATCGGGGGCAATTTTGACCAGCAATGGCGGGGAAAGATCATTTTCAGAAGAATATTCCTGCCGCACGTCACTGAGACGGCCCAATAATTCATCCAGTGCCGCACGTCCCTGTAATTTACGCAAGCCCGGGGTATTGGGGGAAGATATGTTGATGGTAAAATAATTGGCCAGCCCCAACAGGCGTTTCAGACAGGCCACATAATCCGATATGGGGTCATCGCTGTCTTTATTGGCCCCGATATTGGCCCCGACAATGCCGCATTTGCCAAGTCCCGCACGACGTTTCAGGTTTCTGGCATAAACATCCAGCCCCAGATTGTTAAAGCCCATGCGGTTGATCACCGCCTGATCCTCTGTCAGACGGAAAAGCCGGGGTTTCGGGTTTCCGGCCTGGGGTTTCGGGGTGACCGTTCCCGTTTCCACAAAGCCAAAGCCCTGGGCCAGCATGGCACAGGCGACCTCGGCATTCTTGTCAAAACCCGCCGCAAGCCCCACGGGATTGGGGAAATCCATCCCCCAGAGCCTTGAGGCCAGTATTTCATCATCAAGATGGTGATCTGCAAAGACAAGGCCATGTTTCAGCCCGAATATGGCCAGCCCGTGTGCCCTTTCCGGTGACAGGGAAAACAACAGTGACCTGGTTAAATTATATAACCCCATATAAACCTCAAAAAAAAGCACGCACCAAACGCACGTGCCCAATAAACCAATAAAGACAAACCAACACCCTGACCTTAGAACCCCCGGTCATCGATCCGAATTAGTCTACGATATCCGGCTGACTGTAAGGAGATTTTCCCAATGCCTTTACCATCTCAAACAATTTCTTGCGAACGACCGGATCCTTGATCTTGTAATAGGCCCTTACCAATTCAAGTGTTTCCCGGCGGGACAGTTGTCCAACCTCAAAAGACTGTTTGCCGCTTTCGGACATTCCGGCCGCTTTTCCGGTAACTTCTGACGGCATATCATCAAAGAAAAAGGACACAGGGACATCAAGAATTTGTGAGATATGATACAAGCGACTGGAACCAATCCGGTTGGCACCACGTTCATATTTCTGAACCTGCTGAAACGTCAGGCCCAGTGCCTTGCCCAGTTTATCCTGGCTGAACCCCAATAATGTTCTGCGTAAACGCACCCGTGATCCAACATGGACGTCAACAGGTTCCGGTTCTGATTTAATCATTTTCAATTCCAACTTAATTAATTACTTAAAAAAATATAAATTAACGGGCCCCAGAATCACACGCATACAGTTAGAGACGAAAGCTGACAAGGTCAAGCTTTATCTTATATACGCATTCCATTGCCTCTGGAATAGAAAAGTAAATCCCGAGAACAGTATCACAAAAATAAAAAAAATCCAACTACTGTTTGTAGAATATGGTGTTTCATCAGCTCTTTTTGCGGGTAGAGGTGAAATTATTACCCCCTGTTTATTTAACTTTAAGCTCTTGATTACCCTGCCAAAAGGATCAATGACCGCCGAAATGCCCGTGCCTGCGGAACGAACGACCGGCAAACCTTCCTCAATTGCCCGCAGGCGGGTCTGGACAAGATGCTGGTAAGGACCATTAAAATCGCCGTACCAGGCATCATTGGTAATATTCAGCAGCCAGTCCGGTCGATCTTTCTGATCAACGACCGCGCCGGGGAAGATAATTTCATAGCAGATCAGCACACCAAATGCCGGCATGCCAGCAGGGCTGAGTGTCCTGTTGCCCTCCCCCCGGCTATAGGAAAATCCCTCCACCAGCATCCCAAGACCCAGAAAGGAGAGAGAATCACTGAAAAAATCCGGGGTATATTCACCGAAAGGCACAAGATGGTGTTTATCATAAATTCCCTGGACATTGCCCTCACTGTCAATGATCGCAAAAGAATTCCATGCCTGAAATTCCGGTAGTCTTTTAACGCGGGGAAATCCGGTCATCAAAACAGTCCCCTCGTTCAACATATCGGCAATCAGATAGCGGCGCGAAGGTTCCGTATCCAGAAAATAGGCCACTGCCGTTTCCGGCCAGATGACATGGGTGATGCCCTCTTGCGGGTTGCTTTTGCTCATTTTCAGGTATTTGATAAAAATATCGGACTTTTTGAGCGGATCCCATTTATCCTTTTGATTGATATTGGCCTGAATGATTTTCAGCTTTACATCATCGTGAAATACTGTCGGTTCCGACAATTGGAAAATACCAAAAGCCGCCGTGCTGGCAATGATCAGTACCCCGGCGGAAATAACAAGATATATTGACCGTATATTATCCCTCATCTGTATCAGAAGATAAGGGATCAGAGCCAGGAATATGGTGATAAATCCCAGGCCATATATGCCCCAGAGAGAGGCCGTCTGCAGCATTATATCTGAAAAACCCCATGTATAACCGGACAGGTTCCATGGAAAACCGGTGAAGAAATGCCCCCTTGACCATTCTGCCAGATTCCAGAGGGTCACAAATGCCAGTGTAACCGGCAGGGCATGCTGTTTCAAATCCTTGTCCCTGAACAACCGCCAGAGAACCGCTGTCGCCAGTCCGGAAAATATGGCCAGCAAAACCGCGAGGCTGGCCACGGCCAGATAACCAACCCAGCCCGGAAAACGACCATCCACCTCGAATGATGAGCCAATCCAGACAAGGCCTGCAAAAAACTGACCAAAGCCAAACCACCAGCCATAGGAAAAGGCGTCCCAAAAGCGATGGCTTTTAAACAGAACCAGCAGCAGCAGGGGATAACCAACCGCCAGCAGGGGAAACAGGTAAAAAGGTGCAAAGGAAAAACTGGTCAGGACGCCGGCAAGAAATACAAGCCCTATGCTCTGGAGTGCGGGTCTCCGGTCAAGCCAGCCGAGCAATGACCCTGTCATCCCCCCTGACGTCATGACGGCGATTTTTCGATCCCGGCCTGATCCGGCCCGGAAGATTTTTCCGGCGGCTCATCGCCGATGGTGCTGCTGTGACGGCGGATCAATACGGTTCGGATATGACGGGAATCTCCGGCCATAATTTCATAACGCAGGCCGTTTTTATCCTTGATATTCTCGCCAACCGCCGGAATATAGCCGGTGATGGTGAACAACAGGCCGCCCAATGTATCCACATCATCATCCTGATTATCCGGCAGAAGATCAAGCCCAAGCAGATTTTCCAGATCCTCAATGGGAAGGCGGGCATCGGCGATAAGATCACCATCGGGCAGTTCCCTGAGCAGTTCGGCTTCCACCTCATCATGCTCGTCCTCGATATCACCGACAATCTGTTCCACCAGATCCTCAATGGTCAGAAGACCATCAGTGCCGCCATATTCATCGACCACAAGGGCCATGTGGATATGGGTCGACTGCATCTTGGTCAGCAGATCAAACAATTTCATGGAGGGGGGGACAAATAATATTGGCCGCTGGATGGAACTGAGAATTTTATCCTTCTTTCTCTCCCCTTTCGTGGCAAGTTCCCGGAAAGCATCCTTGATATGAACCATGGCGATAACTTCATCCAGTGTTCCCCGGTAAACCGGAAGCCTGGAAGTGGTCCCCCTGACAAAAATATCGATAACTTCTTCAAAGCTTGACGATGCCTCAACCGCAACAATATCTGTTCGCGGCACCATGATATCATCAACCCGCTTGTTTCTGAAGGTCAGGGTATTTTCGATGATTGACCGGGCTTCCTCACCAAAGGAGGACTGTTCATTTTCCAGCTTATCAATAACCTCTTCCAGGCTTTCCTTGAAGGCACTGTCGCCGTTGCGATCAGGAGAAAGTATGCCAGAGGAAACCACATTCCTGTATTTCCCTTTCAGCCAGGTCACAAATCCACCCTGCCTTGGCGAAGGAGGTTCTGTTTCCGCATTATCTTCGTCGGTTTTCTTTTCCATATTCATGTCTCTGGTCATATTTCAATTGTTTCAGTCTTGATAGGGATCGTCAATAGATAGTTTCGACAGCATTTTCTTTTCCATGGCTTCCATTTCCTGCGCCGGGACCTTTTCCATATGGTCATAGCCCAACAGGTGCAACATCCCGTGAATAAACAGGTGACAGAAATGATCGGGGAAAGTCTTACCCTGCGCCCCGGCCTCGGCACTGACGGTTTCATAGGCCAGAACCATATCGCCAAGGGCAACGGGATGATCCGGAATTTCGCTGCCCTGTCGCAGATGAATATCTATTTCCTGCCCGGAAAGGGAAGGAAAGGACAGCACATTGGTTGGCTTGTCCCGGTCACGATACTGCCGGTTCAACTGCCGGATATTGTGATCATCCGTCAGCAGTATGCTCAGTTCAAGGTGGGGGATACGCCCAAAATTCCGGGCTTCAGGAATATTCTGTGCAATTTGCGCCAGGCACGCCGTGATATGATCCTGATAATCCGGAAAGTCATTTTGCCAGTCTGCGGATTGCAGGGAAATATCAATATCAATATTATCGAAAGTCATTTTTTTGCCTGTGTGGATTCTATATGTGCGGATTCTATATGTGTAGATTGCACATTGTCATAGGCCCGGACGATCCGGGCGACAAGGGGATGGCGCACCACATCATCGGCATTAAACCGGATAAAGGAAATATCATCAATATTTTTCAGTATATTCAAAGCATGATGAAGCCCGGACGGCGTGCCGTTTGGCAAATCCACCTGGGAAGGATCACCACAAACCACCATCCGGCAATTTTCGCCAAAACGGGTCAGGAACATTTTCATCTGCATCGGGCTGGTATTTTGCGCCTCATCCAGAATGACAAAGGCATTGGACAAGGTCCGGCCCCGCATAAAGGCAAGTGGGGCCACCTCGATATCACCCTGTTCCAGTCTTTTTTCCGTCTGTTCCATGGAAATCATCTTGCCCAGGGCGTCATAAAGCGGTCTGAGATAGGGATCGACCTTTTCCCGCATATCTCCCGGCAGAAAGCCCAGTTTTTCACCGGCCTCCACCGCCGGACGGGTCAGGACAATCTTCTCGACCCTGCCTTCCAGCAGATGTGATACCGCCATGGCCACCGCAAGGAATGTTTTTCCGGTACCCGCAGGCCCCAGCCCAAAGGTCATGTTGCTTTCCCGCAAAGCCTGAACATAACGGGCCTGATTGACGGACCGGGGTGTGATGATGGCGTTCCGGGTGCGGATACTGTTTTCGCGGTTGGAAATATCCTTGCGTTCGATGATTTTCTCCTTTGCCGTGATATCAAAAAAATCAACCATCCTGATCGCTCCATCCACGTCACCCATGGTAACTTCCATGCCCTGATCCAGATTATCATGAAGATTGATAATGATCTGCCTGGCATTATCGCAAGCCTTCCGGGTGCCTTCAAGGACCAGAATATTTCCCCTGGGACTGAAACTGACCCCGGTTTTCTGCTCTATGCGGGCAAGATTGGCATTATGTTCGCCGTAAAGGGCCGGCAGGTGGCTATTGTCCTCAAATTCAAGGGTAATGGTTTCCGATTTAGTCATTTATTACACAAATTCACCTTTCAGACTGCGCGGACCGGCACTGATAATTTTCATATCAACCAGTCTGCCAAAATATTTTTCCGCTGTCTTTTCATCGCCAATATCCACATGAACCGCCTGCATATAGGGGCTCCTGCCGACCAGATGGCTGTCCTGCTTGCCGCGCCGTTCCAGCAGCACGCCCATGATCTTTCCCACGCCGGTCTCATTGAACGCCCGTTGCTGACGGTTCAGTTCTTCCTGCAATTCCGCCAGACGTTCTGATTTCACGTGACTTTCCACCTGATCTGCCCAGCCTGCGGCAGGTGTGCCGGGTCGCTCGCTATACATGAAGGAATAGGCCTGGGCATATTCAACCTCCCGCACCAGTTTCATGGTCTGCTGGAAATCCGCATCACTCTCCCCCGGAAAACCGACAATAAAATCACCGGACAGGGCAATATCGGGACGGGCCGCACGAATATCCTCAACCGTCTTCAGGTAAGAGGAAATGCTGTGGTGACGGTTCATGGCCTTGATAATCCTGTCGGAACCGGCCTGTACCGGCAGATGCAGATAGGGCATACATTGTTCGACCTGCCCGTGGACAGCAATCAGCTCATCGGTCATATCCTGGGGATGGGATGTGGTATATCTGATCCGTTTGAAATCTGTGGTATCGGCCAGATGCCGGATCAGCCTGTCCAGTGACCATTCCACCCCCTCATCCGACATGCCGTGATAGGCATTGACATTCTGACCCAGTAACGTCACCTCCAGCACGCCCGCATCATTTAATTTGTCCGCGTCATTCATGACATCTTCAAACGGGCGGGAAAATTCGCCGCCACGGGTATAGGGAACCACACAATATGTGCAGAATTTATCGCATCCTTCCTGCACGGTCAGAAAGGCGGTTTTTTTCTCACTGACCGCTTTTTTGGACAGGCTGTCAAATTTTTCACTGACAGACAGGTCGGTATCCACGATATGAGGCCGCGCACCGCTTTGGATGATCTCGCCGGCCTTCTTGGTCATTTCGGGCAGACGGTGATAGGTTTGCGGGCCGAAAACCATATCAACGATCGGGGCACGTCGTTGAATTTCAGCCCCTTCGGCCTGGGCCACACAACCGCCAACCGCCAGTATGGATTGTTTTTTTTCCTGACCGGATTTGCTGTCCCTGCGGGCCTGCCTTTCCTTCATCACCCGAATACGGCCAATATCCGAATAGACCTTCTCCGCCGCCTTTTCCCTGATATGGCAGGTATTCAACACCACAAGATCAGCGTCATCGGGCTTGTCAGTTACCTGATAGCCTTCATGGGCCATCACATCCACCATACGTTCCGTATCATAGACATTCATCTGACAGCCGTATGTTTTGATAAATAGTTTCTTGGGGGGGCTACTCATGACCTGTCACTCATCATTCAAATCTTCCCCGGAGGGAGGCCAGCAGGCGGTTTTTTATGGTGCGCTGGCAATAGGCGGACAATTCCTTGCGGGTTTTGAACAGATTCCGGGATACCGGTTCATGGAAATGAACCTCAACTTCCACCTTCAGAAGGTTTAACACCCCCTTTAAATGAGGTCCCATTTCAAGGTCACCGTACCATGCCACATTTGGCCGGGTGCTGCGAATGGTTGGCATATTATTGACCCGTTTATAGACCAGTGTGACCGGCTGCACCATCAGTTCCTGAATACCGCCCTGATCATCAGGCTGCAGGTGCATGGCATGTTCAGTAACCCCGAACAGGGAACTTTTAAAGGGCAGGACACTTCCGCCGTCAGATGTCGTCCCCTCGGGAAACAGGATCAGATTGTCACCATTATGCATCCTGTCCTGCATTTCCTTTCTTTGTTCGACAACGTCCGTACGCCGCTCACGGTCGATGAAAATTGTCCGCTGAAGCGAGGATAAATATCCCAGCACCGGCCAGTTAACCATATCTTTCTTGGCGATAAAGCAGGCCTTGATAACATGACCAAGAACAATGATATCAATCCATGACACATGATTGCTGACGAACAAAGTCGGTGGTCCTTCAAGGGGTTCACCGATTTTTTTAACCTTGATATTCAGGGAATAACATATTGACCGATGCACCAGATGCGGCCAGGCCTTATAGCCGGGGATCCTCAATTTCTTGAAAATGATGGTGGGCGGCAGCAGCACAGCAAAAAAGACCAGAGTCTTGAGTATTCTGTAATATTCTCTCATAGGGTTTCTTAATTTTCGACCTCGGGAAACAGGTTTATTTAAGCTTCACACCGTATAATTCCATACGGTGATCCACCAGCCTGTAGCCATGTTTTTCGGCGATGCGTTTTTGCAGTTCTTCAATTTCATCGTCATGAAATTCAATGACCTCGCCGCCTTCTATGTCAATCAGATGATCATGATGTACCTCGGTAACCAGTTCAAACCGCGCCCGGTTTTCACCGCTCTCCACACGGAAATCATGGCGTTCCAATATTCCGGCTTCTTCAAAAAGACGAACTGTCCGGTAAACTGTTGCAATACTGATATGACCGTCAATTTCAGTTGATCGGCGATAAACTTCTTCCACATCGGGATGATCGATGGCATCCGAGAGAACCCGGGCGATAACCCGCCGCTGTCCCGTCATCCGCATGCCCTTTTCGATGCACATCCGTTCAATTTCTGACGTCATTTCTTTTTACCCTGTAGTAATTTTAACATTTTTCCGAACTATACACTTTAATCCAATCCAATTCCAATTTTTTTCAAGCCATCCTCAGGCATTGTGAATTTCATAATCAGGGCATCCTGTTTACGGCCATAATAGCCTTTGCGCCGCCCGACAATCTCAAAGGCGGAATTATTATATAATGTGGTTGCCGCTTCATTATTTTCCCTGACTTCAAGGAAAATCTGCCGGACGGAGGATAGGGCCAGATGACCGGAAAATTTCTGCAATATCCGATGCCCGTGACCCTGCCTGCGATATTCCGGCAGGATGCAGAGCGATAATATTTCCGCCTCTTCCGCCACCTGTCGCCACATCAGAAAACCGCAAGGCTGTTCATCGCATATTATCACCATGGCACAGACCCCCGGACCTGACATAAGGGATGTGAACTCTTCGGCAGTCCAGACCTGTTCAACGGCATCCTGATAGGCGGTCTTTTGAATATCCGCCAGCATTTCTGCAACGTCCGGAACGTCAAATATTGAGAATGAAACCGTCATTGATTCTGAAATGGATAGGTGATCGGCTTTGCCGCCACCGCATCGGGGGGGCGCAGATAAAGCGGGCTGACTTTATTAAATCCACCGCCATCAGGTCCATCGCCGGAATCCAGACTGGTCAGCGCAA